>Ga0126381_100001088_pt1 | contig 29467 bp, 9 predicted proteins | sample PanSoiMetPlot_28_FD_96465 | JGI IMG/M metagenome (GOLD analysis project Ga0126381, IMG submission 96465) | Tropical forest soil microbial communities from Panama - MetaG Plot_28 | ecosystem: Environmental > Terrestrial > Soil > Tropical forest > Bulk soil | place: Panama | collected 2016-02-17
AGACGGCGCCGACGACGATCCAGCCTGGGGAACCCACCCACTTGTACGAGGTTGACCGCCGCCCTGACCGCGCCGTTTAGCTGCCGCAGTCAGCCGCGCCCGTTCGGGATGAAAGATCAGATTTTTCCGAACGTGCGGGGCTATCTCCGTGACCTGTCGTGCTCCACGGGGGATGTGACGTCCGGGATGCTTCGGGCCAAGACGGAGGGGGCGCAAAGCGCGCCCCCTCCGCCGTTACTGTCGAGGACCTCCTAGCTGTCAGGTCGGACAGGGATTGCTTGGCAGGATGTTCCTGAAGTTGTTGAACCGGAATGATGGCTGGTTGTTAGCTCCCGGGTAGGCCAGCGAGAGGAGCGGGCCGTACTCGGCCGTCGAACTCCCGCCGAAATCGTTGGTCGTGCCGGGAATGAACGCCCCGCCTTCCTGCCACATGCACTGGCCGTCGACCGATGTCGTTGAGTAGATCGGGTAGAAGCTCGCGCCCACTGGCGGGTTCACGCACCCCGCACCCGGGTTCGGGCTTGCCGGGTTGGAGATGAACCGCTGGCATGGCGGGTTCGTTGAACCCTCGACGCGCGGCAGGTTGGATTCGAACCCGACCCGGTCGTAGTTGGAGCGCCCGTTGAACACCGGGCTGCTGAACATGATCGGCGTCGAGTGGAACTTCGCGTCCAGTTTCGGATCGCTGCTGGTGCCCGGCCAGTTGTTCTGGTATTCGGGTCCGTCGAAGTCGACGTCGGTGCCAAGGCACCCGCCGATTCTGATCCGTTGCGAAGCGGACGCGGGCTGGCAGGGGGCTTCGTCGTTGTCAGGGCCGGCCGGGTCGGTGGAGCTCTCGCCAGCGCAGGTGCCGTTGGTGGTGTCGACATTGGCGCAGTACTCGAAGTGCCCGACCTCGTCGGAGAACGCGATGTTGTACGAGTGCGCCGCCCACGGAACGCGGGTGTCTTCGCTCGAGGTCGAGTACATCGGGTGGAAGTTAGTCGGGATGTTCACGCACGACGTGGAGGGGTTCGGCGCGAACTGGACCTCGCCGAACCCGTTGGCGGCGCTGGCCGTCATGGATCCGGACCGGCCGGTGGTGCGATCGTCGATCCGGACACCGAACCCGTTGGGCGTGTCTCCCATAGCCACCGAGAGCTGGTCGCCCGAGTGCATGAAAAAGTCCAGCTTCTTGTCCGGCGTGCGCTGGGCCAGCGTGGCGTCGACCGGGTTGGCCGGGGCCTGAGCCACGCCGTTCTTCGTGATGAAGGCGAAGTTCACATATTCGATGCCGGTGACCGCGGAGCAGGTGTCGTTCAGCGTCTGACCGGTGTTCAGGTTCTCCGCGAAGCTGTCGATCGTCAGGGCCGCGCACCAGCGAGTGGGCGCGCAGCTGTCGCCGAACGGCTTTTGCACCCAGCCCGGTGGATAGAACTGCATCTCCATGAACGCCGTACCTGGATGCAGGCCTATGTAGTGCGGCGATGTCGCGTCTGAGCTGTTGAAGATGTTGGCGTCGCTGTCGGGTGTGCAGGGTACGGCGGGTCCGAGCGCGCTGCCGCCCACGTTTGGCCCGGACTGGTCGTCGCACATCGCCATGCCGAACCAGAACGCGGGATGCAGCTGGAAGTTGAAGGTTCCGCCGCTGCCGTCTTGACGTGGGATCTTCGGCGGGTCGGTGGGCAGTGTAAGGGAGTAGGTCTGGTTGTTGCCCGACCCGCGGCGGTTGGAGTAAAAGAGCAGCGATGGCTCGTCGTGGCCGGTGTAGCCGCCAATGTATTGGTTGAGCTCGGTGCAGCCGAAATTCTGCTGATCGCAGAACGGCTGAACGGACCCGTACTCGGATGAGCTCGCCGATGGCGTCGTCGCTAGCGCGATCGCAGGTGGCAGTGAGAAAGCCGCCAGCGAAAGGGCGCTGACCGCTCCGATCAGAAGGCGCTTCACGTGTCCTTCTCTCGATAGGTGATATTTGAGGCCGGACGCTGGCTGAAGTAACAGCTCCGTTCCGGCATGCGAGGTCACGAAAATGTGGCAGAAAGCAACACCAGGTGAAGGCAATTGCGCCAGAGGCCGGTGAGGCCAGTGCGGGCGGGCCGCGAATCCTGGCACCACGGCCGGCCGCCGCACGGAAAACTGTCCCGCGCGCGGCATCCGTTGTCCCCGTCCGCGCTAAGCCTGTCAGAACATGCCATCCGATCAGGGGAGATGTCGGCCAATCACGACGCTACTGCGCGATCCCGTAGCCGTACAGCGCTTTGGCGATCTGGAAATAGCCCGGCCGCCCGAGCCCTACTGAAGCAAGCCTCCGGACCGACGATGGCAGCTACGTCAGCGTGCGCAGTATCTGGCACGTTTCCGCGGAAACGTCGTGATGCCCGCTGTGGCGGACAAGCCGTCGAAAACACGCATCGTCACCGCGTGGACCGGGCGGTTAGGGGACCAGGACCCAGGTGCAAGGACCGCTGACCTGGAAGGCATACGCGCTAGACACGTCCACCGTCTCGGGACCGTCGAAATTGTTGTTATCCGCGATGTTGCTTGTGTCGGTGCTGTTCAGGGTCGCGTAGTAGCAGTCATTAGCGCCTGTATTCCCGCTGCCGTTGGTGTGCCAGGTTCCCGACTTGATGTCCTTGCCGACCACATAGACCCCGTCACCAGAGATGCTGTTGGCCTGAACCTGGCCCAGCTCTTGCTTCAAGGTGGTTTCCTGCTGGTTCACGGTCTGCTGTGTCTGGGCGAGAGCCTGCTCGCGAGTCTTGTAGGCGGCTGCTGCGTTCGCGTTCGCGGTCTGCTGCGCGGTTGCTGCCTTGTTCTGCGCTGTGGTAACCGCGGCGTTAGCGTCGTTGACATTAGTCTGGAGCGTAGACACCTGACCGTTGAGCGAGGACACCTGCCCGTTGAGCGAATTCACCTGACTCTTCAGTGAGGACACTTTCTCCTGGGCCGCGTTGTAGGTTGCCTGGCTGATTCCGGAAGAGTGCGCGGCCTCCCCGATGCCGATGCCGACTCCAAGTGCAACCACCAGGCTCGCGCCCAGCGCCAGGCGCCGCGGCCACCTGCGTGGTCTCCGACCCGGCCCTTTGCCTTGCGGCATCTCCTGCGTGCTACTCATGGTCGTTGTCCCCCTTCCGCGGCAGAAGGTTTCGCGCCGCGATGTTTCCCAGTTCTTCTGTGAGTTGCTGCTCGAATTCGAGGCTCATGTCGGGTGCTCCGCTGAGCGCGTGCGAGAGCTCGTGCAGTACGGTCCCCGCGAATTTCGCGAGGGACTGAAGCTGAGTGCGTTTGACGACGATCCGGCCGTCCGCTGGTTCCCAGATGCCGACGGCTTCCTGATAGCGACCTTCCATCAGTCGCATGGTCTCGGACACGCGGACATCCCTGACATTCCGCGGCCTGCCTCCTCGTGCCGCGAAGATCCGCGGGAGCGCCTCGAATACTGCGCGTTCGTCTTCGCCGAAGGCGGTTGGGTCGATGAAGGTGAAGCGGAAGCTGTCCTGCCACTCGTCGCGATAGCGGTCCAGGTCGCGTATCGGGTTTCCGGCGGCGTCTCTCAGGCTGGGGAGCTTCCTGCGGATCGTCTCAGGCACGACGACGATCTCGTACCCGTCACCCGTGGCCCGTTGCACGAAATCGGCTGCGTACGAGAGTTCGAACGCGGTGAGGAAGATGACCTTGCGGCGGGCGTTGAGCTGCTTGCAGGCGTGCAGGCCCACGTCGAGCCATTGGGTTTCATCGTGCCAGGTGCCGCGCTCGTAGTTTTGCAGGTCGGCGACCAGGGCGTCGATCACTTCATCCTGCTCGCACGCCAGCAGGATGGACTTCACCCGGTCGGTGTAGGCGCTGCGGCCGACGTTGGTGCGTTCCCTGTTGAGAGCGCGGCGCAGTGCCGCGGTGGGCGAGGTGATGTTGTAGGAGAACAGGAAGTTGTCTTCTTCGGCGACCCGGAGACCGTTGACATAAATGCGCGCCCTGGCTCTAGCATTCGTGCGCCGGAGCACAGTCCCGAACGGGGTGATGCCTAGTTCTTCATCGCCGCTGTAGCGGAGGAACAGCGCCTTGGCTTCTTCCACATGACGTTCGGTCAGCGCCTTGCCGTGCAGGATGTACTCGGTGCCGGCGAAGCCGGGGTCGGCCGGATCGGTGATCAGCGCGTGGAGCGTCTTGATGTCGGCGAAGCCGTGCTTGGCCTGCTTGCCAGTCGTGATGTCACCGTGCGGGCTCCTGATGACGACGGCGATCCGGTGACGGTCGAACGTGGCCAGGGCGTCCTTCAGCCCGACTCCGAACTTGCCGACGACCTTGTCTGGCTGGGCGAGCTTTTCCCTGTTCTCATTTTGGGTCAGGTGCTCATAGCGGAGCCCGCGACCCCAGTCGCGGACGTGCCAGCGGCCCTCGTCGTCCTGCAAGATCTGCGGCTCCGCCGTGCCGGTGAGTGCCTGCTCGTCGAGAGCGTTGGCGATCACCTCGCGCAGCGCGTGCGCCACGGTCCAGTTTTCCAGCACCCGCTCGATATTGAGGTCGAATTCGCGCATCACGCTCACCCCACGGCGTTTCCAATGATTCGTTTCCCAGGCTCGGGGCAGGGAGCCTCAACTCACGGCGGTGGCTTGCCGCGCCCCCGCAGCCGCGGCAAGCCACCGCCTGACCACCCCAGCTGCGCTACGCTCAGGGAAGCATCTGGTGAAAGCATTGTCAAATAGATCTCTGTACGTGCTACGGTTTTCACCAGACCGACGTAACTTAGTTTTGACTGCGCTTGGGGGCTTACATGCCGGACTCTGGGGCCCTGACGGCGGCTGACATCGCCCGCCTCGCCGGGGTCACACGTGCGACTGTGAGCAACTGGCGCCGTAGGCATGCCGACTTTCCATCACCGTCTGGCGGCACCGATGCAAGCCCTGCCTATGACCGGGATGAGGTCGAGGCGTGGCTCGCCGCGCGGGGCACGCTTCCGGACCTGCCCCTCGACGAGCGGCTGTGGCGCCTTGTGCAGGACGCGTCGGGCGCGGCGGATCTAGGCGACGTGGTGGCCTGGGCCGGAGAGGCACTGTCGACTGCATCCGGTGGCGGCGAAGTCGGCCCTGGGAAACCCCGTCTCACCGCAGGAACCGGAGCACACGAGCGCCAGGTGCTCCTTCGCGCGCTGACGGAGGCGGCGCGCAGATCCGATCCGGCCGACATCCTTGACTCGCTGATCGTCAGGTACGCGGAGGCCGGGGGAGGGCGGGTCTCCGTAACCGCGCCACTGATCGCGGACCTGATGGCGGCGATCGGCACCCCTGACCAGGGCATCGCGCTTGACCCAGCGTGCGGGACGGGAGAACTGCTGGCGGCCGCCGCCCGGCATGGCGCTTCCAGCCTTTTCGGCCAGGAACTCGATGACAGCCTCGCCAAGCTGGCCGGCATCCGGCTCGCCATCTCCAACCGCAAGTTCGATAGCTGGGTGAGCGCTGGCGACTCGTTGCGCGGTGACGAGTTCTCCGGCCTTGTGGCCGATGTCGTGCTGTGCCATCCGCCGTTCGGTATCCGGGATTGGGGTCACGAGGACCTCGCCCTGGATCCGCGCTGGGAGTACGGCGCTCCGCCTAAGGCCGAACCCGAGCTTGCCTGGGCGCAGCACGCTATCGCTCATCTTCGTCCCGGCGGTCGTGCCGTCCTCCTGATGCCGCCGGCCGCGGCGGGCCGGGCATCCGGCCGCCGGATCCGGGCCGAGATGCTTCGGCGCGGAGTGCTTAAGGCGGTGATCGCGCTTGCCCCCGGAGCCATCTATCCGCGCCATGTGGGTGCTCACCTGTGGGTGCTCGAGCGGCCGCGTGCCAGCGTTCCCAGCCCTCGCGTGCTGCTGATCGACACCGCCCCGGATGATGTCGCCCTGCGCGTTTGGCGTTCGTTCGCGGCGGAGGGGACGCAGGAGCAGTCGGCCGGCACGGAGCCTGGTGTATGGCGGAGCGTGCCCTCCATCGACCTGCTAGACGAAGCGGTTGACCTTACTCCGTCGCGGCACGTGGGTATTAGGGTCGTGGAAAGCTCGCCAAGCGATGCTGCTGAGGCTGTCAATTCCTCGCGTGCCAGGCTGAAGGCCATGCTGGCGGAGTTGGGCGAGACTCTTCCCGGCACCAGCCGGGCGCTTGATGGTCCTCAGCTCAGATGGCGCGAGGTAGACATCGGGGACCTCGCGCGGAACGGCATGATCCACATACACCGGGTGTCTTCTGGCGCCCGCGCGGATAAAGACATAAGAATTAGCCGGGGCGACGTGGTGCTGCCCGTGGCCGCGTCGGGACCGCTGACCGTGCAGGTAGTGCCGGATGAGGACAGCGGTAAGGTTCTCGATCGCGGCCTGTACCTGATCCGTCCCGACCACGAACGGATAGATCCATGGTTCCTGGCCGGGTTTCTTAGCAGCCCCGCCAGCAGCCAGCAGGCCAGGTACGGGACAACCAGCATGCGAGTCGACGTACGGCGGATGACGGTCCCGCTTCTGCCGCTGGCGGAGCAACAGCGGTATGGGGCGGCCTTCCGTCAGCTGCACGACTTCACCGCGGCGGCAAGCGAACTCACCAACCTCGCGAATGAACTCACCAAACTGATCGGCACACTCCTCGCAGAGGGAACACTGCTACCGGAAACGGGACATCAGAAATTAAACGATGAAAACCTATATGCAAACCTATCGAGCACCGTTCGCGTCATACACAGGGCACTTATATCGGGATGCGATAGAAAAGAGGAGCGGGCATGAGGGGGGCGGAGGTCATCGCTGGCCGGTTTGAGGTTCTCGGCCCGCAAGCTCGCGGGAACATGGGGGAGGTCCACCGTGCCCGCGACTTGCAGACCGGCGAGACCGTCGCGGTGAAGGTAATCCTGCTGCGGCGGTCCGGCGAAGAGGTCTCGCTGACCGAGGCGGACAAGAACACCGCCCGGTTCGAGCGCGAAGTCCGGATCATGGCGCGGCTTTCCAGCCCGAACCTGCCGCGCACCATCGCCGGCGGCCTGGACGGTGACCGGCCGTACCTGGCAATGGAGTTCATCGACGGTGTCACGCTGTCATCGCTCGTGGAAGAGAACGAGCGCCTCCCGGTAGCGTGGGCGGCCGCGATTGGCGCGCAGATCGCCCGGGGTCTTGACGTTGCGCACAAGGCGGGCGTGGTGCACAGGGACCTTAAGCCGTCGAACGTCATGCTCGCCGCCGACGGCCTGGTGAAGGTGCTCGACTTTGGCGTCGGGCTGATCCTGGACGACGTCGAGGGCGGCCCTAGGCTGACCAGTTCGGACGTCACGGTGGGAACCGCACGGTACATGGCCCCAGAGCAGGCCGTACAGCACGCCGCCATCACGGGTGCGGTCGATCTCTACGCTCTCGGCTGCGTGCTGTACGAGATGCTCACAGGCGCCCCGCCTTTCGAGGACGGATCGACCTATGAGGTGCTGAAGCGCCACATCGAGCAGCAGCCGCTGCAGGTCCGCGGCCTGCGCGGCGAGGTGCCCGAGGAACTGGACGCCGTGATCTCCCGGCTGCTGGAGAAGAACCCGGCTGATCGCCCCGCGACTGCGGCCGAGGTCGCGGAACTGCTGCTGCCGATAGCCCTGGTCCCCGGCCCTGGCATTCCTGGCGCGCCGGGTGATCCTGCACTGGCGCTGGCCGAACGCCTGACGGCCAGTGACATCGGACGGGGCGACGCCGACGACACCAAGACGGACGTGCTTCCGCAAACCCCTGCTCCCGCTGCGGATCCGGTTCCCGCGCAGGACGGCGGGTTCGACATCTTCGCCGTGCACCAGCGGCTGATCAGCGATTACCGGGGCTTCACTGAGGGCTCCGCGGTGATCAGGGACGACCGTATCGCCAAGTTCATGGACGAGGACCTGGACAAGAAGTCGCAATGGCCGGATCCGTGGCTGTCGCTGAACCCGTTCTTCGCCGACGGCGGCTCGGTCACCGATCTGGTCACGGAAGGATACCTCCACGAGGACTGCGCGAAGATCTTCCAGACGGGCAAGGCCGACGGCGCGACGTCCTGCGATGGGCAGCCGATCCGTTTCTACCGTCACCAGCGGGACGCCTTCCTGGCCGCGCGGGGCGGTGACAGCTACGTGCTGACCACCGGGACCGGCTCAGGGAAGTCGCTGTCGTACATCGTGCCGATCGTGGACCGCGTGCTGCGCGCACGCGCCAACGGCGACCAGCGCAAGAAGGTCCGGGCGATCATCGTCTACCCGATGAACGCTCTGGCGAACAGCCAGCTCATCGAGCTGGGGAAGTTCCTCAAGGATGGCTTCCCCGCGGGCCAGGAGCCGGTGACGTTCGAGCGCTACACCGGGCAGGAGAAGCAGGCCGACAGGGACCGGATACGCAACAACCCGCCCGACATCCTGCTGACCAACTACGTGATGCTCGAGCTGATGCTCACCCGGCCGGACGACCGCCGGACCCTGATCCACATGGCCGAAGGGCTGGAATTCCTCGTCTTCGACGAACTGCACACCTACCGCGGCCGGCAGGGCGCGGACGTGGCGATGCTCATCCGCCGGGTGAAGGACGCCTGCGCCGCGGACAACGTGCAGTGCATCGGAACCTCCGCGACGATGTCCACCGAGGGCACCAGCGCGCAGCGCCGCCAGGTCGTCGCGCGCGTCGCGTCCGAGATCTTCGGCACGCCGGTGGCCGATGAGAGCGTCATCGGCGAGACGCTGATCCGCGCCACCGATGAGGACGCCGGAGCGGTGACCGCCCAGCGGGTCAACGCCCCCGTCGCACCCTCCGGCTACACGGATCTGGTCAGGGACCCGCTGGCGTCCTGGATCGAGACAACGTTCGGGCTCGACCGCGACGACGAGGGCAAGCTCGCGCGGCGCAAGCCCACCACCGTCCAGGCGGCCGCCCGGGAACTCGCCGCGCAAGCAAGGGCCGCCGAGACTCAGTGCGAGAAGGCGATCCAGAAGACCCTCCAGGCGGGCTCCCGTGCCAGGGATCCGAAGACAGGCAGGCCGCTGTTCGCGTTCCGGTTGCACCAGTTCCTGTCCAAGGGCGACACGGTGTACGTGACGCTGGAGGACGAGAACATACGGCACATCACCCGTGATTACCAGGTGGAGCGGCCAGGGTCGGGCGGGGAAATCCTGCTGCCGCTGGCATTCTGCCGCGAATGCGGCCAGGAGTACCTCGCGGTCTGGCGGCAGCAGACGTCTGGCGCCGCGACCTACAAGGCGAGGCGCGATGCCAGCATGGCGGCCGACGACGGTGATGACGGTCCACGGCGCATAGCGGACGGCTACCTCTACATCTCGGCGGACCTGCCATGGCCGCGGGACAACGCCACGGTGATCGCCGACCGGCGGGTACCGGAGTCCTGGCTGGAGCTGGACGATCGCACCGGCGCGGACCTCATCAAGCCCACATCGCGCAAGCACCTTCCGGACCCGGTGACGGTGGACATCTACGGTTACGAACGCCCCGAAGCGAACGGGATCGAGGCGGCGTTCATCCCCGCGCCATTCCGTTTCTGCCTGCGCTGCGGTGTCTCCTACGAGCAGGTACGCGGCAGGGACTTCGCGAAACTGGCCACGCTCGACGCCGAAGGACGATCCTCGGCGACCTCGCTCACGTCCATGTCGATCGTGCGCAGCCTGCGGGCGGTCCCGGACAGGTACCTGGACGAGTCGGCGCGCAAGCTGCTCACGTTCGTCGACAACCGGCAGGACGCGGCGCTGCAGGCGGGGCACTTCAACGACTTCGTCCAGGTCACGATGATCCGCGGCGCGCTGTACCGGGCCGCGGCGAAAGCGGTCGAGGACGGCGAGGAAGGCCTGTACTACGACGAGATTCCGACGAAGGTCACCAGGGCGCTCGGCCTCGCGTCGCAGGAGTACGCCAGAGAACCCGGTGAGGACCCCGCGCTGCGGCGGCGCACCGATAAGGCGCTGCGTGACGTGGTGAACCTGCGCGTCTACCTCGACCTGGAGCGCGGCTGGCGGGTCACGATGCCGAACCTGGAGCAGACTGGGCTGCTCGAGATCGGCTACCTAGGGCTAGACGGCGTCGCCGCCAACGACGATCTGTGGCGGGAGACGTTCCCCGCGCTGCGCGACGCCCAGCCAGATGTGCGGTCCAGGATCTGCCGCGTGCTGCTGGATGAGATGCGCAGATGGCTGGCCATCGACGCCGAGTGCTTCGAGAGCGACGAGTTCGACCGGATCCGCCGTCTCAGTGAGGGCGCGCTTCGGCCTGAGTGGGCCGTGACGGATGGCGACGAGCGTCCGGCCGCGATCGTGTTCCCGTTCTCAGGCCGGCCCGGCACCGCACGCGACCTGGTGTACATGTCCGGCATGGGCAAGTTCGGCCGCTACCTCAAGCGCGCGAACCGGTTCCCCGGCTACCTTCCCGCCATCACCAGGGACGACGCACAGCAGATCATCGCGGACCTGATGACAGTTCTCGCCGGGCAGAACGCGGGCCTGCTCGGCAAGGCCGAGCACCCGCGCAGGAAGGGCACCTACGGCTACCGGATCCGCTCGACCGCGATGGTGTGGCGTCCCGGCGAGGGCACGCACGGCGCCGACGACCCGTTGTCGCGGACGTTCAGCGGTGCCGAGAGGCCGCGGGTCAACCAGTATTTCGTCCGCCTCTACAGGGATGTCGCGGCCACCCTGTCGAGTCTGGTCGCCCGGGAGCACACCGCGCAGGTCGCGCCGGATGTCAGGGAGGAGCGCGAAGAGGACTTCCGCAAGGGCGAACTCAAGCTGCTGTACTGCTCGCCGACCATGGAACTCGGCGTGGACATCGCCGGGCTGAACGCGGTGTCGATGCGCAACGTGCCGCCCACGCCAGCGAACTACGCACAGCGTTCCGGCCGGGCGGGCCGGTCCGGCCAGCCAGCCCTGGTCACCACTTACTGCGCGACCGGCAACAGCCACGACCAGTACTACTTCCGCAACTCCGACAAGATGGTCGCCGGGGTCGTCGCCCCGCCGAAGCTGGACCTGCTGAACGAGGACCTGCTCCGCTCGCACCTGCACGCGATCTGGATCGCCGAGGCCGGCCTGAAGCTGGGCCGTGCGATCCCTGAGAGCATCGACATGGAAGGCACCGAGCCGGAGGGACAGCATCGCCCCGATCCGCGGCTGCCCCTCATCGACGCGCTCAGCGAGCAGATCCATGACCAGGGCGCCGCGCGCCGCGCCATCACGCGAGCGACGGCGGTCCTGGCCGAACTCGAAGACGACCTCAAAGACCGCACTTCGTGGTGGGACCCGGACTGGGTCGAGCACGTCATCAAGGCCGCGCCGTCGAGCTTCGATCACGCCTTCGACCGGTGGCGCAGCCTGTTCCGGGCAGCGCTGACCGATCAGTGGGAGCAGAACAAGCGGCGCATGAACTATTCGCTGACCGAGCGTGAGCGGGACATCGCGCGCACCCGGCGGCACGAAGCCGAGACGCAGCTGAAACTCCTGCGGAACGAGGACAGCGACGACCGGACCATCACCGCCGACTTCAACCCGTACCGCTATCTGGCCTCGGAAGGATTCCTGCCCGGCTACTCATTCCCGCGCCTGCCGATCGCCGCCTACATACCGGGTGCCCGCGGCGCGCGCCGCGACGGCGACTATGTGCAGCGGGCGAGGTTCCTGGCGATCCGCGAATTCGGGCCCCGCGCGCTCATCTACCACGAGGGTGCCCGCTACGAGGTACGCCGGGTCCAGCTTCAGCCCGACGCGTCCGGCGCGATAATCCCCGAGCAGGCACATCGCTGCCCCTCCTGCGGTTACCACCACGAGGTCGCCCCCGGCAACGACAAGTGCGAGCTGTGCGGAGCCTTGTTCACCGACAAGCTGGCGGGCCTGCTACCCCTGCACACTGTGTTCACCAAGCAGCGGCAGCGGATCACCTCCGACGAGGAGGAGCGCCGCCGCGCCGGATTCCGGATCGTCACCTCCTACCGGTTCCAGGACCACGGCGACCGGCCCGGCCGCCTCGACGCGACTACCAGCGATACCGGCGGCGCCAAGGTAGCGAGCCTGGCCTACGGCGACTCGGCCCTCGTCCGCCGCACCAACCTCGGCCCGCTGCGGCGACCGGAAGGGGAACAAGACGGCTTCTGGCTGGACCCGGTCACCGGCAACTGGCTCACCAACACCCAAGCAGCCGGCGGCGGCAAAGACCAGGACAAAGACGACGATGACACGCCGGGCAGCCGGCGCATCCGGGTCATCCCGTACGTGCAGGACCGCCGCAACATCCTGGTCTTCTCACTCGGCGAGCCAGTCGAGCCCGAGACCGCGGTCTCGGTCATGTACGCCCTGGAGCGCGGCATCGAGGCCGCCTTCCAGCTCGAGGACGCCGAACTCGAAAGCGAACTGCTGCCACCAGACAAAGGCCCCCGCGCCCGCATACTGTTCACCGAGTCCGCCGAGGGCGGCGCGGGTGTTCTCCGCCGCCTCCAGGCCGAGAAAGACGCGCTCAGCAAGGCAGCCCGCGAGGCCCTCAAGATCGCGCATTTCGATCCCGACACGGGCGCGGACCTTGGTGGCGTTGACGGCCACCCCTGCGGCAAAGGCTGCTACAACTGCCTGCTCAGCTACGGCAACCAGCTAGTCCACGACATGATCGACCGGCACCTCGCCCGCGACCTGCTGCTGGCCCTCAGCAAGGGCGCCACCGTGTCCGCGGGCCGTGGCACTTCGAGAACCGACGACGCCATCCGCCTGATCAGCCAGGCGGACAGCACCCTTGAACAGGAATTCATCACCTGGCTGAAGGAGCACGGCTACCGGCTCCCCACCGCCGCCCAGGAGACCGTGCACGGCGCGCACGCCAAGCCGGACTTCATCTACCGCCGGACCGACGGACCGGTGGCGGTCTTCGTCGACGGCCCGGTCCACGATACGGAGCCGGTCGCGCTGCGCGATGCGGCCGCCGAGGAACGGCTGGAAGATCTTGGCTGGTTCGTGATCCGCGTCAGGCACGACGCCCAGTGGGAAGACGTCGTGCGGCGTTATCCCAGGGTCTTCGGCGAAGGACGATAGGAGGTCGTGATGAGCGTTTCATACGCGCCCGGCTCCCTGGTGACCGCCCGCGGCCGGGAATGGGTGGTGCTGCCCGACAGCGAGCCGGACATGCTGGTGCTGCGCCCGCTGGCCGGTGCCGATGACGAGGTCGCCGCCATCTTCCCCGACCTCGAGGAGATAACCCAGGCCAGCTTCCCGATGCCCGAGCCCGATGACCTCGGAGACGCCCAGGCCGCGGGCCTGCTCCGGACCGCACTCAGGATCGGGTTCAACAGCAGCGCCGGCCCGTTTCGCAGCCTGGCCTCTATTGCCGTGGAACCCCGGCCATACCAGCTCGTGCCGCTGTTGATGGCGATGCGCCAGGACACCGTCCGGATGGCTATCTGCGACGACGTGGGGATCGGAAAGACGATCGAGTCCGGGCTGATTGCCAAGGAACTGCTGGCCCTAGGCGAGGCGAGCGGGCTCGCGGTGCTGTGCTCCCCGGCGCTGGCCGAGCAGTGGCAGGACGAACTGCGGACAAAGTTCGGGATCCACGCGGAGCTGATCCTGGCCTCGACGGTCCCGCGGCTGGAGCGCGCGCTCGAGTGGGGACAATCGCTGTTCCAAAGACACCGGTACGTCGTGATCTCGATGGATTTCATCAAGTCGCCCCGGCACCGCGACGACTTCGTCAAGCACTGCCCGGACCTGGTAATCGTCGACGAGGCGCACACCTGTGTGCCGACCGACACCGCGGGCAACAGGACCGCGCAGCAGCAGCGCTACGAACTGCTGACCCGCCTCGCGCGCGACGGCAAACGGCATCTCATGCTCGTCACTGCAACACCGCACAGCGGGAAAGACGAGTCGTTCCGCAGCCTGATAGGCCTGCTCGACCCGGCCCTAGCGGCGGCCGATCTCGCCACCGACCAAGGCAGGCGCGAGCTGTCCGGCCATTACGTCCAGCGCCGCCGCTACGACATTCGCCGGCTTTACCCGGATGAGGCGGCCGCGTTCCCCAATGACCGGCTATTCCACGAAGCGCCGTACAAGCTGACTGCGAACTACCGCGCGCTGCTCGACGACGCGATCGCCTACGCCAGCGAGCGGGTGACGACCGCGACCGGGCAGCGGGAGCAGCGGGTCGCCTGGTGGTCGGCGATCGCCCTGCTGCGCTCCCTCGTTTCCTCGCCAAGGGCCGCGGCGCAGACGCTCGTCACCCGATCCCAGTCCGCCGCGGCGGCAACCGCGGACGAGGCAGACATCCTCGGCAGGCCCGTGACAGCTGACATGGCCGACGACAACCCCGACGGCATCGACGCGTCTCCCGGCGCCGATGATGACACGAGCCGTATGTACAACGCCGGCACCGCCACGAACGCCCGCCTCGCGGAACTGGCCAAGCGTGCCGCCGAACTCGAGGGACCGGACAAGGACAACAAGCTCGCCCTGCTGGTCAGGACCGTCAACGACCTCCTTGGCAAGGGCTACAACCCGATCGTGTTCTGCCGCTACATCCCCACCAGCGAGTACGTGGCCGAGCACCTCGACGGCAAGCTCGGCAAGAAGACGATCGTCGCGTCGGTGAACGGCACGCTGTCCCCGGCGCAGCGGCTAGACCGCATCGACCGGCTGGCCGAGGCATCCAGCGAGGAAGGCTGGAAGCGCGTCCTGGTCGCTACCGACTGCCTGTCCGAGGGCGTGAACCTGCAGCACGACTTCAACGCCATCGTGCATTACGACCTCGCCTGGAACCCCACCAGGCACGAACAGCGCGAGGGCCGCGTGGACCGGTTCGGCCAGCAGTCGGACGATATCCGGGTCGTCACGATCTACGGGTCCGACAACGGCATCGACGGCAAGGTGCTCGAGGTGCTGATCAAGAAGCACCGCGAGATCCGCAAGTCCACCGGCATCTCGATCCCGATCCCGGACGAGACCTCCACCCGCGTCACCAACGCGATCGTCGAATGGCTGCTCCTGCGCGGCCGCGAGCAGCAGGCGCTGTTCGACCTCGACGAGGTGACCGGCGAAGCGGGCAGGGAACTCGAAGTCGAGTGGACATCGATGGCCGAGCGCGAGTCCCGCGCCCGCTCCCGCTTCGCCCAGGGCAGTATCCACCCCGACGAGGTCGCCCGCGAGGCCGCCGCGATCCGTGCCGCGCTCGGCCCGGACGACGAGGTCCGCGCGTTCACCCGCATCGCCCTAACCGAACTGGGCGCGGACTTGACCGCCGCCCGCGACGGCGGCTTCATGGTCGCGAGCGCCAGCCTCCCGCTCGGCCTGCGCGACTCGATCGCCGCGCTGATCGGCGAGCGGCCCAGGCTTCCGTTCCGCGTCACGCCAGCCGTCCCCCGCGGCGAGGCCGCGCTCACCCGCACCGACCCGCTCGTGCGCGCGGTCGCGAACTTCGTGCTGTCGGCCGCGCTCGATCGTCAGGCCCCGGCCGGGCACAGGCCCGCGCGTCGCTGCGGCGTGATTAGAACTTTCTTGGTGTCGAAACGGACCGTGGTCCTTCTGGTCCGGTACCGCTTCCAGCTGATCCTTCCGGGACGTTACGGCGACGTGCCGCTGATCGCCGAGGATGCCCGGGTCCTGGGGTTCACCGGCGCGCCTTCGGCCCAATCCGAATGGCTGCCCGACGCTGACGCGACCGCGTTGCTGGGCGCGAAGCCGGACGAGAACACGATGCCGGAGTTCGCCGCGCGGACCATCAGCCGGGTGCTGTCCGGCCTGGCCGAAGTGCTGCCCCACGTGAACGCCCGCGGCGAAGAGTTCGCCGAGGAACTCCGTGAGGCACACCGCCGGGTCCGCCGGATCTCAGACCAGGCGGTCCGGGGCGTCCGGGTCTCCCTCGCCGGGGACGCCGACATCCTGGGCGTCTACGTCTGCCTGCCGGTCACCGCCGAGATGGGAGCTGGTCAGTAATGCCCGCCACCGCTGCCACCCAGGTGTTCACCTCGATCAGGACCGTCGGCGGCCTGCTCCCCGCCGACATGCTGCGCCGCATCCAGTCCGGCATCGACGTGTCGGCTTCGACGCCCGCGGACTATCACGTGGTCGGCGTCCGCTCCGTCAAGGACGCGGCGGAACGCCACTGGGACTACCTCAAGGGTGCCTGGCGGGTGCTTCGTGACCAGATGGGCTCCAGCGGGGATCATGCCGGACTCGCGACAGAGAAGTGGCTGCTGCCGCTGTTCGAGGAGCACGGCTACGGCTGGCTGGCACGGGTGCCTCCTCGCGGGATCATCTCGGACGACGGAACGACGGAGTTCCCGGTCACGCATCAATGGCGGCACCTGCCGGTCCACCTGGCCCCGTGGTCCCTCGACCTGGACAAGCGCCCGGTGGGCGGCGGCCTGCCGCCCCAGTCGATGGTGCAGGAATGCCTGAACCGGACCGAGGCGCACCTATGGGCGATCGTGTCCAACGGCAGGGTGCTGCGGATCCTGCGTGACTCCTCGTCCCTCACGGGTTCCTCGTACCTGGAAATCGACCTGGAGGCGATGTTCGACGGGGAGCTATTCGAGGACTTCCTGCTCCTGTACCGGCTGCTGCACATGTCCCGCTTCGAGCTTCCCGACGACACCGCCGCCCCGTCCGCGTGCCGGATGGAGAAGTGGCGCACCGAGGCAATCGAGTCCGGCACCCGTTTCCTCGACGACATCACCGACGGCGTGCAGGCGGCGGTCATCGCGCTCGGCACAGGCTTCCTCAGGCACCCGGCCAACGGGCGGCTGCGGGACGACTTCGACCAAGACCAGTACAAGCGAGCGCTGCTGCGGCTGGTGTACCGGCTGCTGTTCTGGTTCGTCGCGGAGGAACGCGACCTGCTGCACGCGCCCGACGTCCCGGCGCTGGCCAGAGAGCGGTATGACCGGTACTTTTCGGCGCGGCGGCTGCGCCAGGCGTCGCTGCGCCGGGCCGGCGGCTCGCATGGCGACCGCTGGGAGACCATCCAGTTCGTGCTGAACGGTCTCGGCTCCGAAGATGGCAGGCCGCAGCTCGGCCTGCCGGGCCTGGGCGGCATCTACGACGCTTCTGATACCGACTCGATCCTGGAAGACCTGTCGCTGTCCAACGAGTACCTGCTGTCCGCCGTCAAGTCCCTGTCCCGCGTCTGGGACAAGTCGACCAAGCGCTTCCGCGCTGTCGACTACCTGCACCTAGGCTCGGAAGAACTCGGCGCCATCTACCAGTCCCTGCTGGAACTGATCCCGAACCGGACCCCCGACGGCGAATTCGTCTTGGGCACCGCGCTTGGCAACCCACGCAAGGGCACCGGCTCGTACTACACGCCCGTGTCCCTGGTTGACTGCCTGCTCGACTCGACGCTCGACCCGCTGCTCGACGACGCGCAGAAGCGCGCCGAGGTGGCAGCGACTCGGGCCGGCACAGATGTGTCGGAAGCAGTCGCCGGCGCTTACCTGTCGCTGACTGTCTGCGACCCGGCCTGCGGCTCCGGCCACTTCCTCGTCGCAGCGGCCCGCCGCATCGCCAAGCGGCTCGCATCCGTCCGCGAGCAGAACCCGGAGCCTTCGGTTGAGGCACAGCGGCACGCGCTGCGCGACGTGGTGTCCCGCTGCGTGTACGGCGTGGACCTGAACCCGATGGCCGTGGAACTGGCGAAGGTCTCCCTCTGGCTTGAGGCCCTGGAGCCGGGCAAGCCGCTCAGCTTCCTCGACGCCCACATCAAGCACGGCAACGGCCTGATCGGCGCGACCCCGAAGCTCATCGAGGGCGGCATCCCGGCGGGCGCGTTCAAGCCCATCGAGGGGGACGACCCGAAGTTCGCGAGGTCCCTCGAACGGGCGAACGCCACGCAACCAGTGCTGACCGCCGGCCAACGGCGTCTCGCCAGATTGTCGGCCACACCCACCACCTTGCCCGGCTTGGAACCACCGTCGCGCCAGGAGGAGTTGTTCAGCGACGAGATCATCTTCTCCCAGTCGAACGAGGCCCTAGCGGCCGGGCTCGCGAAGATCGCGCGCGCCCCGGACGGCTCGCTGCGCGAGGTCCACAACAAGGCCGACGCGTACCGCAAGTGGACGGAATCCGACGAGCACCGCCTCAAGCAACTGATAGCCGACGCCTGGTGCGCCGCCTTCGTCTGGATCAAGCGCGCTGACGCACCACCCGCCATCGTGAACCGGGTCTTCGCGGCTCTGCAGGAAAAGGGCAGCACCGGCATCCCGCCGGAGACGCTTAGGGAGATCGAGCGCCTGCGGGAGGACTACGACTTCTTCCACTGGCACCTTGAGTTCCCGGACATCTTCTGCGTGCGCGACTCCGACTCAAACGCCGATACCGACACCGGCTGGTCAGGTGGCTTCACGTGCGTTCTCGCCAATCCCCCCTGGGACAAGCTCGATTTTGAAGACCAAAAGTACTTTAGCGCCGTCGAGCCATCTATCGCCGAGATGGCTGGCCAGGCACGGCGTCTCCGCATCCTTGAGTGGGCGAAAGAGCACGAGGATGAGGGCAAGCGGTACTGGTCAGCCCGGCGTAGGGTCAAGGGCACCTTCGGCTTCACCAGTAGCTCAGGTGTCTACGAGAAGTGCGCGGAGGGCGTGAAGGCTCCTGGCGTTAACTCGCTGCAAACCGACCAGCTGTTCGCCGAACGATTCGCGGCCATAACCGCGCGCGCCAGTCGTATCGGTTGCATCATTCCGACCGCGATCGCGACCGGCGCCGGAGGCCAATACCTGTTCGGCAGCTTTACCCAGCGCGGTGAGGTGGCATCGCTCTACGATTTCGAGAACCGCAGAGGAATCTTCCCCGGAATCCACGCTAGTTATAAGTTCTGCCTGCTTACCCTCACGGGCAAGGCGCTACGCGAGCCCGCAGCCAGGTTCGCGTTCTACCTGCTGGACGCTGGCGAGCTCGACAGCGCCGGGCGGGCGTTCACCCTATCACCGGAAGAGATCGCGCTCATCAACCCGAACAGCCGGACACTCCCCATCTTCCGCAACCGTCGAGATGCCACCCTAACTGCCGAGATCTACCGACGGATCCCGATTCTCTGGGACGAAACAAAGGCCGACGGCAACCGGTGGGCCATAACCTTTAAGCGCCTGTTTGACATGACGGACGATTCTGACCTTTTCCGGACCCGTGAGAGACTGGAAAAGGAGGGCTGGCACCTGCATGGCAACGTGTTCACTCGCGACGGGAAACGGATGCTTCCGCTTTACGAGGCGAAGATGGCGCACCACTTCGATCATCGTTGGAACTCGTTCTATAACACCGGCAACGATGATCGTCGCCGGTTTACCTCGTCCGAGAAGCAGAATCCAGCGACCGAAGCTGAACCACGCTACTGGATCTTGGAAGAGGGCAAGATCCCGTCAAAGCGCAGGGGCAAAGAAGTCGAAATCCCTGGCGTGACAGAGCGCCTCGCTGAACTTGAATGGAACCGAGGGTGGCTATGTGGTTTCCGCGACGTCTGTCGTGCGACCGATGAGCGCACCTCGATCCCTGCCTTCCTTCCACGTAGCGCGGTTGGACACAAGTTCCCGCTGATGTTTACACCCATCCCGCCGGCCATGACAGCCGCCCTCATAGCTACGCAGAGTTCGCTGGTGTTCGACTTCACAAGTCGCCAGAAGATCGGCGGGATCACTATGGCACTCTTTATATGGAAGCAGCTACCTGTGCCGACACCCGCGATGCTAGAGCCGCACCTTCCGTTCCTAATTCCGCGGGTTCGTGAACTTATCTACACGGCTTATGACATGATGCCGCTCCCCCGGGACCTTGGCGACGACGGTGAGCCGTTCATGTGGGACGAGGAGCGTCGCGCGCTTCTGCGGGCCGAGTTGGACGCGTTCTTTTTCCGGCTGTACGGCATCGACGACCGGGACGACGTGGACTACATCTTGGAGACGTTCCAGACGGAGACCGGGGGGCTTAAGAACAACGACATCGCGAAGTACGGGACGTACCGCACGAAGGATCTCGTGCTAGACGCCTACGACCGGATGGCAGCGGCCAAGGCCGCGGGCAGGGCCTATGAGACGCCGATTACGCCGCCTCCTGGGCAGGGGCCTCGCCATCCTGCTCAGGCGACGGGCTGACCGAGCGCGGGTGAGTACCAGCTCCCCGCGGCGCGGGGATTGTGAATAAGAGGAAAGCCGGTGCCCGGGAGAACCTGGGCGCCGGTGCAGGGGGTGGACCTGTGAGTGAGATTTCAGGTGTTCGTAAGGTTACGCGGCGGGAGTTGCTTGATATCCGCGAACGGCAGTGGGTGCCGCTGCTTCGCGGCGTCTCGCTGGTCGCCGAGGCCGAGATCGGCGAGGAGCATCGAACCCAGGTGGCCTCGGCGCTCGGGGTGCTGTACGGCGAGGGACAATACACAGCGGCCCGAGGCACGGCTGCCCGGGGAGTTGCCTTCCTCGAGCGGTGGCCCGCGTGCCTTGTCGCATCCGTGACCGGCGTTGCCGTTACCAGCTACGCCCAGGGCACTTATTGGCCGTCGCTTTGGAAGGCCGCGGGTTATAGGGGCAACACCGACGATCAGCGTGTGTGGGGTACGGCGTTCACCGCCGCGCTGTCGGAGCTGGGCTTGCCGACCTTCTCCGACTCGGACCTGCGTTACGTGGGACCAATACTGATGCACGCGGGCATCCCGGCCTACTGCCTCGGTGACTTCTTGCGGCTGCTCTCTGAACGCCGCCGCCAGGATCCCGGTCTGGACGCTGATAGCTTCCTAGCCTGGGCGACAGCGCCACGCCGCCAGCTGCGCCTGTCCCAGCTGGACAAGCCCGCCGAGCGGTTCCTTCTCAACGGCGGCGACTACGCGCACGACATCGTGGATCGCACGCTTGACCTGCTGGACCGGCTGACCGAGCCGGATCCCGACTTCGACGCCGTCCGGTTGCCGAGCTACATGATCAAGACGGCAATGGCCGAGCAAGCCGCGGGACGCCTCGACCTGAACAAGACGTCACGATGGAGGGACAGCCGCATCAGCGTCGGGACCAGGCGCCAGGCGCAGCCGCGCATCGCGCTCGACCCCTACGGCCAGGGCGTCCACGTCCTGCTGCCAGCTGTCGGCGACACGCCGGACGGCGTCGCCCGCTGGAAGATCACCGCGGACGGCGAGACCAGCGTTGTGCAAAGTCGCGCGATGTGGGTCGGCGCGGCCGAAACCACACCTCAGACCGCGTTCCCGCTGGAACGGCCCGTGCGCACCGTCCTTGTCTCGCTCACAGGACGCGAGGACCTGGCCGCCGAGCTCACCGTGGTCGACCAGGCCGACCCGATCCTCTTCTTCGGTGACGACGGCCGGCGGCTGTCTACCACCGTGTCGCTGCCGCAGAGCCAGATCTGGATCATGCACCCGACGGACCGGGACCTGGAGTTCACCGGGCAGCCGGGGCAGATCACCGAGCCGTCGGTCCCGTTCGGCTGGGATGGCTGGCGGCTGCGCGGGGTCTCGCTCGAAGACGTCCAGGCCGTCGGCCTGCAGGGTGACCGCCCCCACCCAGTCGAAGTCCTGGCGCGGCCGCAGCTACAGTTCGGCGAACCGGCGCCTGGTGTCGCGACGCCTTTTGGGTCGCCGGTATATCCAGTGCCGCCGAGGCTACGGCTGCCCCGGATCGCCGAAGCGGAAATCAAGTGGTACGCCGAGATCAGACGGGTCGGCGCCAGCGCGCCTCTCGTTGGCCACGCCGTCGATCCGGACGGTCAGGTTGACATCTGGCAGGGTGTGCCCCGTCCCGTCCTCGGCGCGTTCGAGATCACCGTCCGCGGCCCACTCGGCCGCGGGCTGCGCCGCACCGTATTCGTCGCCGAAGGCCTGAAGGTCAGCCATCAGCCCCAGGTCCGCCTCCTTACCACCGTCGGTCTGGCAAAAGGAGAGGTCACGATAGCGGCGGCCGCGGACGCGACCGCGCAGCCCGCGACCCTGCGCTTCGGCCCGGGCGAACGCGCCCATCTGATCGAGTACCGCACTCCCACCGAGTCCGAGCCCCTGGTCATCACGCCGCCGCACGTCACCGTGCTGTGTCCCGCCGCCGGCATCACCACATGGACCACGTCCCTGATCAACTTGATGACAGAGGAATTCGCCACCGCGGGCCGTCTGCTGATCCGTGTGCCCGCGCCGGACTCGGCAGGCCAGGCAGCCAAGAACGGCGAGCTTGAGCTTGCGGTCCTGATCCGCGGGCAGCAGGTTCAGGCCATCCCGGCCAGCGGCCAGCAATCGCCCGGCCTCGCCGGGTTCGATCTGGCACGCGCCGCCGACACGGTCGCCGCACACGGACACGCGGAGCTCGCGGTGGACCTGGGCAGTGTCCTCATGCCCGTCGGCTATGTGCGGCCGCGCAGTCTCGCGTCCGGTGTGGAGCTGGCAGGCGACAAGCTGGTGCTGCGCGACGCCGCCGCGGTCGACGGCCTGACCGCGGGTGTGTACCTCACCTACGCGCCGTGGCGACCGCCAGCAGAGTTGCTCATCACCGCAGATGGAACCGCGCTTCTGCCGCCGGAGCTGCAGGATGCCGGTCCGCTGCGGGTGCTGCTCCGCATCGAGGACCCATGGACAGTATCCAGTTGGCCGATGTGGGTGGGGTCGAAGGCCTACGCGTGCGAGGCACCTGGCGTGCCACGTTCCGCGGACCCTGAGGAAGCGAGCCTTTCAGCGTTCGTGGCCGGAGAAGCCGAGCTTCCAGAACTCACGCACCATCTCGGCTGGCTCTGGCGGCTCATCGCTAAGGCCTCCGGACTCGTCTACGCGGGAGCGAGGGCTGACCTCGCCGAGCGCTGTACTGGCGAATTGCGCCAGCGGCAGCGTGGGGCCATCCTCGCGCTCGTGGACGAGGAGCTCAGCCAGGCCGACGTCACACACGCACTGATCGCGACCGGGCTGGCGGCCGAACCGCCTGATACCGGACAGTGGCAGCCAGACGAGCAGCGTACCCTCTCGCGGCTGTGGGCGGCCCTTCCTGCCGCGGCCGCACTAGCCGCCGGTGATCTGCTGGGCGACCGCGACCGGGCGGACGCGGCGATTGCCCAGTGCGGCGACAGCCTGGGGGAGATCCTCGAAGGGCATCGCGATCCATACGCGGTCGTTGGCCGGTTCGGGCCAGAGGCCGAACGCATGGCGATGTGGCCGTCCGAGCAGGTCGATGCCCTGTGGCAAGCCGCCGCTGTCGTGCCGCGGGCCCTGCTCGACGCCGATACGCGGCTCATGGCTGCCAGACGTATGTTCGACGCCAGGCGTGATCCCCGGATGCGCGCCGCGATCGCCGCGAACAAGATCGCGCGAAACGCCGAGGCGTGCGTCAGGCATTCCTGCTACCCGGACCTCGCGTATGCGATAGCCGCGCGACAGCCAGCTGAAAGCAAGGAAAGCTGGCTCGCGCTGCCAGCCATGTCCATCGCCATGGCGCTCCTTGCCAGGCTCGCGGCCAGGGGAAACAGGAATTGCGCCATGCTGGAACGTGACTACCGCGACAGATGGGCAAACCTGGCGCGGTACGCGCCAGAACTCGTAGCCATCGACCTCGTGCTCGCCGAGGCGCTGATCGCGTCCCTTGCAGTCCATCCGGAGGTATCCAGTGACTGACCGTTTCGACCCACTCGCGACCAGCCAGCTGATCACCGACGGCTACCGGCGCTACCTGCGCTCCCTGCTTCCGGTACGCGACCAGAAGATCGCAAGGGCGCTCGACTTCCAGATCACCCACAGCCCGCTGCTAGCCAAGGGGCCGCTGCTGGAAGCCACTCCGCCCTACGCGCACGGCGCGAGCCCTGACGTGCTTGTTGCGGAAGGCGTCCTGAGCAGGGCCTTCCGGAAGCTGGACAGCGAGGCGCTGCCATCGACCCGCCCGCTCTACGCACACCAGGAGCAGGCCATCCGCAAGGTCACGGCGGGACGCAACGTCGTCGTCGCCACCGGCACCGGATCCGGCAAGACCGAGAGCTTCCTCGTGCCGATCCTCAACGAGCTCTGCGCCGAGTACGAGCGCGAAGGCCACCTGGAACCCGGCGTCCGCGCGCTCCTGCTGTACCCGATGAACGCCCTGGCCAACGACCAGATGAAGCGCCTGCGCCAGATCCTCAAGACGGCACCGCACATCACGTTCGGCCGGTACGTCGGCGACACGAAGTCGACCGACCGGGATGCGGTCGAGTCGTTCGCCAAGCTCAACCCCGGCGAGCCAATGCTGGCCAACGAGCTGCTCAGCAGGCGCGCGATGCAGGCCACGCCGCCGCACCTCCTGCTCACCAACTACGCGATGCTCGAGTACCTGCTGCTCCGCCCGGCCGACATGGACCTGTTCGAGGGCGAACACGCCGGCCGCTGGCGATTCCTCGTGCTCGACGAGGCCCATGTGTACGACGGCGCGCGGGCGGCCGAGGTCGCGATGCTGCTGCGCAGGCTTCGCGACCGCGTCGCTCGCGACCGGCCGCTGCGCTACATCGCCACCAGCGCCACGGTGGGCGACAAGGCCGAAGACGTCATTGAGTTCGCGCACCGCCTTTTCGACGCGCCGTTCGAGTGGGTGCCCGATGATCCGGATCGGCAGGATCTCGTCCGCGCGAGCCGCAAGGAACTGCCCAAGCCGCCGTTCTGGGGTCCGCTCGACCCGGCCGCGTACCTCAGGATCGCGGCCGCCGACGACCCGGCGAAGGAGCTCATCCGCCGGGCGCCCGTGGACAGGACAATCACCCGCGACGGCGTCGCGGGTGCCCTCCTCGCTCACGAATCCCGGATGGCCCGTCTGCGGGAGCTGCTCGCGGCCGGTCCGCAGATGTCAGACGAACTCGCGGATAAGCTCTTCGACCCGCAGGACTCCAGACAAGACAGGCGGCGATACCTCGACGCGCTTGTCACCGCGGGCAGCAGGATCACCGGCCCGGACGGCCTGGCCGTACTGTCCGCCCGCTACCACCTGTTCGTCCGCGCCACCGAAGGCGCCTACACGTGCCTTTCCGAGACCGGCCCGCACGTCACCCTCGCGCGCCACGAAAGCTGCCCCGAATGCCGCGCGGTCTCCTTCGAATTCGGCGCGTGCAAACGCTGCGGTTCACTCTATCTATCCGGGACGATCAGTGGTGACTCGGGCATCCTTACTCTCGGACCTCAGATCCCGCGCAAGACCCGAACGTGGCTTCTCGTCGATAAAGGCACCGACATCATCGACGAAGACGATGAGACCCTCGAAGAACAACAGGGCAGACTCGACTCGAAGGACGCCCTGCTGTGCACGTCGTGCGGCGGCATCTACGAGGGCTCAAAGTCGACCTGCGGCCGGACTGGCTGCGGCAGCAGCAGGCTGCTGCCAGTCCGCAAGCTCAACACCCCGAGAGACACCATCACCGGCTGCCTCGTCTGCGGTGGCCGGGGATCAGCCATGGTCCGTGGTTTTGAGAGCGGCGGCGACGCCGCGGCGTCGGTCCTGTCGACGTCGCTGTACCAGTCGCTGCCGCCCGCGCCCGACCCGGAGCAGGCCGATCAGCCGGGCGAGGGACGCAAGCTCCTGCTATTTAGCGACAGCCGGCAGGCGGCCGCGTTTTTCGCGCCGTACCTGGAGACCTCGTACGAGACGGTCCAGCACAGGCGGCTCATCTTGCAGGGCCTGGAACGCGCGGCGGCCGGCGGGGAAGTGAGTGTCAGCGACCTCGCGTACCACGTGGCCAAGGCCGCTGACGAAGCGCATGTCTTCGAGCGGAAGATGACAGCGCAGGAACGCCAGCGCCACACCGCGCTGTGGGTGATGCAGGAACTCGTCACGCTGGAGGACCGTCAGTCGCTCGAGGGACGTGGCCTGATGCGGGTCAGCACGGCCCGGAAGCCGAGCTGGCGGCTTCCCGCCGCATTCGGGTCGCTCGGCCTGGATGAGACGCAGACCTGGGATCTGCTCGCCGAGCTGGTGCGGACCGTCCGGCAGCAGGGCGCTGTCTCCATGCCCGAAGGCGTGGCGGCCAACGATGAGGCTTTCGACCCAAGGCGCGGCCCGATCTACGTGCGCGGCATCGGCCCGGAGCCGAAACGCAAGGTGATCAGCTGGCTGCCCGCGCGGGGCGTCAACCGGCGGCTTGACTACGTCGCACGGCTGCTCGCGGCCCTCGGCAGCCAGGCGAATCCGGCGATGGTCCTGGAGAAGTGCTGGGAGTTCCTCAAGGGACTGCCTGACGGGTGGCTCGAGTCAAGCAGCGATCCGAAGCTCGGCGTCCTCTATCAGGTGGATCACACGTGGCTACGACTGGAGCCTGTACGGACCGATGACCGCGTCTTCGAGTGTGAGCAGTGCCGGCGGCAGTCGCCACGGTCCGTTCGGGATATATGTACGACGCTGGGGTGCGGCGGGAAGCTGGTGCCGGTGACCTCAGCCGCCGACGACCATTACCGCTACCTGTACCGGAGTCTGTCTCCGGTGCCGATGAAGGCGCGGGAGCACACGGCGCAGCTGATGTCGGATGAGGCGGCGGACATCCAGCAGCAGTTCTTGCGCGGCGAGGTGAACGCGCTGTCGTGCTCGACGACGTTCGAGCTGGGGGTGGACGTCGGCGAGCTGCAGTCGGTCGTGATGCGGAACATGCCGCCCACCACGGCCAACTACGTGCAGCGCGCCGGGCGCGCCGGGCGGCGGACCGAATCGGCGGCGCTAGTTCTCACATACGCGCAGCGTCGGTCACATGACTTGTCGCGCTTCCAGGAGCCGAAGGTGATGGTGTCCGGCGAGGTGCGGTCGCCGTACGTGCCGCTGGGCAACGAGCGGATCGACAGGCGGCACGCGCATTCGGTGGCACTGGCGGCGTTCTTCCGCGACCAGAAAGAGCTGACTGGGGAGACGTGGAACACGGCGGGGGAGTTCTTCCTCGGTTCTCCGGCCCCAGTGTCGCGGATCTGGCCGTACTTGTCTGCGGTGCCCGCGGGGATCACGGAGTCGTTGCGGCGCGTGCTGCCATTGGAGGTGCAGAAGCAGATCGGCGTGGACACCGGCGCCTGGGCGGAAGAGCTCTGGTCCCTGCTTGACGGTGTGCGCGAGGAACTGGCGAAAGATGTCGCGATCTTCGAGGAGCGCAAGCAGCAGGCGATCGCGGAGCAGAAGTGGTCGCGCGTGCAGGTCTACGAGCGGACGATCAACACGCTGACCCGGCAGCAGCTCATCGGCCTGCTGGCAAACCGGAACGTGCTGCCGAAATACGGCTTCCCGACGGACACGGTCGAGCTGCGGACCGTGTACTCGGGTGACCCCGTGGGCCGGAAGCTGGAACTGTCACGAGATCTTTCGGCGGCGATCTACGAGTACGCGCCCGGCGCCGAAGTGGTCGCTGGCGGCAAGCTGTGGACCTCGGGCGGCGTGTACCGGCTGCCGGAGCGAGAGCTGCTCGGGAACTACTACGCGGTGTGCCCCGAGTGCTCCCTCTACCGGGAGAGTCCGGACGACGACCTGGACCCAGTATGCCCGGCATGCGGAACAGCGCTGAAGGGCGCGCGGCGCAGCTACTGGACGCCGTTGTTCGGGTTCGTGGCTTCGCGCGACGTGAAAAAGCCCGGCATGGTCGCACCGCGGCGGAGCTGGCACGGCGTGACGTACGTGCTGTCGCGCGGGGCGGAGGAGTTCGAGTACGAGTGGCCTCTCGCGAACGGGGCCATGGCGGCCACCTGGGCGGGAGAGCGCGGTGAACTGATCGCGATCTCGGAAGGACGCAACAGCGCGGGCTTCCTGATCTGCGACTGGTGCGGGTGGGGCACGGCGGTCGGCAGTGCCGAGTCGAAGAAGAGGTCGCATCCCCACTTGCTCAAGGAAGGGGAATGCACGGGGCCGCTCCAGGTGAAGTCGCTGGCTCACCCGTACCAGACGGACCTCCTGGAGATCAAGTTCGACCGGGTTCGGGGACTGTCAGGAATGTCGGTCGGGGAGTGGCGTTCGATCCTGTACGCGCTGCTGGAGGGCGCGTCGGACAGCTTGGACATCAGCCGGGACGACATCGACGGCACGCTGTACCCGAAGGCCGGGCGGAAGATCTCACTGGCGCTCTTCGACACGGTCCCCGGCGGCGCGGGAGGCGCGCTGCGGATCGCGCGATCGTTCCCGACTGTGCTGGAGTCGGCGCTGGGCCGGATGGCCCGTTGCGAGTGCGGCGAGGAAACAAGCTGCTACGGCTGCCTACGCAACTTCCGCAACCAGGCGTTCCACGACCAGCTTCGCCGCGGCGACGCGCTCGCGTTCCTAGGGCAGCTGTCGTAGTCAGGGCGTGTGAACTGTCACTCCGGGACCGGGATGACACTAAGGAACGGGCTGGCGGCGCCGGAGTATGAGACGTACAGGTGGTCGCGCGCTCGGGTGCAGGCGACGAACAGCAGGCAGCGTTCACGCTGCAGGTCCTGCGCGTGCGCGATGGGGTCCTCAGAGGCGGGTGTGACAGCCGCTGGGGAAGGCACAGTCCCCTCCGCCACGCCGACCACCGCGACCGCCTGGAACTCCAGTCCCTTCATGCCATGCATGGTGCCGACGCGGACCGCATCCTTGGCCGATTTGGCCGCGAGGCCAACGGTCGGGATGCCCGCGGCCGCCAGCGCCGCGCTCGCCTGCTTCGCCAGCCACCCAGAGCGTGCGGCGATCCCGATGGCGTGCGGCTCTATGCCATCGTCGATCCAGTCCAGCACGCGCTCTGCCAAAGCTGCCAGCTCAGCGTCCCGCGACACCGCTGCATGCACACCGGGTTGACCGCCGTGCAGCGGTGATCGGTACCCGGCCAGGGTGTCGACCTCGTCGTCGAGCCCGGTGACCGGCACCTTCCCGAGCGACGGAACTGCCAGGGCGAGGATCTCCTGAGTGGTCCGGTAGTTCACGGTGAGCTTGCGTGACCGTCCGCGCACGTTGATCCCGACCCTGGCGAGCGAGACGTGGTTGTCGTAGATGCGCTGGTGAACGTCGCCGACGATGAACATGTCGTTGGGACCAGGCGAGACGGCGGCGCGCAGCAGCCGCCACTGCGCAGGGTGCAGGTCCTGCGCCTCGTCGATGATCACGTGCCGATAGGGCGGCTTCCCGCAGTCGCGCAAGAACCGGGCGGCCTCGTTGGCTAGCTGGAGGAACGTGGACCGGCCCTTCGCGTTCAGCTGGGACTCGACCGTCTGGGCGAGGCGCCACACCTGGCGGCGCTGCGCCTTGCCGAGCGGGGCGCCTTGCCCGGCGCGCGAGCAGGTCAGGTAGTCGTGTTCAGTCAGCAGATCCTGGGCGAGGATTACCTGCTCCCACTCCCGCACCAGGAACGTCGGCGCGAATGCCACCTCTGCTTCGGCGGCTGCGGTGGCCCACAGGCCTGCCAGCGTATCGGTGTCGATGATGGCGGGGCGGGCGCCGCGACGTTGTTCGGCTATCCGGTAAGCGAGCCGGTCGACGTTGAGGATCTCCACCTGACCGCGGACGCCATCGTCGTCTACCAGAAGCTCGAACTGCGCCTGCAGTGCCTCGGCCAGATTCCTGGTGAAAGTCGTCAGCAGAACGGGCGGTGGTGACTTCTCACCGGGAAGTTCCTC
>Ga0126381_100001089_pt1 | contig 29448 bp, 31 predicted proteins | sample PanSoiMetPlot_28_FD_96465 | JGI IMG/M metagenome (GOLD analysis project Ga0126381, IMG submission 96465) | Tropical forest soil microbial communities from Panama - MetaG Plot_28 | ecosystem: Environmental > Terrestrial > Soil > Tropical forest > Bulk soil | place: Panama | collected 2016-02-17
ACGATCAGCACGCTTTGCAATAGCGGGATCGGCGCGCCAGGGATCGAGCCTCGCTCGATCAGCGCCAATCCCAGGCCGGCGAGCATCGATTGCTGCGTCGAGCGCACCGATGGGTCGAGCACGATCGCCACGATCTCGTTGTACAGCACCACCGGCGACAGTCGCGCAAATACCTGCTGTGTCTCGAGGAGGCCCAGGATATCGCCGGAGCCGCTGACCGCGTTGGCGATGTAGGGCGCGAACGAAGGCCAAAGAAACGTCACGAACAGCCATACCCCGAGGGACACTAGCACCGCCGCGGCCGCGGAGCGAAACACGATCGAGAACAGCAGCGCCAGCGCGAACCAGAAGGCGCCGTAGACGATCGTAATCAACAGTAGAATCAACGCCCTCGCCATTTCTTCAGCATTCGGCGGGATGCCAAGTCCCCACAGCCCCAGCCCGATCACCAGCAGCCACAGCACGATGAAAGTGACGGTCAGAGTGAACAGCCCAGCAGCGAACTTCCCAAACAGGAGAGCATCGCGATAGATCGGCTGCGACAGGATGCGCGAGAGCGTGCGCCGATTGTGCTCACCGCTCACAGCGTCGAAGCCGAGCCCAATCGCCAAGAGCGGCACCAAGAAAGCTGACAGCAGTAGTGGCAACGTCAGCGGGCTGCTGCGGGTAAACAGCAAGAGAAACAGGAACGGATCTTCGGCGGTGCTCTCCTTGATCGGGGCGAGGCCGAGGCTGACCACCACGATCGCGGTCGCGGTCACCAGCACGACCAGCACCACCACCAGGATGCTGCTGAAGTGATCGGCAATCTCCTTCAGCGTTACTACTCCGAAGCCGTGCAGGGCCGAGCCTTCACGCCGCATGGAGCTCTCCTTCGTGGGTCTGGAAGTAGCGCGTGTAGATTGCTTCGAGACTCGGCTCCTCCACGGACAGGCGCAGCAGCCGGCCACCGGCCGCGACCACCGCCGATGCCGCTTCCGGCCGAACGTCGTGATCGGCCAGCAGCAAAAACCGGTTCGCTCCGGCCGGCTCGACCCTTTGCACTCCCGGGATCGCCGCGATGCGTTCCCCGAGTCCCTGGCCTTGGGCTTCCACCTCGACGCGAAAGCCTCCGCCCAACACCTGACGTCCCAGCTCGGGCACAGTGCCGATGAGCACGATATTGCCCTGACTGAACAGGGCGACGCGATCGCAAACGCTCTGCACGCGCTCGAGCAGGTGCGACGACAACAGCACGCTCACGCCGCGGTTCTTAAGATCGCGAATGATGTTGAGCAATTCGGCGGTGGCCTGCGGATCGAGGCCCGAAGTGGGCTCGTCGAGAATCGCGATCTGCGCCTCTTTCAGCAGGATCTCGGCGAGCCCGAGCCGCTGGCGCATGCCGCGCGAGAAGGTGCCGACGCGGTTGTTTGCGACCTCGCCGAGCCCCACATGGCCGAGCGATGACTTGATTCTCTGCTCCCGCTCGGAGCGTTCGAACCCCATCAGTCGCCCGGTATAGCGCAGGTTCTCCGCGGCCGTGAGATTATCGTAAAAGCCAACCTGGTCGGGCAGGTAACCCACGTGACGTTTCACCGCCAGCGGCTCGCGCACCGGATCGTGATCGAGCACGCGGGCCTGCCCGTCCGAAATATCGCTCAGCCCTAGCAGCATCAAAATGGTGGTGGTCTTGCCGGCGCCGTTCGGCCCTAGCAGCCCGAAAATCTCACCGCGCGCCACCGAGAACGAAATGCCGTTGACGACGGCTACCCCGTTGTACCGCTTGGTGAGGTTATTCGCCTCGATGACGTTCATCGCCGTCCGAACCATACTACCGAGCCGATCATGACAAGCAGCGCGCCGCCGATCAGGGCGATGCCAACGAATCCCCACAGCGTGGAGGTGGTGACCGCAACGCGGAAGGTCTGGGATGCGGATTCGCCGCGAGCGGAGGCGCGCATCGTGGTGACATAGTCCCCGGCCACCGCCTTGGGGGCGGGCGTGATGAGCGCCTGCACCTCTTTGTTTTCGTTGGGAGCGATACGATCGACGGTTTTTGGTTCGAAGCTGACCTTCCAGCCGCTGGGAGCCGAGCTCGACAGCTCGATCTGTTCCGCCGCCGCCGTACCGGAATTAGTGAGGATCACCGGGACCGACGTCTCCTGGCCTGCGGAAGCCTTGGCGCTGAGGACGCCTTCGCGGCCGGCGATATCGATCTTCGGCTGACCCGTGATATCGAGGACGAGGTCGGACGTTGCAGTGGCGTCATCGGCCGATACTTTCGCCATCACCTTGTACTTGCCGGCTGCAACCGTGTTCGGCGGACGCACCTTGAGTTTCACGTCCTTCGACTGGCCGGCATCGAGCGGAAGGGCGTTGAGTTCCTGGCTACCGTACTGCTCGGTGAAAGTGGCATCGAAGTTCTGCGGCGCCTGCGCGGACAAGCTCACCAGCACTTTCTTGGGGCTGTCGTTCTTGATCGCAAGCTGGAACTCGAAGCTCGACTTCGACGTGCCGCGCAGCTCGGGGAGCTGCGGGTTGAGCGTAAGCTTGGCGGGCAGATCTGTCGCGAGTTTCACCTCGATGGGCAGACTTGCCTCCGCGGTCGAGCCGCGGGCGCTCACCGTCAAATTCGTGGTGCCGATTGGGGCATCCTTGGGCACGTCGAGGCGTAGCTCGAGCGGCACGTTGGCATTGGTCGCCGGCAGCGCCGCCGCCACCGGCTGCCCGCCACCGATCAGCGTTGCCGTCCAGCCCGAGGGAACGCCGGCAACCGAGAGCGCCATCCGCTCCGGCGGAAGGCCGTAGTTCTGCAGCTTCAGATTGATCGATGAGGTGGTCCCCGGCCGCAAAGTCACCGCGGGGTAATCGGTGAGAAGGAACAGGCCTTTGACGTCGTTCTTGGCTTCTTCCGCTATAGCCGCAGTGCAGAAGGCGGCGCAGAGCACAGCCGAAAACAAGGCGACAAGATGATATCGCATGGTGGCAACTCCAGTGGCTAAGGCAGACAGTCCCGCTGTTTAGATGACCCTCCCGGCGGAACCGAAAGGCGCTTCAAGATGGCGTGTTTTTCTTTCGTCCCCCGGCCGGAATCAATACACTTGTTCGAGATTTTTTGCCGCGCCGGCGGGGGGCACGCGGACCTTCATGCCCGCACGACCTCCGGCCAGTCCACCTCGTCTTCCGGCAGTACCCAGTGTTCCGCTAGCGCCGCCGCGCGCCACTCGCCCCAAGCCCGCAGCGCCATCATGGCATCCATATAGGCCCGCGCCGCTTCGCTGACCTTCACGGCGTAGGTGTGGAGGCGGGAGACCACAGGGGCATACATGGCGTCGGCGGCGCCGAACCCGCCGAACAGAAAGGCGCCGTCGGCGCCGTGGCGCGTGCGACAATCGGTCCACATCGCGTCGATGCGGCGGACGTTCGCCTCGACCTCCGGCGTCAACTGCCGGGGCATGATCGGCCGCGACATGTTCATTGGCAAATGGCGGCGCAGCGGAACGAACCCCGCATGCATCTCGGCCGAAATCGCGCGGGCAAGGGCCCGCGCGCCCGGGTCAGCGGGCCAGAGGCGGCAAGCAGGATATTTCTCGGCGAGATATTCGAGGATCGCGAGCGATTCCCAGATGTGCACGTCGCCGTCTGCAAGCGCCGGCACTTTCCCCGCTGGTGAAACCTGGCCCACTCGCGCCTTGAAATCCTGGGCATCCAGCGAAATCACCTCTTCGTCGAAAGCGATGCCCGTCACCTTCATGGCGATCCATGGACGCAGCGACCAGGAGGAGTAGTTCTTGTTGCCAATGATGAGCTTGAGCCCCATACGACGACCTCGCGTTGTGCGACGTTGCTCGATGGTGGCCGGGGCGCGTTGGGAGCGTCAAGCGCGGCGCCACGCTGGCGTTCGCGACCGCAACGCCAACAAAAACGCGCTAGCTCGCGATGAACAAGCGCGCCAGCGGCTCGGATGGGAGTCCCGCAAGTTTAATAGCGGCGCGAGATCAAGTGATTCCCAGTATGACGGCGGTCATTGCCGCGCCTAGAACGGCTACCGTCGCCGCGAGTACCGCGTGCCGCGGGGCCGCAGGCATCGCTGGTCGCATCTCGACCGGCATCGTCGACACTCCTCGGCCGGGCGCCCAGAGACGTATGTGCCCGGAGTTAAAAGTGCAGTCGCTCGAAATCAAACCAGCGACGAGCACAGCGGTTGCAAAAAGCATCACGACACGTGTCGGACCACTCGCGCATTTTGGCCACGAGCGATGAATACCGGGTAAATTGAGCATCTACCGTCGTGAGGATTTTGTTCAGCGGCCGTCCCTTATGGGGGCCGGAAATAGTTCCGACGTGCGTCCCGTGAGCCAATAGACCGCGAGGCCGATCCATTCGCGCATGGCGGTGTCGCTTCGGCGCAGCCCATCGCCCACGGTCGCAAACGGACGCAGTAAGTCCTTGGCTCCGCGCGTGCGCCAATCGACCGGGTAGGGCTCAACCGGAAAGCCGACTTTGCGGAAAACGCCGACAGCCCGTGGCAAATGATGGGCTGACGTCACCAGCAGCCAGCGCTCGCCCGGCTTGGGTTGCGCGATGGACTTGGAAAAAACCGCATTCTCGACCGTGTTGCGCGACCGGTCCTCCAATAGGATTCTTGGGCGCGCGATCCCGAGGTCTTGCAGAAGCCGCAGGGCGAACGGCGCCTCTGCGCCCTCCTCATAGATCAGCGCGGCACTGCCGCCCGACAGCAGAATGCGCGCATCAGGGTAGCGCCGCGCCAATTCGGCCGCGACCGTCAGCCGTTCGGCCGCCTCGTTGAGCGCCACCTCGTCGCGGGCGGCCGATACGTCCAGCGAGACCGCGCCGCCAAGCACGATAATGCCGTCCGGGGATCCGTGTGCCGCGTCCCACCGAGGGAAGCGCTCCTCAAGCGGTATGATCAATGCATTGCCGAGGGGCGAAAGGCCCAACACTGCGAGCACGATCAGGCTTGCGAAGACGAGCGCCCGGCCCGACCGCGCAAAGCGCGTCGGCAGCAGCAACAGCCCGATAACGCCAATTGATATGACAAGGTTGGATGGGATGGCGAAGAAGCCGAGAATTTTGGAAAGAGGGAAAAACATCGGCGCGCGTGTCAGATCGCGTCCGCAGGAAAGGAATACATTCTCGGGCGCTGACGGACGAACGCCGAGCGCGATGCCTGCCCGTTCGTCACGTCTTCTTCCAAGCGGCGTAGCGGGCCTTGGTTTCTTCGTTCATGGGATAAAGACCGGGAAGTTTGGCCCCACGCTCGACCTCACCGACGATGAAGCTCTCCATGCGCTCGTGCTCGGCGCCCTCCTCGGCGACGAAGGCGAGGAGCTCCTGTGGGATCACCACTGCCCCGTCGTCGTCGCAGACGATGACGTCCCCTGGAAACACCGCGCACCCGCCGCAGCCGACCGGCTCCTGCCAGCCGACGAAAGTGAGGCCATTGACCGAAGCCGGTGCGGCGGTCCCGGCACACCACACCGGCAGCTTGGAGGCAAGCACACCCGCCTTGTCGCGCACGACGCCGTCCGTGACTAGCGCCGCTACTCAGGATGTCGCCGAAAATGCCGGCCGAGGTGACGCCCATGGCATCGGCCACTGCGATGCAACCTTCCGGCATCTCTTCGATGGCGCCGCGCGTCGAAACCGGATTCGCCCAGCTTTCCGGGGTCGCGAGATCCTCGCGCACCGGCACGAATCGGAGCGTGAAGGCAGGACCGACGACGCGAACGCCGCCGGAAACGAGCGGCTGCGGCCCGCTCATCCAGCAGCGCCGGATTCCTTTTTTCAGCAGCATGGTGGTGATGGTCGCGGTCGTGATCGCCCGCAGCGTGTTGTAAAGAACCGCACTCATTCGCATACCCCTTGGCAAAACGTGCGTGGCCGGCCTCAAGGCGGCACGAAGCCGAGGCGCTCGTCGCGTCGTCGCAGCCAGGCCACGAAGGGGATCGAGAGCAGCACCATCCATGCCTTCCCGACGATCTGGCCCGGCAGGAAGTCAAGCGAGCCGAAAGCGAGCCACAGAAACACGACCGAGTCGACGACAAGCCCCACGACGCTCGACGCCACAACGGCAAGGACCAACCCGCGCCGCACGAGCGGCGTGTAAACGGCGAGATCGGCGAATTCCGAGAGCAGGAAAGCGGCCGCCGAAGCAACGACGAGCGCCGGCGGCGCTAGCGACGCGGATAGAATGGCGCCGGCGAGAATGGCAAGCGAAGAAGCAGCAGCGCCAAGGCGGCGCTGGACCAAATCGCGCAGCACGAGCGCCGCACCGGCCATCGTCACTCCCGAAGTCGCCATTAGCCCCGGCGCCACCGGTATGAGACAAGGTCCAGCCGGCTGGCACACCGTGCCGGCGTGCCCGATCAGCCAGTTCGCCGCGGGAATGGTAAGGGAGAACAGCGCGACGAACACGATGCCCTCGTCGCGACGCCGCGTCTCACTCCTCGTCATTGCCTGGACATCCACTTGGCAAATCCCTCCGCGCGCAACCGGCAGGCCGGGCATTTTCCGCAACCGTAACCCCAGACATGCCGTTGCGAGCGGTCGCCGAGATAGCAGGTGTGGGTGTCTTCGACCAGCACCTGGAGAAACGCGTCTCCGCCGATCTCATGTGCCAACGCAAACGTCGCGGCCTTGTCGATCCACATCAAGGGGGTGTGAATCACGAAACGGCGTTCCATCCCGAGATTGAGCGCAAGCTGCATGCATTTGATCGTGTCGTCGCGACAATCGGGATAGCCGGAGAAGTCGGTCTCGCACATGCCCGCGACCAGATGCTTCACTCCCCGCCGATAGGCGAGCACACCCGCAAACGCGAGGAAAACGAGATTGCGCCCGGGAACGAACGTTGTCGGCAGCCCGCTCGCATCCACTTCGATTGCGACCTCCCGCGTGAGGGCAGTATCGGAAATCGCCGCGAGCGCGGCGAGCTCGAGCACGTGATCCTGGCCGAGTTTGTCGGCCCATATCGGCTTGAGCGCCACCATACGCTCGCGCACGCGCACGCGCGCCTCGAGCTCGGCGCGATGGCGCTGGTCGTAATCGAACCCCAGCGTCTCGACGCGAGCAAAGCGCTCGAGCGCCCAGGCTAAGCAGACCGTCGAGTCTTGGCCGCCCGAAAACAAGACGAGCGCGCCGGCGGGATCGATTGAGCTCACGACTACAACTCCACACGTGCGAATAGCGAACAGCGCGCGATTTCGAGCCCCTCATCCGCTATTCGCCAGGGCTGTTCGCCGTTCGTTGGCGTCTTCGCTATTGGCCGCTCGCTGTTTTATTCGGCTCATAGCCGAGCTTGCGCGCCAGCGTTGCCAGCTCGCAGCCCTCGCAGTAGCGGCGATCCTTAAAGTCAATCCAATTGTGCGCATAGATGTTCTCGGACGGAATGCCGTAGCGCTCCTGCAAGAAGCGCACCAATATCAACCAAGCTTGCTTTTGCTCGCGCGTTGGCGGCTTGGCGACGTCCGGGTAATTGCCGACGAATTCCACCCCGATCGAATTGGTTTTGATCACTCTGCGATAGGTCTTCGAATTGTCGATATATTTGTTGTCGTTTCGATTGGCCCCGTCGCCGTGAGTGGGAACGGCGTTTTCGGCGGTCGACCAATACACGGTGCCGTCGGTTTCCACCCACACCGTCACGCCGCGCTTGGTGGGATCGTTCGCCTGCGCCAGCGCCATGCTCTTGGCGGAGCCGGCTGGACCTTCGGTCTGGTGCACGATGACGTTTTGCCATTTGACGGTATCGCCCGGCGATCCGAGCGGATGGAGATAGATGATCGTGAGCCCCGCAATCTGCGGCTCGCCGGGCTGCTTGGCGAGCTCGCGAAAATTTTCCGGAAGCTTGGCGTCATGCACGACGACAGCGGGGGCGTTTTCCGCTTCCTGCGCCGGCACAGGGTCCGGCCGCGGTCGCGGCAGCGCGGTCTCTCCGCGCGATAAAGCCCGAACGCGAACGTGGTTGGTGGGCTCGGCCCAGGCTGAAACCGTCAGTACATAATGGGCGATGGAGAGCGCGAGCGCGGCAATCGGCGCCACGCATCCCGCGCCTCGGGCGAGCGCCGGTCTTCTTGCTAATCCCATTGCGGCGACCCGGAATAGGCGTAATCGACGATGCGCCCGTCGCGCCGCGCGAGCCGCGCGATCTCCGCCATTTCCGGCTCTGAAAGCTCGAAGTCGAAAATGGCGAGATTTTCCGAGAGCCGTTCGAGGCGGCTGGTTCGCGGGATGACCGAGATCCCGCGCTGCACCAGGAAGCGCAGGCTCACCTGCACCGCGGTTTTACCGTGCGTCTTGCCGATGAGCGCGAGCGCCTTGTGCCCGCTCACGCTCCCGCGGGCCACGGGACTATAGGCCACGACGGCCATGCGGTGGCGCCGGCAAGCAGAGATCACCTTCGATTGGTCAATGAAGGGATGTACCTCGATCTGGTTGCAGACGAGCGGCTCGGTTGCAAGCTTCATGGCCTCTTCGATAAGAGCAACGGTAAAGTTCGATACCCCGATGTGGCGAGCAAGGCCCGCGCGCTTGACCTTGCACAAGGCGCCGAGCGTATCGCGCAATGGAATTTGTGGATTGGGCCAATGCAGCAGGAGTAGATCGACTTCGGTGAGCCGCAATCGCGCCAAGCTTTGCTGCGCGGAACGCTCGAGATCGCGCGGAGCAAAGTGCGACGGCCAGACCTTCGTGGTGATGAAGACCTCGTCGCGTCCGATGCCGGCGGCGCGCAATCCCTCTCCCACCTCGCGTTCGTTGTCGTAAAGCTCCGCGGTATCGATGTGGCGATAGCCGAGCCGCAGCGCCTGCTCGACGACACGCGCACAGGCACGCCCGCGCAGCTCCCAGGTGCCGAGCCCAACGAGCGGAATGCGGGTACCGTGCGCCTCGACAACGTGGGCCGCTATCGACATCACCCTCTCACTTCCCGCGGGCATCGCCGGCTTCGCCCATCAATTGTGCCGACCGGGCGCACACTGACTGGGCAATTACAGCTGAATTTTCGTTGACGACACGATTCTCGGCACGCCCTGCGCCTCAAGATTAGAACAATTCAATGTTACAACACTTGCGCGGTGGCCCGCGAAGCCTTTCATATCAGCTGAGGCTTGGCGGACGGCAACCCGCGAAGCCTTTCATATCAGCTGAGGCTTGGCGGACGGCAAGTAGAATGCGCGGACAGCTATTAGCGATCGTGCTGGCGGCACTCGGTATGGCGAGCGTGCATGCCGTCGCGCAGGACTTCAACCTCACCATCCGCAACCACAAGTTCGAGCCGCAGGAAATCCGCGTGCCCGCGGGCAAGCGGGTGTCGATCTCCGTCACTAACGAGGACGCAAGCGCGGAGGAATTCGAGAGCCCGTCGCTCAAGGTCGAGAAGGTCATTCCCGGCAAATCGAAAGGAGTGGTGCGTATCGGACCCTTGGCGCCCGGCCGCTACGAGTTCTTCGGAGACTTCCACGCGGATACCGCCAAGGGCGTCGTCATCGCGGAATAAAGACATGTTCGGCGCGCTCATCATTGTTTTCCGGGAAGTGATCGAAGCGGGCCTGATCATCGGTATCGTACTCGCGGCGACGCGTGGTGTGAGCGGGCGGGGACAGTGGGTCGCGACCGGGGTGCTCGCAGGCACGCTCGGGGCCGGCATTATCGCGCTGTTCGCGGAAGCCATCGCCAACGCGTTCGAAGGCTCGGGTCAGGAAATCCTCAATGCAGCCGTGCTCGGCACTGCCGTGGTGATGCTGATGTGGCACGCTGCGTGGATGGCGCGCCACGGACGCGAGATGGCGGTCGAGATGGCAGCGGTCGGCGCCGCGGTGAGCGCGGGCAGGCGGCCGATGACCGCGCTCGCGACGGTCGTCGGACTTGCCGTGCTGCGCGAGGGCGCTGAAGTCGTGCTGTTCCTTTACGGCATCTTCGCCGGCGGCACCTCGAGTTCCTCGCTTTTCGCCGGGGCCGCGCTCGGGCTCGCCGCGGGCGCGGCGCTCACCTCATTGACGTACTATGGGCTTGTTAGCATCCCTGCCCGCCACATTTTCACCGTGACGGCGGTGCTCGTCGCGCTGCTGGCCGCGGGCATGGCCGCGCAAGCGGTGCAGTACCTCGACGCTGCCGGCGTAATCAATGTGCTGAGCTCGCAATTGTGGGACAGTTCGCCGTGGCTCCCGCAGGACGGCATCGTCGGTCGCATGCTGCATGCGCTCATCGGTTACACCGACCGTCCGACCGAACTGCAGCTCGTCGCCTATCTTGCGACGCTGGCGGCCATGGCAGCGCTCACATGGCTGTCGACGCCCGCTCGTGCGGCGCACGCGCGGATCGTATAGCGCGCACCCAGCACACTGCGCACGATCCCGGGCTCACTGCCCCCTCGCCCCGCCGAGAATTGAGAACGCCACGTCCGGGGCCTTCTCGATCACCTTGAGCAGGGCGCGGGCAGGTCCGCGCGGGGAACGCTTGCCCTGTTCCCAATTACGCACTGTCTCGAGCGGCACTCCAATGCGTGCGGCAAACTGCGCCTGGGTGAGCTTGGTGTGCGCGCGCACCCCCCGGGCATAAGCAGCGTCGGCCCCCGCCCCTCGCACCGCCCGCGCCGCCGCAACCCATCCGCCCGGCGGACGACCATAGCGCATTTGCTGGGCGATCTCCGCGAGCGGACTCGGCAGGGCTCCTTCGCGGCCATCTGGCAGAATCTCGACGATTCGGCCGTCGGCCTTCAGTCTCAGCCGCATCATAGCGGCCATAGGCCTATGTGATTCCCGTCGTTTGGCCAAGACCTTGGGATCCCCTGCCCTCGCGGGCAGCGCCAGGCTTCGTGCCCTAGTCGTGCAATGAACACTCGGTCATTGGCCCGTCGCTCTGCCGCAGCGCCGCGCGGGTTTTCGGGAGCTCTTCGCGAGAGAGCGGCGAGGCGGAAGCCGCCCGCGTTATTTCAGGCCGAACCACAACGTGGCGATGCCGAGGAATGAAAAGAACCCCACAACATCGGTCACGGTCGTCACGAACACACCTGAAGAGATCGCGGGGTCGGCGCGGAAATAGTTGAGGACGAGCGGCACTAGGATCCCCCCGAGCGCCGCGGCCAAAAGATTGCACATCATCGCTAGCCCGATCACTAGGCCCAGGTCGGGTAGCTTGAACCAAGCCGCCGCGGCGACACCGGTAATTACCGCAAAAGCAAGGCCGTTCACAACCCCTACGAGTACTTCGCGCAGGATGATGCGAGCAGCATTTGCATTCGACAATTCGCGGGTGGCAAGCGCGCGCACCGCTACTGTCATCGTCTGCGTCGCAGCGTTGCCGCCCTGGCTCGCAACAACCGGCGCAAGCACTGCAAGCGCCACCATTTTCTGCAGCTCGCCCTCGAACAAGCCGAGGACCGATGAGGCCAAAAAAGCCGTGGCGAGATTGACGAGCAACCAATTGAAGCGGCCGCGCGCGATGGAGAATACCGGGTCGGAAAGCTCCTCCTCGCGCCCGACACCGCCCAGAGCTCGGATATCTTCTTCAGCCTCCTCCTCGATCACATCCACGATATCGTCGAACGTGATCACCCCAACCAACCGATCACCCGCATCAACTACCGGCGCAGAAACAAGATCGTAACGTTCGAACAACCGAGCGACATCCTCCTGGTCGTCGCTGACCCGCACGGCATGCAATTCCTCATCGATCAGCCCCTCGATCGGCACCGGCCGTTCGGTGCGCAACAGCCGGTCCAGCGCCACCGTACCCTGCAGCCGGCCGCCCGAATCAACCACATAAAATTCCCAAAACCGATCGGGTAAGTCGGGCGTCTCGCGCAGGTAATCGATCGTACGACCGACCGTCCATGCCGGCGGTACAGCGATAAACTCCGTCTGCATACGCCGGCCGGCGGAGTTTTCCGGATAAAGTAAGCTGCGAGCTAGCGCCATGCGCTCGGGTGATGGAAGCAGTTCGAGTATTTCGGACCGCCTCTCCTCCGGCACATCCGCAAGAATCGCCACCGCATCGTCCGAATCGAGTTTGCGCATGCCTGCGGCCACTGTCTCGGCCGGCAATTCCTCCAGAATGCTCGCACGGACAGCGTCATCGACCTCGGTGAGTGCCGAAAAATCAAAGTGGGACTCCATCAAACTGACAAGCCGAGGCCGCAACTCCACATCAAGCGCTTGGATCAGATCGCCGACATCGGACTCGTGGAGGTGACCCAGTAATGTACACAACGCCGCGGCGTCGCCCGCGGCAATTGCGTGTGCTATCCGATCGACAAGCTCTCTCCGCGGCGCGCCATCTTCATCGCGCAGCGCAACGGGAGGCGAAGAGCCCGCAATTTTTTCCTCGAGCATACCGTGGCCTGAGGTAATTAGAGCAGTACATTGGGCTTCTACGCTCCGTGTCCTAAGCTGGCAATCGCGAGCGAGGTCACCGACAGCGCAAATGGCCGAACCCCTTCAGCGCTATCGTCTGCAGCCCGTGCGTTCGTCGCGAGAATGGGCCGCTTATCACGCGATCCGGCGGGACGCTGCCGAACCAAGTTTATGACGAACACGACCCGGACGGGTTCGCGCTCGGCCATTTTCCGCACCTGCCGCTGCGCGACGGCGAAGTCCTGGGCACAGTGCGGATCGATCTCATTGGCAAGAGCGCGGCAGCCTTGCGTCTGATCGGCATCCGGCCCGATGTCCAGCGGCAAGGCCATGGCCACGCCCTGCTCAAACTTGCGGAAGAAGCCGCGCGAGCCCGCGGCAAGGCCGAGATCGTCATCAACGCGCACCCAAGCTCGCTCGACTTCTACCTTGCCAATGGGTACCGCGGGGGCGAATGGGCCGACCGAGGCCCGATCCCATCGGGCCTCGTACGGGTGGGAAAACGGTTGCCGCGACAAAACATCGCGCAAATCGGGGGGTGCGGGGCGCCGGTTCCGGCACCGTGTTGAAACCGTCACAGACGCCGTAAATCGGTCCCCGGAGACGCCATTAAGGGGTCATTAAATTGCCTCCCCCTACTGTTTCGCTAAAGTGTGGGCGAGACTCACCACCGGGCCGGGCGTCCTTTCAGAGTTGGTCCAATATTGGGTAGGAACGGGGCCATGCGCCGCACCGTTGCCGGATACATTCTGCTCGCATCACTCCTCGGCATGTGGAGTGCTGGCGCTGCCGAATGCCCTCCCGATGCGCTCGGCGTCAGCCGCACGCTCGTGGTCGATCCCAAGGAGCACGTGCGCCTCGGTAGTTTTCAATATTCCGAATCCTTGCCGCTGATGGATCACGAAGTCGTCCTGACCTTCGACGATGGTCCTTTGCCGGCCTACACCAACCGCATTCTCGACACGCTCGCGTCCGAGTGCGTCAAGGCGACCTTCTTCATGGTTGGTCGCATGGTGCAGGCCTATCCCGCGGTCGTGCGCCGCGTTTACAACGAAGGCCACACCATCGCCAACCACAGCCAGACCCACCCGTTTACCTTCCACAAGATGACAGTGGAGCATGCCGCGCAGGAGATCGAGGGCGGGTTTGCCTCGCTGCATGCAGCGCTCGGCGACCCCAAGGCGGTTGCTCCTTTCTTCCGCATTCCCGGCCTGCTTCGCCAGGATTCGGTTGAAGGCTACCTCGCCGCACACCACTACATGACGTGGAGCGTGGACTTCGCCGCGGACGACTGGACGCATATCCGTAGCGAGGAGGTGGCGCGCCGCGCCATCAACCGCATCGCAGCCCGCGGCAAGGGCATCTTGCTGCTGCACGACATCCAACCTGCCACTGCACTCGCGCTGCCCACGATTCTCAAGGAGCTCAAGGCCCGCGGCTTCAAGATCGTGCACGTGGTGCCAGCAACCCCCGATCGGCCGAAGACCGTCGCCGAGCCGGAGCTGTGGGCGACGCGCCGGGCGCCCGAGCCGAAAATGTGGCCGCGCACTCTGGCCATGGGGACGGAAAACCGTGAGCCGGTTCTCGCTGCGCCGAGCCCCGCGAGCTTCGGCATCGAGTCTTTCGGTTCTGCCGCTCGAGTTGCGATGGCGCAGACATTCGAACGAGGCCTCGCCGCGCCGCCACCCGCGTGGCCGGCTCAGGTGGCCTTCGCGGTGCCGCCCGAGACCGACGTGTTGCCCATCCCTGCCGCTCACAATTTCAGATATTCCCGCGTGTTCCGATTGGAGAGCGCGGAAAGGCCCAAGGTGGCGGCCAAGAAACCAACCGTACGTACGGCAGCGCGGCGCGAGCCGGCACACGCCGGCTGGTTCGGAGCATGGCCGGCCCCGACGAGGAGTTCGCGCAATATCGGTCATCAACTGACCGTCGTGCGGCCCCCAGTTAATCAGGCGCCGCAAATGCGCTGATCCTACTGCCGGTGTCTGCGCGCGATTCTCCCTCGCCCGCCGATGGCGTTGCTCCGCGCACGCTTGTCTCGGCAAGATCTCGGTGCGCGCTCCTGCTCTGATCCAAAAAATAACGCGCCGAGCGGGGCCCGGCGCGTTGCCGTTGAGCTGGCGCGAGGCCCCGTCGGGCCTCGCATCCAGATTGGCAGCCCCTCACCAGCAACGCCAGCGACGGCAATAACCGCGCCAGCCGCGCCATCTGCACCAACAGCGGGCCTGGGTCACCGATCCTATCTCGGCCGCGGCTTGCCCGATGACCGCGACATTCGCCGGCGCCGATACCGTCGGTACCGCGCTCACGAGCGAAATCCCAGCTACAACGATAGCTCCGATCACGATTGACCGCATTGCGTCCTCCTTGCGTCACCCACCAGGCGGAGCTTAGCGGCTTCACGCAAGTTAATAAACCGGGTTTTGAATTGCGGACTGTGCCGTACAGATCGGCCGCTCGGCATGTCGCCGGCCGGCAGGCTTTCCAGGAGAGTAACGATGAAGAATGCCATTGCTGCATTTTCGTGGTCGCGGCTGCAAATGACTGAGATGCGACGCTCGATCTCCCCTAGCCAATCGTTGAGGGCTCTCTTCGCCTCACCTAGCGACGTGCCTGCGTTGACATAGAACCGCTCTTCCCAGCCGCCGCCAAAGAGGGCGCAATACTCCTCGCGCACGTCCTTTGGGATGACCTTGCGAGCGGAGCAGGCACCTGAGTTGAGACGCTTGAGCTTCGGCATTGTAAAGGCCATTTGTATCGCCCCTTTGTAACTTTGAGGCGACCGAACGTCTTTAGATTTCAGTATGTTGCTGGGCTACAAGCGGAAATTACTTGTAGTGGTGCGGTCGAGAGGACTCGAACCTCCACGGGTTGCCCCGCTAGCACCTCAAGCTAGTGCGTCTACCAATTCCGCCACGACCGCAGATGGAAGGGCGCGGGCCTTTGCCCGTGCATCGAGGCGACGGCGCTCGATGTAACAAATCGACCTTAGCGGAACAAGGGCGGCGGCGCTGCGCTCCATCCGCCCGGATTAAGCTTAGCTGGCGCACTGGCGCGGGTTTTGCCGCCGCGCGAAGGACTTGACTCCGCTCCGCCGCGGGATGTTGCTGGCGCCGAGCGGCTGGAGCAAAGGCCGAGATGGTCACTGCTCGCAATTTTGTGATGGCGCAAGCCGATCCGGCCTCGCGCCCGGTCGAATGGCGGATCAGCAAAGGGCTTGTGGCGTACGAGGCCGCGCTCGCCGCGATGGACGCGCGCGCAGCGGCAATCGCCGACGGCGTCGCGCCGGAGCTCGTTTGGCTGCTCGAGCATCCGCCGCTTTACACCGCCGGCACCAGCGCGAGGGAGGTGGAGCTGATCGCTCCACGCTTTCCCGTCCATTCGGCCGGACGCGGCGGGCAACTCACGTATCACGGCCCAGGCCAGCGCGTCGTCTACCTGATGCTCGATCTCAAGTGCCGCGGACCTGACGTGCGCCGCTTCGTCGCCACGCTGGAGGAATGGATCATCCGCACCTTGGCGAAGTTCGGCGTTGCCGGCGAGCGGCGCGAAGAGCGCATTGGCGTGTGGGTGCGCCGGCCAGACAAAGAGGCCGGGCACGAGGACAAGATCGCGGCCATTGGCATCAGGATCAAGCGCTGGGTGACACTGCACGGGATCGCGCTCAATATCGACTGCGATCTCTCACACTACGCTGGAATCGTGCCTTGCGGCGTTTCAGAGCCGCGATACGGCGTGACCAGCCTCGCAGATCTCTGCATCAAAGCAAACCTCGCGGACATCGACGGCGTGCTGCGGCGCGAATTCGAGCAGCTGTTCGGAGTGACCAGCGACGGCTAAGTGGTCGGCAGCACCGCAAAACCCGCGCCTCCGGATAAGGCAAGTTCGTCTTGTGTCGCCTCGCGCTCCTCGACGCTGTCGACGCGTGCGCCCGGCGGCCCTCGGCGACACGCCGCAGCGACCTGCGCGACCGCCGCAGGCGACCCGGCAAATACCGCCTCGACTGCACCGTTGCGCCGGTTCCGCACCCAGCCCGCAAGCCCGTGATCGAAGGCAACATCCTCTACGAAAGCCCGGTACCCGACGCCCTGAACGCGCCCGCGGATGATGAGATGGCGCACGACGCTCATCCCACTTCCCCCGTGTCCTTGGCGCGCATGCCGCGCCAGCGCGACGGCGCCCAGCGCTCCACCGAGCGGATGTACGGTTCAGGCAATCGCCACTCGCGTGCCGCCTCGACCACGAGCGGAATGTAGCCCGGCCGCGGCACCCCCTCCCCTTGCCGGCGTGCGATATAGACGAGTGCTATGGCCTGCGTCTCACCGCATCGCACCGTCAGGCGGCGGCGCACGTAAAGTCCGGAGTCGATACTCTCATAGGCGTTCACGGCGGCAAGGTCGCGCGCGCTGAGCCGCCACAGCACGCCGTGCACGCGTCCGCCCGGCCGCGGGGCAATCGATCCGAAGCCTTCGGGATTGATGACGAAGCGCCAGCCCGACAGCGTCCCGGTGCCGATCGCCTCCGCGCCCCGGCAGCGCGCCGTCATAAGCGCGCGGCTCATGTTCGATCCGTACGCGAAATGCAGCGCCATGGCGTTCAACAATCAGAGATAGGAACAGCGGCAATGCGGCGCGGAACGCGCGCTCGTTGCCAGCGGAGCCATCCTCCGCCCGCGCGCATCACGCGAATTCCATGATCACCGCGTCGACGGCGAGGCTGTCACCGGGCTTAGCCTTGATTGCCTTCACCACACCATCGCGCTCCGCGCGTAGAACATTCTCCATCTTCATTGCTTCAACCACCGCCAGCGTCTCGCCGGCCTTGACCTCCTGCCCTTCCGCGACCGAGATCGACACCACGAGCCCGGGCATCGGGCAGCGCACCGCCTTGCCCGAGTCGGCAGTCTTCTTTTCCGGCATCAGCCGCGCCGCCCTCGCCTCGCGCTCAGTATACACATAAGCGCGGGTCTCGATCCCGCGATGGGCGAGATCGAAACCATTGAGCACTGCGCGCACCTTCACCGAGATCGGCCTTTCATCGATCGTGCCCGACCAGATCGGATCGCCCGGTTTCCAAGCGGATGCCAAGACAGAGCGGCGCGACTTGGCGGCGCCTTCAAAGCGCACCGCGAGGGCCTCGCCCTCCCGCGTGATCTCGAGCGTGATCTCGCTGTTGCCGAGCCGTCCCGCGCGCCGCCGCTCGCGCGTGACTGCCGCTCCAGGGCGCTGCCCGGAAATACGGCGTTTTCGTTCGCCGATCACGTGATCCATGGCTGCGGCCACCGCCGCCAGCACGCGTGCGGTCTCTGCGTCGGGCACGGGGGGACGAAAACCATCGGGAAATTCTTCGACGAGGAAGGCGGTCGAGAGTTTTCCCGCCTGCCAACGCTTGTGCTGCATCAGCGCCGCAAGAAACGAGATGTTGTGGCGGAATCCTTCGATGGCGAACGCATCGAGCGCGTCCGCCTGGGCGGCGATTGCCTCCTTGCGCGTTGGCGCGTGCGTGATGAGCTTGGCAATGATGGGGTCGTAGTAGAGCGGGATTTCGCCGCCTTCGTAGACGCCGGTGTCGACGCGCACGGTTGTGCCTCCGGCGCTGCGCTCGGCCGGCGGGCGATAACGCACCAGGCGCCCAATCGAGGGCAGGAAGTTGCGCAGGGGATCCTCGGCATAGACCCGCGTCTCCACCGCCCACCCGGAGAGTTCGATGTCACTTTGCTCGATCATGAGCTTTTCGCCAGCGGCCACGCGGATCATCTGCTCGACCAAGTCTATGCCGGTGACGAGCTCGGTGACGGGATGCTCGACCTGCAGCCGCGTGTTCATCTCGAGGAAATAGAAGCTCTTGTCCTGGGCGACAACGAACTCCACCGTGCCCGCCGAATCGTAGGCGACCGCCTTTGCGAGCGCGACCGCCTGCTCGCCCATCTTTCTGCGCGTGGTCGCATCGATGAGCGGGCTCGGCGCTTCCTCCACAATTTTCTGATTGCGGCGTTGGATCGAGCATTCGCGCTCACCGAGATGAATGACATTACCGTGCTTGTCGCCGAGCACCTGGATTTCGATGTGGCGCGGATCGACGATGAATTTCTCGATGAACACCCGCTCGTCGCCGAAGGAGGATTTTGCCTCCGAGCGCGCGCGCGCAAACCCCTCGGCGACCTCGGCCTGCGAATGCGCAATTCGCATGCCCTTGCCGCCGCCTCCCGCCGAGGCCTTGATCATCACGGGATAGCCGATTTCATCGGCGACCCTCGCCGCTTGCTTGGCGTCGGCGATCGCGCCGAGATGACCTGGAACGATGGAGAGCTTGGCCTTCGCCGCCGCTTTTTTGCTCTCGATCTTGTCGCCCATGGCGGCGATTGCCTTGGGGTTGGGCCCAATGAAGACAATACCGGCCTTCGCCAACGCCGCGGGAAAGGCCGCTTGCTCCGCCAAAAAACCGTAACCGGGATGCACCGCCTCGGCGCCCGTCGATTTGCAGGCAGCGATGATTTTCTCGATGACGAGATAGCTCTCGGACGCAGGCGGCGGTCCGATCGGCACGGCCTCGTCCGCCATTTCGACGTGGAGGGCGTCGCGGTCCGCCTCAGAAAAGACCGCAACGGTGGCAATTCCCAAGCGCCGTGCGGTCTTGATGATGCGGCAGGCGATCTCGCCGCGATTGGCGATCAGGATACGCTTGAACATGCCGCCAGACCCCGCGAAGGCGATTTTAGGCTTTGCTGCGCAGCAGCGTAAATGTCAACACGCTGGCGCCGCGGGGGAACAGCGAAAGGGAGGCCGCAGGAGAATGGTTAATTTACATCAACGTGCGCGGGCGTCGCGAGCCGCGGACGTGGCTCGCGATCCAAGCCAGGACGTAGGCGTCGACGTCCTTCGACTTGCGCACGCTCGCCCAGGGGCGCGCAAGCAACAGCCGTTCGCTCATCCTCACAAGGATGGGCGACTGCTTGATCGCTGCAATCAGCGCATATAAACACGCGCCCGTGCTCATCTGACGCCTTCCCGACCTTCCGGGAACCTTTTGTGAGGGACGGCTCCCCAACTCTTTCGAGACTGGGGGGTTCCTCACTTCTCTACATTTAGTCGCGGACCCCAGCGCTAGGGTTCGACGCGTCCATAGTCCGCGCCGGCAGTGCGCCGATGGCGCCGCCGTGGCGAAGTTGCGGCAGCAATGTGCAAGAGCGGAAAATCGCGAGCAGTTACCGTGGATCGTTATGAGCGGTTACCACCGGCATCCAGTGTGCGGTGCGGCACGATCAGCAATTTGTGATCGGCGCGAGTGCAGAGCTTCAATGTGAGCGCGATCCACTACGGTCCGACGGGCAGCGGTGGAGGCGCCCGCGGCGCCCTCGCACGGTGGCCGCAAGCCAAATGCATTGTCGATCAATTTGTTGCCCGTGGCTCGCGATTGTTCGAAACAGGATAGTCCTCCCATCACAAACAGCTTTTCACAAACAGCTTTGTGCATCTGAGCGAGTAAGCGGCTCGGGGGCTAGTGCCGCCAATTAGACACCATTCATCGTGGTTCAGAGCGTGGAACTGATCGATCGACGGAACAGCCGTACGCGCGTTGCGTTGCCTCAGGCGCGGGTCCAGCCCAGTGTGTTTGCAATCTCGCTCATAGGCGGCACGAGCGTCGTGCAGGCCCAATCCAGTCGGGACTTGACTGAACCGACCGGCACGGAGGCGAACCGCCTACGGACCCAGGCGGGTGGGTATTACGGAGGCGGGTATCGCGCGTACGCCTACGTGCCGCGCCTTCACCGACGGCATCCATCCGTCCCACTTGGACCGGAGCCGGCGGGTGCGGCAGCCAGCGCGGCCCGTATATCGGGTGCACCAAGGCGAGCCAGCGCCGCTTTGCCGTCTCGATCGTGATTCGGCAAGGCCAGCACAAAGCAATGCCGCCAAGCCGCCCCACACGACCCACTGAGACCCGCGTACGGGTCCCATGTTTGCCCCCGCTCCTTATCCCCGTTTCACTTATAACCAAAGACGAAGGGGGCGAGTGTGGCTCTTCGGCCACACGCCACGAAAATGAGGGGACGCCGAAGGCGCGCCCGACCGCGCTAACCACGGGCGCCTTTGCTGCAACGCCAGCGGGTCAGCGGCGGTAGACGCTGAACCTATTCGCCAGGCCGCGCGACTAATGGACTGGTCGGACTGGGGGCAGCTCATGTATTTGCGTGAGAATCTTGGGCGGGGCAGCTCTGAGGATTACCGCTTAGGGGCCGCAGTCGGAATTCTCCTCGCGGCGTATGCAGGCTTTTTCCTCGCTCTCTATTGGTTGATGCAGCCAAGCGTCGCCGCAAATCCTGGATTGGCCGCCTATCGGCCGCCACCCAAGACAGTCGTGCACTACGCGGACTCGCCCTGGGTGCCGCCTGCCCCGTCAGAGGCGCTTGCGATCCCCACGGCAACCGAACCAGCGCCCGAGATCGCAAAAAGCAGTGTCACCGAGGAGCCGAAGAAAGAGACAAAAAAACAAGAGCCACGGACGGCGCCGCGACGCGCGCACGCCGCACAGCCAAATCCGTACGCTTCGTCCCGATCGTCCGGTTTTCGTCCTTGGTTCTAATCGTCGGCCTCCAACCGCCGTATGAGCGGGCGGCGTATCGATGCTAAAGAGCGCGCTATCATCGGCGCGGCAAACCGTCGCTCTGCCCACGTATCGATTCATTCTCCTCTGCACAAAACTCGCCGCTCATTCCTTCTCCAGGCGCCCCGCCCTGAAGGACGATTTAGCGGCGCGGCCAAGTGGGGGCGTTCGATAGTGCGCGGCTATCGCGGCTAACACTGGCTGCTGAGACTGCAACTCACTATATTACCGGGCCAACTGGCTCGCACGCGACGGAGGTAAGCCATGACACTGGCAATCAACGATACGGCCCCGGATTTCGAGGCGGAGACCACGGAAGGAAAAATCCGCTTTCACGATTGGATCGGCGACAAGTGGGCGGTGCTGTTTTCGCACCCGAAGGACTTCACGCCGGTGTGCACGACCGAGCTCGGTTACATGGCCAAGATCAAGCCCGATTTCGACAAACGCGGCGTCAAAATCATCGGACTCTCGGTCGATCCGCTCACCAACCATCAGGGCTGGTCAAACGATATCAAGGAGACCCAAGGCTACGCTCCGAATTATCCGATGATCGCCGATTCCGATTTCAAGGTGTCGAAGCTCTATGGCATGCTCCCGGCTGCCGTGTCCGGCGATCCGACGAAGCGCACGCCCGCCGACAACCAGACCGTGCGTAACGTCTTCGTTATCGGCCCGGACAAGAAGATCAAGCTTGTTCTGGTCTATCCGATGACCACGGGCCGCAACTTCGACGAGGTGTTACGGGTGATCGATTCGCTGCAACTCACCGCCAAGCACAAGGTGGCAACACCGGTGAATTGGAAGCAGGGCGAGGATGTGATTATCGCCGGTTCGGTCAGCGATGAAGAGGCCAAGAAGCAATATCCGCAGGGCTGGAAAGCGCCCAAGCCTTATATCCGCATCGTGCCGCAGCCGAGGGCTTGACAGCCTTGTGCGAGCGGCCCGCGAGGTCGGGGCGCGGCAAAAGCCGCGCCCTTTGCTATTCGGTTGCCCGCAATCCGTACTGCTCGCCGCTGTGCGCGAGCCAAGCCTCTGCTTTGGTCCAATGGTGGATACGGCCACAGGCGGGGCACACCATCTTCGCCGTCACCGCCGGAAGGTCTTCTATGCCGATCGTCTCGATGCCTGTGGAGACGTTGCGTCCTGTGGCGGGACAGTTGATCATGATGATTCCCATGATCCCTCCTCGGCTCTCACCTCAATCCATGAACATGTCGTGCGTGTGACGCGGCGCGCAACTCAGCAATCCCCGCGACATGGGAGACTCGCGGAAAACGAAAGGGTCCGCCGTGGCCGACGCTTCGCTGCGGGGCGAGCGAGCCCCCGCGGGGCGAGGCAAGCTCTCTCAGTGCAGGCTCGGCCCCTTGAGAAAGCGATTGCGATCGCCGGAGGGGACGCGCACTTCGAAGGTGCGACCGTCCCGGTAGACCGTGAGCGGCACTTCCACGCCGGCCCTGCCAAGCGACCAGACCTTGCGGAAAAAGCCGGCAAGGTCCTTGACCTGATCGCCAGCCACGGCGAGCACGACATCGCCAGTACGCAGATTGGCTCGCTTGGCCGGACCGCCGCCGGAGATCCGCGCCACCACGACTTTGTCCTCTACCTCGGTCGCGTTGAGGCCGAGCCAGGGCCGCGGCGGATGGTTCGGCCGCCCGAGCGTGAGCAGATCCTCGAGGATCGGCTTGAGAATGTCGATCGGCACGATCATGTTCAACGGCTCGGGCGTACCGCTTTCGCGCACCTGCTGCACCTGCAGCGACCCGATGCCCAAAAGCTCGCCCGTGCGTCCGATCATCGCGGTGCCGCCCCAGAACGGATGCGCCGGGGCGGTGAAAATCGCCTCGTCGAGAACATATTCCCAGTTGCCTGCGAATTCTTGCTTGGCAGCAATGCGCGCCACCACCGAATGTTTGCGTCCGCCGGCGCCGGCGACCACGACGGAGTCGCCCACCTTCGCTGCTTTGGATTGGCCGATCGGCAGCGCCGACAGGTTCAGCCGCGCCAGCGCTTGAACGAGCCCGAAGCCGGTCTCCTGGTCATAGGCCAAGACGTGGCCTGGAACGGCGCGGCCATCGGCGAGGTGCAGCCAAATCGTTTCCGCCTCGGTGATGAGGTAGCCGATCGTGAGCACCACGCCGTCGCGGATCAACACGCCGTTTCCGGTGCGCTCGGTGCCGAGCGTCTCGGCCGTGAAGGCATCGGCGGGAATGATGGCGCGCAACCCCACCATGGAGGTCAGTGCCGCCTCGAGATCGTAGGCGTAATTTTCCGGCTTCGGCTGGAAGGAGTGCGGCATCTCCCAGTCGCTCGAGGATGACATTCGGGCACTCCTTGGGGGTGCTGGCGCAGAGCGCCATACACGCGGTGCTGGCCCCCTTCAATTATCCTACCATCGGCGCGGCCGGAAAAGTGGGCCTGTGATCTCGAGCCAAGTCGGTGGCTAATCTAGCGGCTCGACCTTGACAATGCTGGCGCCATGGTTGCTGCCGATCCAGAGCACGGGCCGCTCGGAGGAGCTATCCACGAATATACGCCGGATATTGGTGGTGCGCGGCAGCAGATAGTCGACCACCTCGCCGGTCGCGGTACCGAGACGCGAGACCTGGTCGGTGAGCATCGAGCCGGTCCACGCCTCGGCGCCCTGCTTGATTGCAACGACGTCATAGGGCGCACTCCAAGGGGTGGACATCTGCCACTCCTTCATGGCGCCGGTTTTCGGATCGAACATGCCGATGGCGTTGCCGCCGTACTCGGCAAACCACAACCGGTTCTGCTCGTCGACACGACCGCGACGCGGACGCGTGAGCGCGCCCGAGGTCGGCCAGACGGTGACTTCACGCGTTTTGGCATCGCGCCGGCCGATGTGGCCGCCGCCAAACTCCAGCTGATAAAGGTTGTTCTGCTGATCGCTCGGCATGCCGTAGGCCCGGATCTGCTTGCCATCCGGCGTCTTGGCTGGGCCCAGATTTTCAAATTTTCCGCTCGCCAGATCGAGCCGGTAGCTGGAATGGTGCTCCTGATTGTTGGTCCACACCTTGCCGTCGACATCGGATTGCATCGGCGAGACCATTGAGGCTTGCGCCGAAGTCGAAATCCATTCGTCGGGGAACGGGAATACGGAAACCTCGTGCGTCTTGCGGTCGATCTTGGCGATTGCCGCTTGATACATCATCGCAAGCCAAAGGTTGCCGTCAGGGTCGAACTCGATATCGAGGCCACCTTTCGGCTGTTCAGGCCGCACCACGGGGATTGCAATCTCCTTCACACCCCCGGTCGTCGGATCCATCACGCCCACGACTTGTGCACCGAAGTCCGAGTACCAGACTTTTCCGTCCCGATCGACAATGACGTCGTGCGGAAGCGCGTTCCGACGCGGCAGGTCGTATTCCGTGATCACCACCTTGGTGGAACGCCCCTTGGGCCGAGGCAGAGTCTTGAGCGGATATTCGGCGACCTCGGAATTGCCGAGGCTGACGCCTGCCAGAAATTCCGCTGCCGCCTTGGCCGCCTCCCCGGTCACCGCCGGGCGCTCGCCGCGCGGACCGGGAAGCAGCGGTTGCGGATGCGTCGGCGTGCTGCCGGGCGAGTAGCGAGCCATGCGCAAGAAGACCTGCTCGAATTCGGCGGCGTCATGGTTCGAGGTCAAGACCCGCTGCAGCGTGTGGCAGCCCACACACAGCGTGAGAAAAGCTTTCTGCTTGTCAGCGCCCGGCAGGCTGAGCAGCCATTCTCCGTTCGAGAGTTGCGGCACCAGATTTTTGACTTTGCTGAGCTTGAGATCGGCGGTGCCCATGGTGCCGGCGGGAACGTCGACCGTCTTGGGACCGTCGAGCTTATAGCCGACGGCGCGGATCGAGATGATGTATTTGCCCGGCTCGATTCGCGCGGCCGGGAAGCTGTAGCGGCCCTGCGAGTCGGTCACCAGCGTGGTCGTGATGGTCGCCCCGTCTTTCTTGGCGCTGACCAGCACGCCTTCCATCGCACCCTCCTCGTTCGAGGATACGCGTCCGGTGAGGGCCTCTTGCGCATGGGCGCCGCTCAGTCCCCCCGCCAGCACTGCCAGGGCCAGCCAAACATGCCTGTGTTGCACGGCAAACCTCCCGACTATCATTCATTGGTGCGGCCGATTATCGCGCGATTTTGTGGGGCGCGAAAGCGCTTTGCGGCCCGGCGCCGCAGTGCGCTCGCGTGAGACTGACGGGGCGCTCGTTGCGCGCTATCGTGCGCCGCGACTGAGCTACCCGGAGCGGCATCATGCCATTCGATTTTTTCGTATCCGACGTCATTCCCGCAAGCCCGCAAGAGATCTATGACGCGTGGCTCAGCAGCGACGGACACCAAAAGATGACCGGCGGAAAGCCTGCGCACATGTCCGCGCAGAACGGTGGCGCCTTCACGGTGTGGAATGGTTATATCACCGGCCGCAATCTTAGCCTCGAACGGCCCCGCCGCATCGTTCAATCCTGGCGAACGACAAAGTTTTCCGCGGCGGACCTGGATTCGGAGATCGAGGTGCTGCTCGAGCCGACCGCGGGCGGCACGAGAATTACGGTGCGCCACAGCAATGTGCCGGACGGTCACACCAGCTACCGCGACGGCGGATGGCAGCGCAGCTACTTCGAGCCGATGAAGGAGTACTTCAAGCGCGCGCCGTAAGCGGGCGGCTTGCTACGTTCCGCGCGGACCGCACAGCAACGCCTCTAATTTGACCGCAAGAAGCGGAGTGCCCGCCGGGATGCGCCCGGTATTCACTCAGGACGCAGCGGAGGACGGCAATCGCAAGTCAGGTCCGCTGGCGCATCTGCCGCAGGCGACACAGCATCGAGTTCTCATGCAATGACCTACCGAAGCCATCGCTATCCTGCAGAGTTGATCGACGTGGCGCACCTGACCAGCGGTGAGCGCGTCGTCATCCGGCCTGTCTTGCCGCAGGATAGGGAGCTTTTGGTCAGGTTCTTCCACGATCTCTCACCTGCCGCTCGCTGTCGTCGGTTCATGCACCCCATCAACGAGCCGTCGCTGAAGATGATGCGGCAGTTCACGCAAGTGGACTATGCGACGCATGTCGCGCTCATTGCCGAAATATTTGCAGAGGGCCGCGAGACGGTGATCGGGGAGGCGCGCTACGTGCGCGCGGTGGAGCGATCCTCAGCCGAGGTTTCGGTATCGGTGGCGGAGCGTTGGCAGAGGAAGGGGCTGGCGAAGCTGATGCTCGCCAAACTCGAGTGCGGCGCGGCCGCAGCCGGCGTTCGCCGAATCGTCGGGGAGACATTCGCCGACAACAAAACGATGATATCGCTCGCACGTAAGGCTGGATTCATCATTTCGGACTGCGTGCGAGGAGTGGTGCGGCTTGAGAAGACATTGCCCGTACGGGATCACAAGCCTCTCCGCGCAGCAAGCGCGTAGAACGCAACAGCGACATCGCGCCCTTACCAACCGCACAGTGTCGCAGGATGCGATCTGCATCGCATGTGCAGTCGGGGCGAGGCGAGTGGCTCGGGCAGGTCGCTCGTGCGCCGGCGGGTTTTTGCCGCCGGAACAGCTCGAACCTGACCGGGCTGCATGACTGGCAAGTTGGCCGGCTAACTCAAAAGATGCTGGGCTCGAAATTTCTCAAATCAACCGCATCCATCCAAGCACGCCGACGACCGCTATGATGGGAATCGGATTGATGTGGGATTTCCAAAAGAGGAGCGTGCATACTGCCGCAATCACGTAGCCGATCGTTGAGAGGCTGGCCCCTTCGGCAATGGTCCAACCGCTGGCGAAGATGAGCCCAACGGCAATCGGCGCAAGGCCATGCTCCAGGGCGAGGTGCCAGGGGCGTCCCGAAGAGGTCACCCAAATACGAGAGACCAGGAGCATCAATGAAGCCGCCGGAAGCATCATTGCCAATTGAGCGACGAGCGCGCCCCACCAGCCGGCGACCTTGAAGCCTATGAGCGCCACGATCAGGTTGCTGGGTCCCGGCGTCGCTTGCGAGATGGCAAAGATGTCCGTGAACTGGGCGAGCGTGAGCCAGTGCTCGACTTCGACCGCGTGACGCGCCATTTCCGGAACGACGCTGTTGCTTCCCCCGACGGAGAGGATCGATAGCACGCTGAAAAAGCTAATCAGCGATAGAATTGGGCCCAGCTTCATGGGTCGCCTTTTTTTCCCGGGTCGTGCCGCCATGCCACTAGAAAAGCCGGAGGGCCAAGGATCGCGAGGACGGCGATGAGCGGAAGCTTCACGAAGACGGATGCCGCAAAGGCAAGCGCGCCGAAGAGCAGAGCGGTCGGATTGAACAGGAACTTCTCCCCTGTTTTCAGCCCCACCGACAGTGCAAGCGCAATGGCGACGGCCGTGACACCACGCAGTACGTCCTGCATCGCAGGTGCGGTGCTGTGGAGGAAGTAGGCGTAGGCAAGTGCCAGGATGATTAGGAACGGGATGGTAATGAGCCCAAGTACCGCGGCGAGGGCGCCCTCAAAGCCGTGGAAGCGGCTGCCGACATAGACAGCGAAGTTCATCTGATTCGCACCTGGGAGCACTCGACTCAGGGTGAGCGCGCTTAGAAACTCCTCGTCGTCGAGCCATTTTTTTTCCTCGACGATTACACGGCGGGCCCAAGCGGACAGACCACCTCCGAAGCTCGCCAGGCTGATCTTGTTGAAGGCTAGAGCCAGCTCCAGTAGGCGCGGTTTCGTGGCAGGCTCACTCATGCATGAGGGTGGCGTCATGCATAAACTCATCCTCCTCCTCTTCGGCAGGTTCCCCAACCGGATAGGGAGGTTCGTATTTCCGCGACGTCTCCCAGTCGCACTCATACATGGTCGTCAAGTCGCGCACGATGGCCGCATCATACAGCTCCATGGCGACCTCCCTCCGCAGGTCGAATGCTGGCTGATCAAAGTTCTGTGAACCGAGAAGCGCCTGCTTGTGGTCGACGACGAGAAGCTTGGCATGCGCGCGCAAATTCTTTTGCTTGTGGACCTTCGCGCCGGCCTGATGCATCAGGCGCCACAAGGCGAATGAGTACATCAGGTCCGGTTGGTGAAGGCCGTGTTTGCCGCCGCAGAGAATGCGCACGCGAACGCCGCGCTGGATGGCGGCTAACATCCTTTCGAGTATGACCGGCTCGGCAAATTTCGGATGCTGGACGTCAAGGCTTTTGTGCGCGCGATCAATGAACTTGCAGACGAGATGACGGGCATATCCCGGGCTCCACGCGAGCCCGGCATCTTCGTGCGGATGAAATGGTTCGCGGTTCCAGTCGCAATCGAAGCACTTCTGGACCTGCTCGACCTGGGCCGGATCGTTGGTCAAGACCCCGTAGTCGCGGGTGGCCTGGAAGTATTTTTCCATGAAGTTGAACGTCGCCAGCAGCGCGCTCTTGCCGTCGACGATGATGGACTTCTCATGCGTGACCAGGAAGCTGGGGTTGCTCCATTGGAGCTCGACCCCGGCCGTTTTCATCTTGTCGAAGAACGGATCGTTCAGCCGTTCGCCCGTAGCCTTTGCACCGTTCAACATGACGCGCACCCGGACGCCCTTTTTATGGAGGGCCATGACCGCGTCCAGGAGTAGCGGATGCGTGAAAGTGAACTGCTTGAGGGCAACCGTTTTTTGCGCGGAATGAAGAAAATCCACGACAGGCTTCTCGCCATCGTCCGGCTGTACGATCAGCTTAGGCCCGCGCATGTCCGAAATGCTAACACGTTCGCCCGACATTGCCCGACGCGTGGAGGCAGCCGTTGGCTTGAGACTTGATCTTAGCCTTCGCCAGGCGTCTCCACATTTTCGCAAAAGCTTGGTCGAGCGTTTTTGAGGCTTCATTCTTGTCTCCATAACCTTCGTGGGGGAGACATCGTGGATGTAGGTATCGAATCTTCTGATAGTGATTTCGCTAATTGAACCGGTCACCCCGTTCGCGGATTCCAAGTCAATCTAGACCATTCAGTTGCGTTGAAGAAGAAAGCGGCGGTACAAGCAACGGGCAGGGCGCCGCCCAGGTTTAGCCTTTACGAATGCGACGGCATCGACCTTGTCCTCGTGGAATTGATGCCGGGCGGGAATTCGTTGCGGGCTCGGGTCATTGCTTCAACATTGCTTCCATCGCATTAATTCGTGCAAGTAAGCCCCAGATTCGAAGTCTGATGTTTTCGGGGAAAACTCAATAAAATTCAGATAAAGGCCGGGTTGCACAAACCCCCGAATTCATCCCTGTATCGCCCCACCTTCAATCCAGGGCAGGGCCTTGCGCAAGCGCCCCAAAGCGCGGCCGCCTTGGGCCACGGCTAGAGCAGCTTTTGCGGATGATCCCATAGGCCAGCAAGCTTGCTTAAACGTGAGCTTATATTCCCCGCTGTGATGCCGAGGCCGCTCCGCAATTTGGTTCGACGTAAGCCCGTTCGGAGACTCCTGCAGTATAGCGACAATACGCTCTTGGAATTTGCTATTCATTGCCGTCAGTCCGAGCGGAGCACATCGGCGATATAATCGC
>Ga0126381_100001090_pt1 | contig 29403 bp, 26 predicted proteins | sample PanSoiMetPlot_28_FD_96465 | JGI IMG/M metagenome (GOLD analysis project Ga0126381, IMG submission 96465) | Tropical forest soil microbial communities from Panama - MetaG Plot_28 | ecosystem: Environmental > Terrestrial > Soil > Tropical forest > Bulk soil | place: Panama | collected 2016-02-17
CAAACACAATCGTGGACCCCGCTACCGATCGTCCGGTAGTGAGCACCAGATAATATTCAGGTCACTGCTTCTTGGCAAGAAAAGAAGTTGAACAACTCGCTTAGAGTCAAAGGCTTGCGGTCTGCCCTATCCCCGAGCACTGTGACCTTAAGTCACCGGACACTGCACTTCGGACAGTCGGTTTCCCTGCATCCCTTTGATAGGATTGGGGGAAACTCTCTCCCGTGCCCAACGCCATCACAACCACGGTTCCGCGCCCTGCCGAGGGCTTGCCGAAAAGGGCCGAGTCCCAGCGCCATACGTATTCGAGCCTGCTCCTGTCGACAGTTCGCTACCTGATGCGGACCGAGGTACACACTTTCGCCTTCTCCGTGGCGGCCAATGCGATCCTGTCGTTTTTTCCGTTTGTCATGCTGCTCATGGTTCTGATCCGGCGGGTCTTTCATTCGTCGGCAATGTATGAGGTTGTGGTCCAGTTGCTGCGCGACTATCTGCCCGCCGGCCAGGAGTTCGTGATCCGCAATCTGAACGCGATGGTGGGCGCGCGGCACCAGACACAATTGGTGTCGCTGGTAATCCTGCTTGTGACTTCGACGGGAATCTTCCTTCCGCTGGAAGTTGCGCTGAATCGCATCTGGGGATTTCCGGAAAACCGGTCGTATCTTGGCAATCAACTGATCTCTCTCGGCCTGTCGTTCTGGTGTGGAGTCATGGCTCTAGTGTCGATCGGGATGAGCGCTGGAAATGTCGAACTGATGGAGATCGTCCTGCGCGGGCATGGGACGGGATTTGTGCGCCTGGTGGGATTTCTCTCCATGAAAATTTTCGCGATCGGCGCCAGCATCGCCATCTTCTTTCTCATTTATTGGCTATTGCCAAACGGCAAAGTGCCTGCCCGCGCGGTACTTCCCACCAGCATCATTATGGGATTGCTTTTCGAGGCCTTGAAGTACGCCTATATCCTTGCCTTGCCCAAGCTGAACTTCGCGGAAGTTTACGGGCCGTTTTCTCTGTCGGTGAGCCTGATGTTCTGGGCGTTCCTCTCGGGATTGCTGCTGCTGACGGGCGCTCATTTGTCGGCACAGGAACATGTGACGCGGAAATAAGCCAACTCTCTTCGTGGCATCGAAGTGGGTTCAACACTGAATCCGGCGATCGCGCAGCGGATGTCACATCCCGTGGTAACGATTGGCACCGATAGCGTCGCCCTGAACACGTACCATTCCCTGGTTTCCCGGTTTCTTCCCAGCAGACTCCCGAGTCTCGCAGGTTCCTATGAATCGGAGGTTCTGCTCGTCGTTGCCATCACGTTCTGCGCGGTCTCCTCGGCCGCATAAACAGGCACGCTCGCCTCACTTTCCGGGTCTCCTGAACTGCAGGGACTCACACGCCAGGCCGGCATAGTCTTCACCGGCACTGTCGTTGCAATCAGCCCGATCCGGGGGCGCGATTCCGATCAAATCAGAAGCGTCGAAGTGACCTTCCAGGTTGAGCAAGTGCTGCGCGGCCCGAGAGCTGGGCAACGATTCTCAATTCGTGAATGGCCGGGACTGTGGGTATCCGGGGAACGATACCGGGTCGGACAGGGGATGACGCTCTTCCTCTATCCGCCCAGCCGGGTGGGATTCAGCAGTCCGGTGGATGGTGGAGCAGGCCGGTTTAAGGTCGATCGCGATGGCCAGATGCAGCGATTGTCTCCGCTTTTCCGCTTGGGAGGTCGCGATGCTTTCACCGTCAATGGGCATTTTGCGCATGCGCTGGTGATCATCAACGGACGGTGCGCACAGACATCCGCGCAACTGCCCGACATGAAATATCAACTGGTACGCGTGCTCGGAGAGGTGCTTGGCCTCGGGTGGTCACAACTGAACCTGAACGTCATCACCGGATCGCCTTACCCAACAAGCAGCGATAAGGCGGGCTTTCCGGTGATGTTTGCGTTTGGGTCGCGAAGGGCTGCGACTGCGGATGTACCCCTCACTGCGCGACTGCTCTCAAACGGGGCTCCGATAAGCGGGAAGAGCATTAGTTTCCACGTCCTGCTCGGTTCGGGAACACCGAGTCCGGCGACGGCAACGACGGATGCGAATGGCTACGCTCGCTCGACCCTGCATCTTTCTTCGCTAAACGCCGACGTGCAAGGGAGCGCCTGCTTGTTGCCGGCCAATAATCCATGCCAGACGTTCTATGTGGCCTCGGTGGCGTCGTCGTTGTTGAAGTTGGAGAACGTATCCGGCAGCAACTCAAGCGGCGACGGTAGGTCAGGCGTTTCAGGCGGTCACAGTTCGGGCGACGGACTCGTCAGTGCCGGCGAACCCCGTGCTCGGCGCCGCGGTGTCGATCCAGCAAACGATGTTCCTCCCGAGCAATGAAGAATCACTCGAGAACGGGGGAGACTCCTCGAGTTCTCACAACACCATGAAGGTGATTCTGGGAGCATCGCAACAAACGATCATTTCGGATGCCAATGGGCTCGTGGTATTCGCGCCCTACAACGCGAACCTTTATCGGCAGATGGAAATTGTGGCGACTGCTGCTGCCGGGACGACGGCAACACTCCCATTTGATTTTGTGCAGCTGCCGTTGCTCTCGCCTGGCACAGGAGCCAGTACGGAGAAGGAACGCGCGCCGGTCGGCGTGAGCCGCGTCGTACGTGCTACAAAGCTTCGGGCGAAGTCGGCCCCGCCTAAGTCCGCTTTGAAAGCTAATCCTTTGGACGCACCCGCTTTAGCCGAGCCCAGTTCGGCACACCTGCAGCTGAGCGAATCCCCAATCGCATTTCTTTCGAGCTCGACCTCGATCCGCGTCAAGACTGCAACGCGGACCGGGAAGATGTTTCCTTGCAGAACAGCAGACCGCAGTCCGATTGCGACTCGAAGAGCGCTACTTCTTCGTCCACTGATCCACCCAGTCGTTGACGGTCTTGTACCAGAGCCGCGAATTCTGCGGCTTCAGCACCCAGTGGCCTTCGTCGGGGAAGTAGAGCATCTTCGAAGGTACGCCCATGGTTTGCAGCGTGGTGAAGAGCTGAAAGCCTTCGCTTACATCGAGACGGTAATCGAGCTGACCATGGACGACGAGTGTTGGCGTCTTGAAGTTGGGCGCCGAATTGCGCGGCGACCACTTGTTGTAGACATCATGATTGGTGTATGGCGTCCCACCGAACTCCCAGTTGTTGAACCAGAGTTCTTCGGTCGTGCCCCAGGCAGAGAAGGTGTTGAACATCCCATCGTGCGTCACTATGCAACGGAAGCGGTCGGTATGCCCGAGGATCCAGTTGGTCATATAGCCGCCGTAGCTCGCACCCAGCGCGCACTCGCGGTCTTTGTCTATGAACGAATACGTCTTCTCGGCATAGTCGAGGCCTTTCATCAGGTCTTCGAAGGGCGCGCCGCCCCAGTCGCCGTTGATCGCGTCAATAAACTTCTGCCCGTAGCCGGTTGAGCCGTGAAAGTTGATCATGACGACGACATATCCGTTCGCGGCGAATAGTTCCGGATTCCAGCGGAAAGACCAGTCGTCGCCCCACGCACCTTGCGGCCCGCCATGGACGAGAAACTTCAGGGGGTACTTCTTGGTTGCGTCGAAGTTGGGAGGCCTAACGAGAAGCCCTTCTACCTGATCGCCGTGGGCGCCAACGAAGGAGAAGGTTTCAGCTTTCGTTAGGTCGAACTGTTCCAGAACTGGCTTGTTGACCGAAGTGACAGCACGATCTTTGTTTAGCGAGCAATTTTCTTTGCCGCGATCGACATCTCCGGTACGTGCCGGACATCCTTCTCCCGAAGCGTCGGCAGCATAGATCTCGTTCGGGAACGTGATCGACATCCGGCTGAACACGAGGGTCTTGCCATCGGGCGTGACTGCAATGTCGTCGTTGAACCCGCCTACCAGAGCGTGCCTTGGATAGCCTCCCGAAGCGGCCTTCGTTCCAACGGAGTAAATGAGCGAATGATTCATGTGCTCCGCGCTGAAGTAAATGGTGTTCGAGTCGGGCGCCCAAGCGAACGATCCAACCCAGTGATCAAAATCCTCCGTCAATCCTTTCTTCTCGCCTGTCTTTCGGTCGTACAACATCAGCCGGAATCGATCGCTCTCATACCCCGGCCGCTGCTGTGCGCGATACGCGATGTACTTCCCATCGGGCGAATACAGTGGCGTCGAATCGCTGGCTGGATTTTCGGCGGTGATGTTCTTCGCAGGACCGCCGGTCACCGGAGCAATCCACAAATCGTTGTTCGTCGAAGTAGCTTCGACCTTGTCGTGATTGGAGGTGTAGCAGACCTCCTGCCCATCGGGCGAGAAAGCGTAGTTGTCTTGGCCACCGAGCGAGAACACTGGCGCATCGTAGTCGCCGGAAGTCAGGTCGCGAGGTGGCGGAGGCGCAATACCCGCACCCGGGGCTCCTGTCCGAGCCGATGCCAACACATCAGGAACGACGAAGATGTGGCTGCGCTTGCCCGCCTTGTATGCATTCCAATGTCGATAGAGGAGCCGATCAAAGATGAGCGCCTTGACCTTCGCGTCTTCGACTTCTTTCAGTTTTTTGGCGTTGCACTCCTGCTCGGCTGCAGGTTCACCATCGCATTCGGGATAAACATCTGAAGTAAAAATGATGTTCTTCCCATCGGGCGACCACAGCTCGCCGCCGGCTTCGGTTGCTAACACCGTTAACTGATGCACACCACTCACGGTACCTGCCGTCCCATCGAAGTCGGCGATCCATACCTGCAAGGAGCCGCTTTTGTTCGAGATAAACGCGAAACGTTTTCCGTCGGGAGCCCATCGCGGCCGATCTCCATCCTGATCGGAAATCAGTACACGTTCAGACGCTCCACCGTTCAGAGGCACAATCCAGATGTGCGGCGTCTTCTTGTTCGACGCAAGGTCTACATCGACAACGCTGAATATGACCCATTTGCCGTCGGGCGACGGCACGGGCTCGGCGACACGCTTGAGCGTCATCATGTCTTCGAAGGTGAACGGGCGTTTGGTTTGCGAGAAGCCTGTAAGAGAGCAACACAGCAAGAACGCGAGAATAAGGAGACGGCGCATTCGTTCCTCCGCGAACAAACGCGCTAGTGTAGCGCAGACGGCGATGAGGCTGCGGTGACGACTGAACCTGGGACGGTCTGTCAGTTGGCAGCCCTCAGCAGTCGGCGTCAGTTCGGCCCAAACGGGCTAGCATCCTCACCTCGGAGAGTCAGATCAGTTCCTTAAAACGGCTAACACGCGATATTGCACCACTTGCGCTCCAAAGGCTGAACGGCGGGTGCAGAAGGCTGATCGCTCCCCGGAAACGCAGGTTTTCCGGCAACCCTTCACCCCTAGACGTCGTCTAATCTAACAGGCAGAAACTGCAGTCTTCCCTACCCTCCGGGCTCCCTGAGCGGAGAGGGTCCGGGGGTAGGAAGGCAGCAGTCCAAGCGTCCTCTAACGCAATTTCGGAACATTTCTTCTACACTATTCCTATGAAACTTCGCGTGCGCACCGGCCGAATTCTCTTCGTGCTGTTTTCTGTGTGCTTGCTGGGCGCGCTCGCCTTCGCCGACGAAGGACCGCTCGACAAGTCCGAACCCAAGGGCATTACTCCCGATGAAATCATCAAACGCTTTGCCGCGAAAGAAAAAGAATTCAAAGAAGCGCGCGACCAGTACACGTACCGCCAGGACGTTAAAGTCCAGGTGCTCGACGGCGACACCCCCAAAGGCGAGTATCACGAAGTGTTCGACGTGGTCTTCGACAATAATGGGAAGCGCCTTGAGAACGTCGTCTTCGCACCGCAGTCAAGCCTTGAAGAAGCCGGCCTCTCGATGGATTCCGGCGACTATGACGATATCCGCAACCGGCTGCCTTTCGTGCTGACCAGCGACGAGGTCGGAGAATACGACATTCTTTACGTCGGCCAGCAACAGGAAGACGAACTGCATTGCTACGTCTTCGACATCGCGCCCAAGCAGATCGTTGGCAAGAAGCGATATTTCCAAGGCCGCATCTGGGTGGACGATCACGACTTCCAGATCGTGAAGACTTACGGCAAGACCGTTCCGCAAATTTACGGCGGCAAGAAGAAGAACAAAGAGGAGCATCTGTATCCGACGTTCACCACCTGGCGCGAGCAGATCGACAAGGTCTACTGGTTTCCGACGTACACAAAAGCCGACGACACTCTGCACTTCATGACTGGCGATATTCACATCCGCGAAATCGTGAAGTACGAGAACTACAAGAAGTTCGGTTCGAAGACGAGAATCACGTACGAGGGCAAGGAACTGCCGCCGGGAGAAAAGGCTCCTCAGGACCAGCCGAAGCCGCAGAGGTAGAGTTTCACGGTTTCCAAGGCAACGGCCGTGGACTTCTCCACGGCCGTTCTTGTTGTACTCGAAACTGGAAACAAAACCTTCAATAAAACAAATACTTCCTCCACTTATCATCCGATCGGCCCATCAGGCGCATGATGTGGCGACTGGTGTGGAGATTGAAGGCGCGTGGCTCGCGAGTGAGTTTCATGCTGGCTTCGACGGGAAGCTGATTTCCCTTGCGACGATTGCAAGGATGGCAGCAGGCCACGAGATTCTCCCAGGTAGACGAGCCTCCGCGCGAACGCGGGACCACGTGATCGAGCGTCAACTCTCCGGATGCAAGCACGACTCCGCAGTACTGACACGTGTTGCGATCGCGCAGAAGGATGTTCTTGCGTGACAGAGCCCGCGTCTGATGCGGGATGCGGCGATACTCGAGCAAGCGAATTACAGACGGGACGCGCATCGCCACGCGCGCTGCGTGCAGGAAGTGGCCGTTCTCTTCCTCGGCCATCGCGACGCCCTTGAGCACAAGCACGATGGCGCGGCGCGCCGCGCACACGTTGATCGGCTCATAAGATGCGTTGAGCACAAGGACGGGGGCGTGCAGAGCCTGAGCATTCCCGTAGGTGGCCACGGCGAGAACACCCGCTGCCGACCGGCCCACCATCCCCCTCATCGAATTGTCGATCTTTGCTCCCATAAAACTTGCTATCCGTGCGCGGCCATCGTCCGCTCTGTCTCCGAATCGGGTTCGAGCACCACACGCTGAACATCGGCTTTCAAGGTACGGGCCACAGTCGCAACCCAGACTCGGGCGGCACCGCCACGTCTCAGGATGCGAGCGCATTCGGAAACCGTTGTACCTGTCGTGAAGACGTCATCCACCAGCAGAACTTCCCGGCCGGCGATCTTCTCACCATTTTTCACCCGAAACGCGCCGCGCAGGTTCTCGCGCCGCTGATGCCGCGTCAGCCCTGTTTGGGATTGCGTCTCGCGGATTCGCTCGAGAAGTTCCGGCTCCAATTCATATCGGTCCCGTTCAGGACGAAGCTTTAATGCGAGCTTCGCAGTGACCTCCGCCTGATTGAATCCACGTTGGCGCCGTTTGGAAACGTGCAGGGGAACCGCCACCACGACCAATTTCGGATCGCCAAACGACGGCTCCAGATGCCCGATCGCCTCACCGAGCATGCGGCCCAAAACGTTCGCCGCCGGACGCACATGCTGATACTTCAGCAGGTGGATCAGATCGCGCAGTCCGCCTTCGTAGCTTCCATAGGCGGCGGCCTTGACGTAGGGCTGTTCGAGGCGGCGGCAAAGACCACAGCGGACTTCGCCGTCTTCACCCGCAAATACATGAGGCGAAAGCAGGCGTTCGCCGCAGACAGAACACAGACCGCCCGAGATCGGCCGCATCGAATCGAGGCAAGCCACGCACACGGGGAGTCGTGAAACGTTGAGGAGAGGGTCGCCGCAAATGCGGCAATCGGCAGGAAACAAGGTCGCGAAGAGGCTTTCGGCGAGTTCGCCGGCTCGCGAAACAATAGAAGGCCCCGTGGCTACTTTGCTGACCTGCGTAGCACGAGTTCGGTCCCCACTACTGCTGAAGACAGCCTCCCGTCGCCTGGAGGTTGCATTTGGGCTCCTGCCAGACGGATCTCTTTCAGTATAGCGGCGCCACGAACGTCACGCAATGCGCTGCCGTTTCGTCTCTTCGGCGGACGTTTCCCCTTGAGGTACCTTGCGCTCGGCCGACATCACGGCCGCCAGCATCCTCTCGCCATCATAATCAAGCGGCTTCGGACGAGGCAGCAATGGCACGCGCCGCGGACGGTAAGAGCGGTAATAGCAGTCCGCACATCGGGCGGTCCGCATGAAAAACAAGGGAAGCCCATACCTCTCAAAGAAATTTCGGGGCCGGGAAACGTGCCCTTCGGTACTTCCGCAGTGGTGGCATCGAAATTCGCTGAAGAAGCGAACCCAGAGTATGGGGCTGGATATGGCAGACATCTTACAACTCCTAGGCCCGACAGCCAGGTCGAACGGGCGATACTCGTCGAACGGACGCTCCTATTACAAATAATTCTAACCCTGTTCCGTACTGGAAGTTTATGAAAAAACGACCTCGCATGGACGCCAATCCAGGCCTCACGCCGCGCGGCAATGATCGTTGCACTTGTATTCGGCGGGTGCCGCGTGCTAACGTGCGCGCTCGCAGCATATTTGGGCTATATCTTGTCCTACTAAGCACTTGCGAGGGTTCTGATGAGCACTCAAACGGTCTTCCCGCCAGAAAAGAAATACCGCCCCTACGTTCCCGAAACGATGGAGATGAAGGAATTCACGTTTCGGGCGGTGGTGATCGGCTTGTTTCTTACGGCGCTATTAGGGTCCGCCAACGCCTATCTCGGTCTGAAAGCGGGCATGACGATTGCGGCGACCTATCCGGCCGCGGTCATCGGCATGGCGTTGTTGAGGCTGATGAAGGGATCTCTTCTCGAAGAGAATATCGCGCGAACCGTTGGCTCCATCGGCGAATCGGTTGCCGCGGGGGCAGTGTTCACGATCCCGGCGTTTGTGATGGCGGACCTCTGGCCCGGTCTGACCAAGGACCAATATTGGAAGTCTGTCGCGCTGATGGTGATTGGCGGAACGCTGGGCATTTTGTTTGTAACCCTTCTTCGCCGCGTGATGGTTGAAGATCCGGAGTTGCCGTTCCCCGAATCCGTGGCGGCGTCCGAGATCCACAAAGCAGGACAACAGGGGGCGAAGGCAGCAAAGATTCTATTCGCGAACATGGGATTCGGCGGGTTTATGTATTTGCTCGGCGCCGTGAATGTGTTTTCTCCCAACAACACATTTCCCGTAAGCATCAGCGCGCTGGGCAAGAAGTTGTTACTGCGCACCGGGACAAATCCGAACGTAGCCATGACGGTGACCGGCGGCATCACGCTGTTCACTGCACCCGACATCAGCCCCGCTTATCTTGGCGTGGGATACATCATCGGACCACGACTGGCTGCGCTGAATTTCGCCGGCGGCGTGCTGGCCTGGGGATTGCTGGTACCGCTTCTCACTTTCCTGGTTGGACCCTACATTCAGGCAGCCCAGCCTGCAGGACAAACGATCGCGTGGCCATTGCTGGCAGGCGCCATTTATTACTCCGTGGTACGCCCCATTGCGGTCGGCGGCATGCTTGTGGGAGCTACTTACACGCTGTTCAAGATGCGCAAGCAGTTGGCCGTGGGAATGGGACGCGCAGTCTCGGATCTTAAGAAATCCGCCTCGGCACACGCGGCGACCAACCGAACCGAACGCGACTTGCCTTCGAAGCTCGTCTTCGCTGGTGTCGGCGCGGTCTTCGTGGCAATGATCGTACTCTACTACTACTTTATGAGCGGCGCGGGTAACCTGAGCCCATCAAAAATTCTCTCGGGTTCTCTCGTAGCAGCAGGCGTCATGATCATCGTCGGCTTCTTTTTCGCCGCCGTTTCCGGAAACTTGGTTGGAATGATCGGTTCGTCGAATAATCCGGTTTCTGGCCTCACGCTTTGCACACTGGTTATTGCTGCGTTGCTGATGGTGGCTCTCGGTGTCTCAGGCTCTGGCGGGGTTGCGGCGGTGCTGGGTGTTGCGGCGGTCGTGTGCGTTTCTTCTGCCGTCGCCGGGGAGATGCTGCAAGATCTCAAGGTCGGACACATCCTCGGCGGAACTCCATCGAAAATGCAAATCGGCGACATCTTCGGCATCATCGTCGCGTCTCTGGTGCTGTTTGTACCACTGGCCTATCTCGACAAGGCATATCACTTCGGAAGCAACGCTCTGCCCGCCCCCCAAGCCGGCCTGATGGCCATGCTGTCAAAGGGAATTGTGGGAGGCGATATGGCGTGGCCGCTTGTGGTTGTCGGCATCCTGCTTGGTCTTGCCATGATCATGATTGAAGTAAAAAGCGTAATGCTGTTTTCCGTCGGGATGTATCTACCGCTTGGCACTACGTTCGCAATTTTTGTAGGCGGACTGGTTCGCTGGGTTACGGACAAACTGCGCGACCGCCGCGGCTTCAACGATGCGCAGAAGGCTCGCGTCGACAACGCCGGCGTCCTGACCGCGTCCGGGATGATCGCCGGAGAGGCTCTGTGCGGGCTGGTCATCGCCGGACTGGTCGGGTCGGGATACGATGTATCTCTGGTGAAGTGGACGCCGCCGGCGATCCTGGCAGTCGCAGCGATGGTCGTCCTTATCCTCGTGATGGTTCGCGTTCCCTTAGCCAATGCGGGCCGCCCGGAAGATCCCGCACCACCGACGGCGATTATGTAGTCGGCGACCGAGCCTCTAGGATCGAATGTCAGTTGCCGACAACATCGCGCGCATCCACGAACGTATTCAGTGGGCAGCGAAGCGCGCTGGACGTGACCCGTCCGAAATCACGCTGATGGCAGTCAGCAAGACATTCCCTGCCACCAGCATTCGAGAAGCCTACGACGCCGGCATTCGCGTGTTCGGCGAAAATCGCGTGCAGGAGTTCGCGGGAAAGATTGATGCTGTGCGCGGCCTCGCCGGCGCCGACTGGCACCTGATCGGACACCTCCAGACCAATAAAGCTGCCAAAGCTGCGGCACTGTTTCATGCCGTCGACGCAGTCGATTCGCTGCGATTGGCAAAAAAGCTCAATGAGGCCGCCGCGTCGTCGGGAAGGAAATTGCCGGTTCTCGTGGAACTGAACGTCGGCGGCGAAGCAGCGAAAACCGGAATGCCCGCGGATTCCGCCGAGTTCAATGAACTGCTCTCACTCGCTCCGCAGCTTGATCACTTGCTGTTCCGCGGCCTGATGACGGTTCCCCCATATACCGAAGATCCTCAGCGGGCGCGTCCGTTTTTTCGCGAACTCCGCGACGTGCGAGACCAGGTCACGAAGCGACAACTGCGCGGGGTATCGATGGACGTCCTCTCCATGGGCATGTCACACGATTTCGAGGTCGCGATCGAAGAAGGCTCGACCTGCGTGCGCGTGGGGACGGCAATCTTTGGAGTGCGGGAAAGAGCTTGAGTTCGAGAGAACATCGACGGTCACATGGAGACATTCTCTGTGCGCGAATCATCCGGCGCGGTCACTCTTGCGATTAAGGTTAGCCCTCGCAGCAAGAAAAACGCGATCACCGGCACTCTCGGCGACGCGCTGAAAGTCTCGATCACCGCGCCTCCGGTCGACGGCAAAGCCAACGAGGGCTGCATCGACTTCTTCGCGAAACTTTTGAAGGTGTCGCGCTCCTCCGTTACTATTGCTGCCGGCCAGACCAGCCGCAATAAGGTGATTCGCATCGTCGGCTTGACTGCGGAAGAAGTAAAGACACGTCTCAACCTGGGGAGCCCTTCTTGAACCTTTCTCAGCGCTTGCACGAGATTCGAACGGGTTTTGAACGTCCGTTCTGGGTCGCAAACATCAGCGAAATTTTTGAGCGACTTTCCTACTATGCAGTTTTCGCCGTTCTCGCTCGCTACCTGCACGAGGCTTTAAAGTTTCCTAGTGACGAGGCTGCCACTCTCAGCGGCTTCTTTGGAACGGGCGTTTGGGTAATGGCCATTTTCGGCGGCGCCGTGGCAGACCGCATCGGGTTCCGTCGCGCCCTATCGCTCGCGTACTTTATCCTGAGCTGCGCCTACTTCCTGGTGGGATCCATCGCGGCGCCGTGGCTGGCGCCTATTCGGAATGTAGTGCCGATTGGATTGCTGGCAGCGGTCATCCTGTTTCTGCCCGCACTTGGTGTGGCCCTGGTCAAGCCCAGCGTGGTTGGAACAATCGCTCGTGCCTCGAAAGAGAGCGTCCGTTCGATTGGCTACTCGATCTACTACACGCTCGTAAACATCGGAAGTTTTCTGGGACCGTTTCTCGCCGGATGGATTCACTCGCGGATGCGGGTCGAGAACGTCTTTCGCCTCGCGGCACTCAGCGTGTTTGTGATGTTCTTTGGCGTGCTGATCTTTTTTCGCGAGCCCAAGCGCGCGGATGAGCAGGCCACGACTTCGATTGGACAAGTCGCGAGAAACTTTTTCACGGTACTCGGCAATGGAAAGTTTGTCCTGTTTTTGCTGATTTTCTCCGGCTACTGGATCGTCTTCTGGCAGCAATATCTGATTCTGCCCATCTACGTTCACGATTACATTGACGCCCATGCCAACACCGAGATGATCCTGATCGCCGATCCCCTGATCGTAATTACACTCACCGTCGCGGTGAACGCGCTCACTCGACGGATCCCATCCTTCCGCGCCGTCGTGCTCGGAACTTTAATCACGGCTTCGGGATGGCTCGTCGTCAGCGGCTTTCCGCGCGTTTGGGCCGCGGTGGTTGCATTGATGATCGTTGCGCTCGGAGAAATCATCCAGTCGCCGCGCTACTACGAATACATCTCGCGGCTGGCACCTCCCGGCCAGCAGGGAACGTACATGGGCTTTGCGTTCCTGCCCATCGGCATTGGCTCGCTGATCGGGGGGAAATTCGGCGGCATGCTGATTCACCATTTCGGAGAAGTCCAGCATCAACCGGAGCGCATCTGGTGGCCGGTGGTGGGTATCGGAATTGCGACCGCCGCGCTGCTTTGGATTTATGACAAAGCGATCATGGGCGGACGCGAGCCATCCGGCGTAACATCGAGCGCGTAAAGCGATCGGCGGCTGTCACAGTTTTAGAAACCGGTCGCTGCCACAAAGACACCCGATCGGCTATCCTCCCCCCTCTGTGAACTATCGAATGTCCACACGGAAGATCACGCCCGAATCAGTTGCAGTGGAAGTCCGTCGCATCTTGAAGAGTGGTGGCTCTGCCACTCACGCCAAGGGCGTGCAATGGTTCTTCAAGGAAGAAATCAAATCGCACGGGTGGCGCACTGCCGATCTGCGCAAAGCGGCCATCCGCTTCCGCCGTACGATTGTCAAAGAACGCGGACTGGACTTTCTTTTGAAAGTAACGGATCGCCTCTTTCGAGGACGCAATCTCGAAGAAAAAGTATTCGCTGTCCTGATGCTGGAAAAAATCGTGGGCCAATTTGGTGATGACGAGTTTGGGCTTTTTGAAGCGTGGCTTGCTCGCATCAGCACCTGGGCCGATCACGACGGCCTAGTGCACTATTTGATCGCGCCGATGGTAGCTGCCAAACCATCACGAGCACAACATGTCTTTGTATGGGCGAGGTCCTCGAAGCGCTGGCACCGCCGGGCAGCGTGCGTTGCTCTCATCCAGGGAACGCGGCGCAAGATGTTTTTCCGCCAGATCTTGCGTCTCTCAAAAATCTTATTGCGCGACGAAGACGACATGGTTCAAAAGGGACTGGGCTGGCTGTTGCGCGAAACCGCGAAACATAACCCGGCCGAAACAGTTCCCTTCCTGTTAACCATCTCCTCGAGCGCCCCGAGACTTGTGCTGCGCACCGCCTGCGAGACTTTGCCGGTCGCAACTCGGGCAAAGATCCTGGCCCCATGACACGCCTCTCCCTGTTCGGATTATTTGCCGTGACCGCCATGTTGGTGTGTTACGCGTTCGAGCGCCGCAGCCCTTGGTTCATCCTCGCGTTTGCGGTTTCCTGTATCCTGGCCTCAGTTTACGGATTTTTGCAGGGAGCTTGGCCCTTCGGCCTGGTGGAGGCAGTGTGGGCATGCATCGCGTTGCACCGATGGCTCGGCACCCTGCGCACCCATTGATCCGCAGGACATTTCACGGTTCGCGCAAAAACCCGCGCTTGTTTACAATAGATGTTTGTCATGAACTTGCCAGCCATTCAGGCCGCACTCCGCGAACACGACATCGACGCGTGGCTGTTTTACGACCATCATCATCGCGATCCCATCGCGTATCGCGTGCTGGGCCTGCCAGCTAGCCTCATGGTCACCCGGCGCTGGTTTTATCTGATCCCGGCACAGGGCGAACCCAGCAAACTCGTCCACAAGATTGAAGCGGGACACTTAGATAGCTTGCCCGGTTCCAAGCAAACATACTCCGGATGGCAGGAACTGTTTGCGAATATCAAAAACTTCCTCGGCAATCACAACAAGATTGCCATGCAGTACTCACCCAATAACAGCGTCTTCACGGTGTCGCTCGTCGATGCCGGGACGGTTGAGATGGTTCGCGGGCTTGGCAAGAACGTCGTGAGTTCCGCCGACTTGGTGGCTCAGTTCGAAGCCACCTGGAGTGAAGATCAGATCAAATCGCATTTCGATGCTCGCGACGCGATTGACGCGATCACTGCTGCGGCCTTCCAGGAAATCGGACGCCGGGCGCGAAACGGCGGGACCACCGAGCACGCGATTCAACAATGGTTCATGGAAGCGTTCGGTCGTCAGAATCTGGTCACCGATGATCCACCGATCGTCGCGGTTAACGCGAACAGCGGGAATCCGCACTACGAGCCGCGCGCCGACCGGCCGGCTGCCATCCGCGAGGGCGATTTCGTTCTACTTGATGTCTGGGGCAAGAAGAATACGCCGGGCGCCGTCTATTACGACATCACATGGACGGGCTTCGTCGGGAAAGCGCCATCTGACAAACAGCGTGAAATTTTCGAGACGGTTCGCGGCGCTCGCGATGCCGGAGTGAAGACGGTACTCGACGCAATCTCCGAAGGCCAGCGTATCGCGGGATGGCAAGTCGATCGAGCCACGCGCGATCACATCAAGAAAGCGGGCTACGGCGACTATTTCATCCATCGCACGGGACACTCGATCGGCACCGACGTGCATGCGAACGGCGCGAACATGGACGACCTCGAAGTTCACGACGAGCGCCAGATCCTGCCGAACTCTTGCTTTTCCATTGAGCCGGGAATTTATCTTCCAGAGTTCGGTGTGCGTACCGAAGTTAATGTCCTGGTTCGGCCGGGCCGCGCGGAAGTGACCGGAAAAATCCAACGCGAGATCGTAACTATCTGAATGGCGAATTCCACGACAGAGAAGACAAGAACCGTCGAACCTCCTAAAGCAGAAGCGCAGCCGGTTACCACGATGTCGGTGATGGCGCCGGCAATTGCATGGCTGATTCCCGGAGCCGGACACCTCATTCAGAAGCGTTGGGGCCGCGGGATTCTCCTCATGGTTTCTATCTTCGCCATGTTCCTGATTGGACTGGCGCTCCAAGGCAGGATCTACAAGCCGAACGGCGGCGACATTCTCGACATGCTCGGATTCGTCGGTGACATCGGGGCCGGCGGCTTGTATATCGTGACGCGAGCCATGGATTGGGGCCAGGGCGCCATTGCCCACGCTACCGCCGATTACGGGACTAAATATCTGATCGTCGCGGGCCTGCTGAATTTTATCGCGGTCGCCGATGCCTACCATATCGCCATCGGGAAGAAACCATGACGATTCAATTGACCCATTTCAGCGCGGCAGTTTTGTTTGCACTGTTCGCCTCCATCGTTTTCGGGATTACGCAGCGCAGCGAGACGCGCGAGATGGTCCGTTACGGCTTGTATTGCTTCGCGATGTTTGTCGGCGGAGTGATCGTTGCCGGATGGGCGATGTGGATCCTGCGTAGATAGAATTCGTTTTCCGTTCGCCGCCAGTTACTCTTCCCACACAAAAGCATCGAATACGCGCTGAGCATCGAAGCCCAACCGCCGGTAGAGGTCGACCGCCCGCGTATTCGCCTCGGTCACGGTCAGCGATAACAAGGAGAATTTCCTTTTGCGCAGTGCAGTTGCCGTGCAGGCTATGAGCGCCTCTCCGATCCCTTGCGAGCGAAATTCGGGCAGCACGCAAACTTGGGTCACGTGGCCAACGTCGTGACGAACCCGTGAACAGAGGATCAGCCCTGCCAACTGCCGCGTCGCCTTGTGACTTATAACGAACGAGGATTCCGCGTCGAATAATCCGCAGCCCGGGAAACGCACGATGTTGTTGAGAAACCTCAGCGATCCACTCAAAGTGCGGTATTGATCGTTGATATCGGCATCCACATGGTCACGATACGCAGCAGTGATCACGGCGGCCGCGGCCTGATAGTCGTTGTCGCTCCACCCACGAATCTCGAAGTTCGGGAACACCGATGGCGCCGGGCGCGATGGCCTGCTCAGCGGCATCGTCATGAACAGTCGAGGATGGCGACGGAATCCCTGATCGGTGAACGGCGGGGCGAGTATGCCGGCCTCGTGCACCAGCAATTGCGCTTCGACGCGATGCACACCCGGAGACTGCTGCAGCGTTTCGATCACGTGAGCCAGAAGCCGCGCTTCGACTTCGTGCGCCTGCGGATGTCGGCTCCCGTTGGTCACGAACAAATCCCCGATCACACCTTTGCTTCCCTCATAAACGAAAAACGCATATCCGAAGATGCGCCCTCGATCGAGCGCCGCGTAGCCGGGCAGAATCTTGGCATCGACATAACGCAGGATCATGTCCGCAGAACTGCTGTAGTCCCAGGAGAGCAGTCGGCCCCACAAATGGGTCTCGTCGTCCAGCAGGGGGCGTAAATCCACGGAAGAAAAATGCCTGAGGTCGAGGATCTCCACGGGGCTCCAACAACGCCTCGCCGACAAGGCGTCGAGCGAGGCGTAGACCAAGCAGTCTAGTGCCTCGTCCCTCGCAGAGGCAAACCGGGAGAAAATCGAATATTGACCAGACAGGTTCGGAGAAGATGTGCCAGCATACCCGCGGTTCGCGCAGGAACTAGTTTCCTGCCTTTGCTGCGACCCAGTAATAGTCGAATGCTTGCTGGTCGAATGAACCCAGGTATGAGACACGGCGATCTCCCACCAAGGTCGCGATCGCGTCCTTCGCTCCGTGCGGAGCGACGACAATGTGTTCTTCCGTGGGAACAGCTCCCATTTCATAGCGCGAAATCATCTGATTCCGATAAAACGCGAGCCCAAATTCAGTCTCGCGGCGTACGCCAAAAACAGCCAGCGGCATGGGCTTCGTTTCCATCTGCGCTAGCTGTTGGGCTACCGGTCGAGCGGAAAGAGTCTGGTCGAGTTGGAACGCTCCGATCTTAAGCACAGCGCCCACAGCCACGACAACGGGGATTAGAGTGACAAAGCGCAGCATACGCAGTCCCAGTTTGCTGCGCAGAGTGAAAATGATACCGCCGGCGAGGATGGTTGCGACCGCCAACGCGATCTCGGTTCCCTTACCCCAAGGCAGATGCCGTTGCACGACCAGATATCCGATCATCAACGCCGGAACCACCGGCGCCGCCGCGACGAGTCCGTGCACGATGCTCAGCCACAGCGGCACGCCCTCTTCGTCGTCCACATGACGGCGCAGATATTCCGCTACGAGTAAGGTTCCAGCGGGGAGCGCAGGCAAGATGTATCCGGGCAACTTCGACTGCGAGATTGAAAACAAAATAACCGGAACCGCGAGCCAGAGAATCAGAAAAGCGCTGAGCGAATCGGACGATTCCAAGAGCGCCTGGCGTTCGGTCCACCCTGCGCGGATCACCTCAACTGCCGCCGCGATCGTAACCACGATCCAGGGAATCAATCCCAACATCAACACTGGGATGTAAAACCAAAACGGTTGCGGATGGTGGTACAGGTTTGTTCCGAAACGCGCGAGGTTATGCTGGAGAATGAAGACGCGGAAGAACTCCGGATTGGGAAGTTGCACCAGGAGGTACCAGGGCGCTGCGATCACCACGAACAAAAGAATCCCGGGAAGCCAGAGCGTCTGAAGAACGATGCGCAATTCCCTTGCGAAGAAAGCAAACAGCGCAACAATCGCGCCCGCCAGGACAACTGCCACCGGTCCCTTCGCTAACGTGGCAAGCGCCAGGAAGATGTAGAACCCCGTGAGATAACGCTTCTCGGAACTCTCCCACCACACGAACCACGCCATCATCCCAAGTGAGAACATCGCCGCGAGTGGCATGTCTGTGCCAGCGGCGCGCGAGAATCCAACCACACCAGTCGCGGCGGCGGTCATCAATGCGCCATCCAGATGAAATCCCGGACGGACGCGTCTCAGGAACAAGTACACTCCCAGCACCATGAGCGTCGCGTCGATGGCAGACGGCACACGTGCGGCCCAGTCGCTCACGCCGAAGATGCTGAACGACAGCATCGCCTGCCAGTAATAAAGAACGGGTTTCTCGAGCCAGGGCTTGCCGCCGAGAACGGGCGTGATCCAGTCGTGACGCGCCAACATTTCGCGCGCGACCTGCGCGTAGCGGGGCTCGTCTGCACCAATCAGCCCAAAACTTCCTAATCCATAGAAAAAGAGAAACACGCAGAAGCCCACCAGCAACAGCCAGTCCGCGCGCGTGCGTTGGTTCACAATGAGGCTCGGCAGGAGAAGTGTCGATAAGAGATCAAGCTAGGTTTCCGAAGATTCGGGACGAATCTCGCGCATGATTTTGGAGACGGCCATCGCCAAAGGTCCGTCGATGGAGCATCCGCTCGCACACTCGTGGCCGCCACCTCCAAACCGCTCCGCGATCTCGGCGACGTTCAATTTGCCCTTGCTGCGCAAGCTCACGCGATAACGGCCGTCGGCCATCTCGCGAAAGAACGCGGCCACTTCGACATCCTGAATCGACAAAGCGTAATTCACGATGCCCTCGCAGTCTTCTTCCTTGGCAAGGCTGCGTTGCATCTGATCGCGCGTGACCCAGATCCACGCCAGCGGACCTTCGCGATGGAGGTTGCTCAGAGCTGCGCCCAACAATCGCATCTTCGCCGTGGAGTGTGCGAAGTAGACATTCTGCGCACACTGCGCCGGGTCCGCGCCCGCCAGCACCAACTCACGAGCGAGTGCAAAGGTCTGGTCGTTCGTTCCCTTGAACATAAACGATCCGGTATCCGTAAGCAGCGCCGTGTATAAGCAGGTTGCGATCTCGCGCGAGATCTTTACCCCTGCGGCCTTCGCAAGCTGATGGACAAGCTCCGCGGTTGCCGTCGCGTGCGGATCAATCCAGTTCACGTGGGCAAACGGGCGTCCACTTGCGTGATGATCGATGCTGATCAAGAATTGATTTTCAAGACCTTCAAGACGCGTGCGCTGGATACTGTCGCATTCGAGTAGGATGGCCGCTTCGTAGTGACCGTTTACACGATCCGCTTGCACAACACGGTCGGCGAACGGAAGAGGTTGATAGATGCGTGGCACCGGATCGTGTAAAACGACCTCGGCGTCTTTCCCAAGCTGTCGCAGAATTTGGGCGCAAGCCAGAGCTGACCCGATGGCGTCACCGTCTGGACGCGTGTGCGAGGTCAGCAAGAAGCGGCGGCGCTGTTCGATTTGTCGCAGAACCTCGTTCAGCATGACTCTAGGCTCGCCGTTTACTCTCCGACGAAGGCCGTTTCTTCGTACGGCTTAACAACTCTTCGATCCGCGCCTCGTATTGATGAGAACGATCGAGAATAAACAAAAGTTCCGGCGCACGGCGTAAATGCAGGCGTTCCGTGAGTTCACGGCGGATATATCCGGTTGCCGCCTTCAGGCCCTCCATCGTTTCTTCAGCCTGCTCGTCGTCGCCTTCCACCACCACCATCACCTTCGCGGATTTCGAATCTTCCGCCAGGTGCACTTCGCTCACGTTCACCAGACCAATCCTGGGATCGCTCAGTTCACCCTCAAGGATGGTCTCGATTTCCTCGCGCAGGGCTTCCCCCAGACGCTCCCGATGATATTTCTGCCCGCGCCGTTCCAAGCGGATCACCTCAGAGTAAAACGAAAGAGCATACCAGACTTTATCCTGCCGGGGGGGGATGGTGGTGCTCAGCAGGTTGGAGAACTAAAAGAACTCCACGAAGGAATCAGTTATATCCGCGCCACCATTGTTGGCGAGCCGCGTCGCTTGCCGCTCCACGTTCTTCATCAGGCCATCCAGGTAGTCGCGCGAATCCGAGATGCCGACCACCCCGATGGTCGCGCGATTCCAGATATTGCTCGGCTCAAGCTCCGCGACCGAAATGTTGAAGCTGGCGCGCAATCGGTCTTTCATACTGCGCACAACTTGGCGCTTGTCTTTCAGGGAATGCGCACCTTCGATGCTCAACTCCAGCGTGAGGCAAGCGATTGGCATTCATTCTCAGATCCCAGTCCGCAGTGCTCTCAGGGATGTGGATAGACAACTCTGAGAACTGATCTGAGAACCGAGAACTGTTCCTACGCTATCACTTCCGCCGCGATGCGCTCGGTGACGAACGCTTCGATCACGTCGCCAATCTTGATGTCACTGTAGTTGGCGATCGCGATACCGCACTCCATACCGTTGCGTACCTCGCTGGCATCGTCTTTGAAGCGTCGCAGCGAACCGACCTTTCCCTTAAAGACGACTACGTTGTCCCGCAATAGCCGGACTTCCGAATCGCGCTTGATCAAGCCATCCACCACCTGGCAACCGGCGATGGTGCCGACCTTCGGAATGCGGAAGGTTTCGCGAACCTCGGCGCGGCCCTGGTACGTTTCCTTGATTGTGGGCTCGAGCAGACCGGTCATCGCGCGCTTAATTTCGTCCTGCAACTCGTAGATGATCGAATGCAGGCGGATGTCGACCTTATCCTGGTCGGCGAGTTCCTGCGCTTTGCGCTCCGGACGCACGTTGAAGCCGATGATGATCGCGTTCGAAGCCGATGCCAGCAGCACATCCGATTCGGTGATCGCACCGACTCCCGAGCGAAGCACCTTCAGACGGACTTTCTCGTTCGAGAGCTTGGAAAGAAGGTCGGTCAGCACTTCCACCGAACCGCCCACATCACCCTTAAGGATGATGTTGAGTTCCTTCGTGCCGGCCGTCTTCATTTGCTCGGCTAGGCCTTCGAGCGAGACCCGGGAACTCTTGGCCAAAGCGGCTTCGCGCGCTTTCTGCTCACGGTACTCGGAGATGCCGCGGGCCTTATCGCGATCAGCGACAACCACGAATTGATCGCCGGCCTGCGGCAACCCTTCCATGCCCAGAATTTCGACCGGCGTTGAGGGCGGAGCTTCTTCCAGCTGCGTGCTGCGATCGTCGAACATCGCACGAACTTTGCCGTACACATTGCCGACGACGAAGTTGTCGCCTGCGCGCAAGGTGCCATCCTGGACGAGTACCGTTGCGACCGGACCGCGTCCGCGGTCGAGCTTCGCTTCCAGCACCACGCCGCTCGCCGAGCGAGTCGGATTCGCACGCAGTTCCTGCAGATCCGCCACCAGGCAGATCATTTCCATCAGCAGGTTCAGATTCGTTTTCTTCTTTGCTGAAACATCGACGAAAACCGTCGTGCCGCCCCAGTCTTCCGGCATCAGGCCACGATCAGCAAGTTGCTTCTTCACGCGATCGGGCATTGCTTCCGGCTTATCGATCTTGTTGACCGCGACGATGATGGGAACTTCCGCCGCATGGGCGTGATCGATTGCTTCGAGCGTCTGCGGCATGACTCCGTCGTCGGCCGCCACAACTAGCACGACAATGTCAGTCGACTTGGCGCCTCGAGCGCGCATGCGCGTGAAGGCTTCGTGACCTGGCGTATCGAGGAACACGATCTCGCGGCCGTACGCGGGCGATTCCTTGTCCTGAATGCGCACCTTGTACGCGCCGATGTGCTGCGTGATACCTCCGGCTTCGCCTTCGGCCACGCTTGACGATCGAATCGAATCGAGCAGGGTCGTCTTTCCGTGATCGACGTGACCCATGATCGTGACGACCGGGGGCCGCGGAACGGATTCAGCAGCACCCTCTTCACCCGATGCGGCTGCGTCGGCGATTTCCTTCTGGGCCTGTTCTTCGAAGCTGATAACGTTCGTATCTGCTCCGAAGAAGCGCGCCATTTCGCTGGCGAGTTCGGCATCCAAAGTCTGGTTGATGGTGGCGAACACACCGCGAGCGAGCAAGCGTGCGATCAGATCTTTCGCGCGGATATCAAGCTTCTCCGCTAGATCTTTTACGCTGATGCCTTCCGTGATCGTGATGCTCCGCGTAATCGGCTGCGGCTCATTCGACAGCGAGAGCCGCGGCGGCGGAACATAGCCCTTCATCGGGCCCTCCTTCACGCCACGTGGCACATAGCGCTGACCCGGCCTCCGTGACGGACCGCCCGGGCGGCTTCCCGGACGCGTTGGTCCCGGAGGCGCAAGGGGTGCTCCCGGTCCCACGCCAAGCGGACGCGCACCGGTCGGTGAGGACCGCGTCGGATGCATCGGACGGCGCTCTCCCGGCCGCAACGGCGGGCGCGGGGCTCCAGGAATCTGTGGCCGTGGGCGCTGGAAGATCGGCTGGCCCGGGACCGGCCGACCCGGCGCAGGGCGCATCGTCGGTCCGGTCTGAGCGCTGGGCTGGACCGGTTTCGGCGGCGGAGCTTTGTAGACGGGCCGCGGTCCAGTCTGCGGAACAATCATCCTCGGTGGTGGAGTCGTCGGCGCAGTAGGCCTCGGCGGAGGAGCAGCCACAGGCTGTGACGGCTGCGTAACCTGCACGGGAGGAATAGCGGGAGGCGCTGCTTGTGCCGGCATCTCGGCTGCTGGAGCTGGCGGCGCCGTGATAGGCGCACGGACGGGCGGCGGCGTTGCCGCGGGTGTTGTTACGGCAGGCGTAGCAGTCGGCGTCGCGGGCTTTGGTGGAGGCGCAACCGGTGGTGCCGGTGGCCGTACGATCGGAGCCGGCGGTCTCGTGGTTTGCGGCGTGATAAAGCGCGGTGCAGGCGGTGGCGGCGCCGCGGGCTTGGCCGCAGGAGGCGGAGTCGCAGGAGCTGTTGTAGCAGCCGGAGGAGCAGCGGCGGGCTTGCTCTCAACCGGAGTCGGCCGCGGCGCAACCGGACGTGGCGGAGCAGCGGGAGGCGCAGGTGCGACTGCCTGTTGCTTCTGCGTCATCAGTTTTAAAACGTCGCCCGGCTTGGAGATGTGGGAGAGATCGATCTTGGTCTTGATTTCTTCGGGCTCACGGCCGAAACGCGGACTGCGCGCCGTCGAGCTCGCTTCAGCGGAGTCGCGGAAATGGGCCCGCACTTTCTCCGCTTCGTGGTCCTCAAGCGAACTGGAGTGCGTTTTCTTCTCGGTGACTCCAACTTCGGTGAGAACATCAAGGATGGCCTTGCTCTTGACTTCCAGTTCCCTGGCCAGATCGTTGATTCGAATCTTACTCATCCGCCCTTTCTTTGCCCCGCTCCTGCTCCCTAAGTCTTCATAGCAACCTCGCGGAGTCAGCGTTGCACACCGCCCAGCCGCTCACGCGACCAGCGCGGAAAATCGCGATCATTCCTTTGGTTCGGCGGGAGTCTTTTCTTCTTCCCCGCCCTCGGCTTGCGCGGCCAGATCGTTGACGTTGACCGACTCCGTCTCTTCTGCCGCTGCTGCGACTTCCTGATTTTCGCCCTCGGCCTTCGCTTCGCCAGAGACTTCTTCGGAAGCAGTTTCTTCCGCGGTCGCTTCTTGCGCTTCACCTTCGACCAGCGCAGCGCCTTCGCCACCTTCAAGGCTGGAAAAGTAATTATTGACCGCCAAACTGATTTTTTCCACAGTTTTGGGGCCAATCCCCTCAATGGCCTCGAGTTGCTCGGGCGTCATATCGGCCAATGCTTCGACCGTCGTGATGCCCGCGCTGGCCAGCTTCTCGACCAGGCCTTCACCCAGCCCCGGCACGTTCTCCAGCGGCGTTGCAGTCTGCGAAGTGAGAGCCGACATCTGCTGCTCGACTTCCTGCCGCTTCTCTTCTTCGCTCTTGATGTCGATCTTCCAGCCCAGCAGCTTCGCAGCTAGCCGGACGTTCTGTCCCTTTTTGCCGATCGCCAACGAGAGCTGCGTGTCGTCGACTACCACTTCCAGATGTTTCTCAGACGGATCAATCACCGTCACCCGGCTCACCTTGGCCGGCTGCAGAGCCTTTTCCGCGAACGTAACCGGATCCTCGTGGTACTCGATGATGTCGATCTTCTCGCCGCGCAACTCGCGGATGATCGACTGCACTCGCATGCCCTTCATGCCGACACATGCGCCAACTGCGTCCACGTCTTTGTCCTTTGACATGACGGCGATCTTGGTGCGCTCACCGGCTTCGCGAGCAATCGCGCGAATCACGACGGTTCCGTCGTAGATTTCGGGCACTTCGGTCTGGAACAGATGCTGCACCAGATCCGGCGCCGCGCGTGAGACCACGACCTGCGGGCCTTTCGAAGCTTTCTCCACGCGCGCGATGATGACGCGGACGCGCTCGCCGATGGCAAATGACTCGAGGCGAGATTGTTCTTTCCGAGGCATGCGCGATTCGGCCTTACCGATGTCGAAAATCACATCCGGGCCTTCCACACGCTTGACGGTGGCATTCACGATTTCGCCGACGCGCGAGATGTACTCGTTGTAAACGGTGTCGCGCTCCGCCTCGCGCACTTTCTGGAAAATCACCTGCTTCGCCAATTGCGCGGCAATGCGTCCCAGAATTCCCTCGGTCGCCTTCGGAATCTGCAATTCGCCGCCAACCTCGACGTTGGGATCCACCTTGCGCGCGTCGTCGATCGTCACCTGCAGAAGTGGATCCTCCACCTGCTCCGGAGTCTCGACCACGGTCTTCACCGCGAACGCACGGATTTTTCCCGTGTCTTTGTCGAGCTCGGCGCGAAGGTTTTCCTGCGTCTTGTAGTATTTGCGGGTCGCGACCACAATCGCGTCTTCCACAGCACTCACTACAATCTGCGGATCAATCCCTTTTTCCCTGCTCAGCGCGTCGATCGTGTTGTAGAGCTCACTTGCCATAAAGATGATTCCGATTCAGCCCCGCCCGCCTTCAAATCTCTGGTACCAGATTCGCCTTCTCTACATTGGCGAGTTCAATTTCAACTTTCTGCGGACTCTCCGCAGAACGCCGGCTCTTTCGGGAGGAGCTCAAATCCAAAAACAATCTTCCATCCCGAAAACTCTCCAGCCGGCCTTCAAAATGCCGACTGCCGTTCACCGCTTCGCGCGTCATCAGCTTCACGCGGCTTCCGGTGAACCGCTCAAAATCTTTCGGACGCGACAGCTTCCGGTCCAGCCCCGGTGACGAAACTTCCAGCACGTACGATGCGCCCGGAATTGCATCTTCCACGTCGAGAATCGTGCCAAAATCCCGGCTGAAGTTCGCGCAGTCCTCGTGAGTCACGCCTGCTGGCTTGTCGATAAACACGCGCAGCATTCGGCTCTTTCCTCCGCCGCGAAGCTCGATTTCGACAACTTCAAGCCCGCTTGAGGAGGCTACCCGGTCCGCGATTCCGCGCACCTTCGCTTCATCAAATGCCATTGATTCAGTAGTTTGCGGGTCCGGCGCCGCCCTGCATTTGGCCGCAAACTAAAATGTGGGCTTGCGCCCACTGGTGTGCTTCGCCAAATGCTGGAACTACACAACAGTTTTCAATACTCGAATATACGCCCGTTGGAGGGAAAAGACAAACAGGTGCCAGCCTGCAGCTAGGAGCTTTTGACAGGCCATCAGAGCCGAAATTGAGCTAGTCAGCCCGCCAGTGCGGCTCTCCACTGCCGCAGCCTTTTCGGTTTTACTGAAGACCGGACTGCGTGAGTTTCACCGCACAGAACGGTGTTGCTGCCCCGCCCGATACATGGCAGTTTTGTCCGTTGACTCCTCCCGTCGCGATCGTCGAGAAGTAGATGTTCGTCCCACCGTTCGACAACTGGTTATCGACGACGATTCCACTGGTACCGCCGAGCGCGTGAGGAGCGGTCACGCACGACGATGTTGGCGGACTGGTACAGTTCGGCGTCGACATCGTGCTGGTTAGCGTCGAACTCTCGATAAAACCATCCGTAGTACTTCCAACGCCGAAGAACATTCGATCCGTCGTGCCGTCATAAAACTCGGTCAGAGGGGAGCACTCATCGCCTTTCGTGGTGTTGATCACGAACGAAGTCGAACCTGTCGAGGTGATCAGATGATTGGTGTCGAACGGAAACATATACATCTTAGGATTCGACGGGACCAGCGAATTGCCATTCGAGCCCGATACAAATCCGCACGCGAGCATGTGACCGCCTGTGGATCCGTTGACCCAGAACTGGTTGTCGAAGGTTCCCGAGTGTACGTTTTTGCCAGTACAATCACCCGCCCCGGTGGCTGATCCCATATCGACAGTGGTGTACGAGCTCGATGAGGTGAAGTTCGCAGGGATCTGGCTGACTGCGCCACCGATTCCCAGCACATTGCTGCAGCCTGTGAATGCAAACACTTGATCCGTTGTTGCGTTCGCCGGGTCGTTCACGACGATCGGAGGATCAACGACTCCGGTACCATTACCATGACCCACCCAACCGATCGTCACTCTCGCGGAGGTTGCTTTCGCCGGCGCGGTCAGGCTGATGGCATAGAAATAGCCGTTCGCGTCTCCCATAAAAATCCGGCTCGCAGTATCGTCCACAATCGGATCGGTCACGACGTTGCTGCTTCCAGATGTCACCACGGTCACAGGCCAGTTCGTGTCGCTTACTACGGTCGGCGTGCCTCCGCCAAACACCGGCGAAATCTTATAGAGCTTGCCATCGTCCGTACCCACATAGGCGGTGTCGTTGTTGTAGTCGATCCACGGAGACGAATCGGTATTCGTCCCACCGAATACCGCAGTTGTCGTCATACAGCCCGCCGTGGTCGGCGTCGTGCAGGATGAGGGCGTCGCTGGAGAACGCACGCTGCCCGCCGCGCCCGACCCGCTCGGCAAGGGGTTGGGAAGCACAAGCACATGGAAGTACGAGCCGCCGTTCGTGCTCTCTACGAACGCCACTTTCTTGCCGTCGGCCGAAATCGTAGGTGAGGTTCGAATCTGCCCGGAGTGGGTTAGCGTGTTGTATGCGAACGAAACAAAGGGTGCGCCGCCGTTGCATGCCGGACTCGCCTCTGTATAAAGATTATTAATGCCCACCAGGTTGGCCTGCGTGCCCGTATTCACGGTCAAACCAAACACCACGTAGTCCGTCGAGCAACTCTCTGCGGTCACGTCGAAGCGATATTTCGCCGGAAACATGTTGGCGGGAACAAATCCGTTCTCGAGTGAAACCGCCCAGTCGACCTTGATGTTCTTCTGCCGCAGTGGAGGATGCCGATGTCGCCGCCTCTCGCCCTCACGAGCAACCTCACGCATTACGCGGTTGTACACGTGACGTGGTTCCCGCGAGCCGTTGCGTAACGGATCTTGTCCGCCTTCTCCGGCCATTACAAGATGACGAGAACTCCAATCCTGCGGATAGCCAAAGTGCTGCTTCGTGGTCTCCTCGTCACGGTCCGAGCCATTTTGCTGGACACGACTCTGCGCCCAAGTCGTCGCGCACAGCGCGATCGCGAGCAGAAATAAAACATGGACTTTCTTATTCGCGGAAAACATTGTGTTCACACCACCCACATCAAAATGAGGGAACTTTCGCGAACGGGAAGGTTTGCACCGCGGCTCGCGCCTGCCTGGGAGAGTTGGCGAGGGACAAGCAATAGTGTATTGCCTCCCGATCAGGTCAAGGCACCGTTTTCGCGGCGTCCGCGTCACTTCCGTAACCGCAACGCCACCTCAGGAGTAATGAATCCCTGTTGATTTGAGACATGCCGCCGCGAAGCGGCGGTGCCGAAGCAAATCCGCGGCGCATAATGTTACTCTTTTACAAATAGTCGTCGATCAGGAACTCTTGCGCCGGAAACGGCAGTGACCTTGTGTCGCGCTTATCTTTCCGCAAGCGAGAGCCATCGTTTCGAACACTCGCTCGAAGCGGAATTCGGGCTTCTGGTAAGCCTTTCGACCAGGCTTGGAATTCGGCTTCGATGTTGGAACATGTGGCCTCTCCAGAATACTCATCCGAACGCGAGTTCCCCCTGTCGCTCTATTCTAGGGAGAGGTGCAGCGTATTCGGTGCATCGATTTTCCTGTATGGTTAACGATTAAGGTACTCGTTGTGGAGAATGGCAATCGGCTACGACAACGCAGGTGGTTGTGGGCCCAAGATCACGAGTATCCACAAAAATGACTCGCCGCACATGCTTTCGACATCGCGGCGAGAGCGGCCATTTGCCACTTGCCTTGGGCTCTCCCTACAATAGAAAAATTCCCTTTTGCTCGGAATATTTATGATTCATTTTCCCGTTCCCGAAGCGCTTACTTTTGATGACGTTCTTTTGCTGCCGAGCCGTTCCGACGTAGTTCCCGCTCTGGCCAGTACGCAGACCCATCTCACCCGCAACATTCAGCTCAACATCCCCATCGTCAGCGCCGCCATGGACACCGTCACTCAGTCCCACATGGCGATCGCGCTGGCACAGCAAGGGGGACTTGGCATCGTTCACCGCAATCTAACCATCGAAGAACAGGCCAACGAAGTCGATAAGGTAAAGCGCTCCGAGAGCGGCATGATCGTCGATCCGGTCACCATGTCGCCCGACGCAAAGGTCTCCGACGCGCTCGAAATCATGCGCAAGTACAAAATCTCGGGCGTGCCGATTACCGAGGCAGACGGCCGTCTGGTTGGCATTCTCACCAATCGCGATCTGCGATTCGAGACGCGGTTCGATGTGCCCATCCGCAACGTGATGACGAAAGATCACCTGATCACAGTTCCCGTGGGCACCACGCTCGAGGACGCGGAGAAGATCCTGCACGAGCATCGCGTCGAAAAACTTCTGGTGGTCGACGATAAGTACAACCTCAAGGGCCTCATCACCGTAAAAGACATCCAGAAAAAATTGAAATATCCCAACGCCGCGAAGGACTCTCACGGCCGCTTGCGCGTCGGTGCCGCGCTTGGCGCGACCGGAGACTTCCTGGAGCGCGCGCAGGAACTGGCAAAGGCGAAGGTCGACGTGGTCGCCATCGACAGCGCGCACGGTCACTCAACACGCGTACTCGACGCGATACGATCCGTGAAAGCGAAATTGCCGGAAATCGATCTCCTCGCCGGTAACGTCGCCACATTCGATGGAGCCTGCGAACTTGCCCGCGCCGGAGCCGACGGGATCAAAGTTGGAATCGGACCCGGTTCCATCTGCACGACTCGCGTTGTAACCGGCGCCGGAGTGCCCCAGATCACTGCGATTGCCGAGGCCTCGCGCGCCACCAAGGATTCCCAGGTGCCGATCATCGCCGATGGGGGAATCAAATATTCGGGCGACATCACGAAAGCGTTGGCCGCCGGCGCGAGCGTCGTCATGATTGGCTCCCTCTTCGCCGGGACCGACGAA
>Ga0126381_100001092_pt1 | contig 29379 bp, 29 predicted proteins | sample PanSoiMetPlot_28_FD_96465 | JGI IMG/M metagenome (GOLD analysis project Ga0126381, IMG submission 96465) | Tropical forest soil microbial communities from Panama - MetaG Plot_28 | ecosystem: Environmental > Terrestrial > Soil > Tropical forest > Bulk soil | place: Panama | collected 2016-02-17
GGTGATCGCGGTCAAGTTGATCATGGCTGGCTCCGGTGGCGGGTGGTCATGATGCGTCCTGGTCGATTCGGCTGAGGATCTGCCCGAATAGTTGCTGGCGGCCGGGCTGGCCGTGGGTGGCGGCGTGGTCGTGCTGGGCTTGCAGGGTGGGGCGGAACTCGATGCTTGTCTGGAAGAAGGTGCAGGTTTCGCAGATGGACTCGAAGGCGCAGTCGAGTTCTGGCGGGCGGGTGCAGTAGCCGTTGCCGAGCATCTTGTGGTGCTCGCGGCGCAGCCGGGCCATGTTCGGTCCGAGCGCGTCGGCGGGCAGGACGGGCGGCTGGCCGTAGAGCGCGTCCACTTTGTCGGTGACGGCGAAATACTCGTCGGCGACGGTCCGGCTGGCGATCTTTGCGTAGCGCAGGGTCATGTCGAGGCTGCGGTGGCCGAGCATCGCGGCGATGGCCTCCAGGCTCATGCCGCGGTTGATCGCCTGGGTGGCCAGGGTGTGCCGGAGCTGGTGCGGGTGGATGTGCGGCAGTCCGGCGGCTGCACCTGCCTTGTTGATGTATCGGGTGACGGCGTGACGGTCGGCGGGCTTGCCGTTCTCGCTGGGCAGCAGCAGCGGGTTGGACGGATCCACGTGCGCGGCGCGGTAGTCATCGATCAGGGCGACCAGCTGCGGGTGCAGCGGCAGGTACCGGTCCTGGCGGAGCTTGCCGACCGGGACGTGCAGCCACGGCCCGGCGCCGATGTGCACGACTGCGTCTGCGCGCAGCGAGGTGTACTCGCTGACCCGCAGCCCGGTGCGCAGCAGCATCTCCACGGTGACGCGCACCAGCAGCCGCCGGTCGTTCTGCGCGGCGCGCAGCAGTCTGGCTGCGCTGGCGTCGTCGAGGGCTTTGGGCAGCGGGTGGTCGCCGCGGGGCAGGTCGCCGGGGAACATCGGCACCCGCGGCGGAGCCTCGTCCCAGCCCCATTCGTCGAGGCGAACGAAGAACATCCGCAGCGTGCTGAGGCGGTGGGTGATGGTCGCAGTTGTCAGGGCCGGCCTGTTCTGCCCGGGCCGCAGTGCCAGCCATGGCTTGTAGTCCTCGATGTGGCTGCGGGTCACCTCCGCGACGCGGGTCACCTCCGGCGCGGTGCCGGCGAGAAACGCGGCGAAGCAGCGCAGGCCCAGGTCGATGCCGTTGACGCTGCCCGGCCGAAGGACGCAGCCGACCTGGGTCAGGTAGCGGCGCATCGTAGCGGTGACCTGCGGGGCCGCGGGCTCGAGCTCATCCCAGGACGGCAGGGCGCCCATCCCGTTGGCGCCGCGGCGCGGCGGCCCGCTCACCGCCTGCTCCAGCTCACGGGCTGGCCGGCGAACACTTGCGCGTCGATCACCTCGGCGGCCTTGCGGTACTGCGCGGCCAGCCAGTCATCGGCCAGGTGGAGGTAGATCCGGGTCGACTCGATCGAAGCGTGGCCAGCCTGAGCCTGCACCGCTTCCAGCGCCATCCCCGCCTCGCGCAGCCGGGTCAGGCAGGTGTGCCGCAGCTCGTGGCAGGTTGCGTGATCCAGCCCGGCCCGGCGGCGTGCGGCGGTCAGGACCTCATCGGTGCCCTTGGCCGACAAAGGCTGCCCGCGGCGCGGTCCCTTCAGCACGACGAACAGCTGGTCAGTGCCGGCATCAGGCGGCCGTTCGGCATCCAGATAGGCGCCGACCGCGGCGAAGAACCGGGCCGACACCGGGATCAGCCGCTGCCGGCCGCCTTTCCCCTCAGCGATGAACACCCGCCGCTCGGCCGCGCGCAGGTCGTCCAGCCGCAACCCGAGCACCTCGCAGCGGCGTAACCCGCCCAGAACCATCGCCGCGACCATCGCCCGGTCCCGGTGCGTGCGCAGCGCGGCGGTCAGCGCATCCACCTCGGCCGGGGACAAGATCCGCGGCAGCCGCCTGGTCGCGCGGACCAGCGGGACACCCTGCCGGGGCCGTGAAGCCTCCCGTCGCGTTGGCAGCCCCCGGGGCACCGGATTAGCCGGCACATCACCGCGGGCCTGCAAGAACGCGAAGAACCCGGACACGATCGACAGGCGGCGGCGCACCGTGGTGCCGCTCACGCCAGCCGGCTCACCTCCAGCAACAACAGGCTGCAGCGTGCCGTGATCGCCGGCATGGCCCGCACCAGTGTGCTGAGCGGTGATGAACGCCAGCACATCAGCGGGCCGGACCTGGTCGGGCGGCTTACCGACAGCAGTGAAGAACACCTTCAGGTCATACGCCGCCGCGAGCACCGTGTTCGGCCGGCACCGGCCGCCCAGGAACTCCAGATACACATCAGCCAGCGGCATCCCGATTCCGACAACCAGCCCGCCGGACCGGTCATAAGAACGAACCACACCAAGCTCGGCCGCACCCACAGCATGCGCTCCCGTCGTCACCGTCGATCCAACCCGTCAAGGGTGGACCAGATCACGAGGAAGATCACAGGCATAACATGCACGAGCGGGCGTTTCCGCGGAAACGCCAAGACGGCTCACACTGGGATGGCAGCGCCGTTGACCAGGTTGGAGTCAGGGCTGGCGAGGTAGACATAGCTGCGCGCGATCTCGTGCGTCTTGGGCCACGACTGGTGGTCGGCATTCGGCATCGCCGCTCGGTTCGCGGGCGTGTCGATGATGGTTGGAACGACGCAGTTCACCGTGATCCCGGTGCCGCGCACCTCGTCGGCGGCCATGTGCACCAGGTGCAGCACGCCGAGCTTGCTGACCGAGTACGCAAAGCTGTTGCCCGCGCTGACGACCCCGGCGCGGCTGGCGGTGTGGACGATCCGTCCGGCACCGGCCCGTTGCATGACCCGGAGGGCGTGCTTGGTGATGATCGCCGCAGTCACCAGGTTGAGCGACAACTGCTTCGACAGCTCACCCGCGTCCAAATCGGCGAGCGGCCGCTTCGGCGCGAAGCCGCCGATGGTGTTGACCACCGCCCACGGCACGGGCGTGGCGTCGAAGAGCGCTGCCACCTCGCTGTCGTCGAGAACGTCCACTGTTTCGTAGCTGACGCCGGCAAGCTGGTGCTCGGCGGCCGGGAGGCGGTTGTCCGCGCCGACTACGACGGCGCCCACGTCCGCAAACGCCGCCGCCACTCCGGAGCCGAGGGCACCAGCTGCCCCAAACACCACGACGTCACGGCCGGATAGACCGGGATCGACCACGTTCCCTCCCCTTCCTTGCACTCAGCCAACGGTCAGCGATGCGATCAGGTACGCGACCCCGAACGGGTCGTCGTCGTACCGAACCAGACTCGCCGGACGCCGTCCGCTCGCCGCAGCCGCCAGCACCTGCCACGCGGGCCGGCCGGTGGCCATCAGCTCCCTGGCGAGCCTCGCGTCGAGCGCCAGCAGCGTCGGCATGTCGCCGTCCCGGATGGCGCGGCCGACCTCTGCATCGAAGGCCGCGCTGCGCTCGTCCAGGTAGCCCGGTGCCTTCCGGCTGCGCCGGGCGCTGCCATCCGCCATGACCAGCAGCGCTGTCCGCGGGGCCACCTGCGCGAGCACCGCGCCCAGCGCCACGCAGTCTGGTGCCGGCTCGTCCGCTCCGACCTCCTGCAATTCCCGCGGGCCATGGTAACCAGCCTCATCGAGGAGCCGGCCGCCGAGGCCGAGCGCCAGCGGGAGAGTCTCAGCCTGCGCCGCGGGCGGAGTGCCGAGGGCGGGCGCGTACGGCGTCAGGTCAAGCTGCGCTGTTGCGGCGTCCCAGATGCGGGTCTGGTCCCCGACCCCGACGACGACGACCACGTCAGGGCTGGCCTGCACGAGGGCATCAACTGCCTCACGGCAGGCCTGGCGAAGTTCGGGAACGACCGGGTCGGCGCCCGTCAGCTCGCGAGCGAGCAGGGGTGCGGCCGGGCACAGGGCGGCGGCGGTCAGCACGGGTTACGCCAGTCCGCGAACGGTTCGGGCGGGCGGCCGGTCCCCGCGTATCGTCGCGACCATGTCGACGACCTGCCGGGACTGGAGCACCTGGTGCACGCGGAAGATCCGGGCGCCGTGCCACGCGCTGACTGCGGTAGCCGCCAGCGTGCCGGACAGCCGGTGCTCGGGTGGCAGGTCCAGGCTCTCGCCGACAAAATCCTTGTTGGACAGCGAGACCAGCACGGGCCAGCCTGTCGCCGTCAGCTCAGCGAGCCGCCGGGTGACCTCAAGCGAATGCCAGGTGTTCTTGCCGAAGTCGTGCGCCGGGTCGAGGACGATCCGGTCGGGCTGAACCCCGGCTGCCAGCGCACGGCGGGCCTGGCGGAGTGTCTGTGCCAGCACGTCGGCCATCACGTCCGGGTAGGCGACCCGGAACGGCCTGGTGCGCGGTCGCTGATTCCCGACGTGCGCGCAGACGAGCCCGGCACCGAACTCGGCAGCGACGTCAGCTAGCTGCTCGTCGAACCCGCCCCAGCTGTCGTTCAGAAGGTCGGCGCCGGCCTCGCAGGCGGCGCGGCCAGTTTCGTGCCGCCAGGTGTCGGCGCTGATGACGATATCCGGGTAACGCGACCGGATCGCTGCGATAAAGCCGGCGATGCGGCGTATCTCCTCGACGACGTCGACATCCGAGCCGGGTGCGGCCGGGATGCCACCAACGTCGATGATGTCAGCGCCCTCAGCAATCGCCTGCTCGACGCGCTCGTACGCGGCCGACTCGGCCCAGGTCATGCCGGGCTCAAAGAACGAGTCCGGGGTCCGGTTCACGATAGCCATGATCAGCGGCTGCCCTGGCGGGAACGCGTGCTTGCCCAGCCGGAGCATGCAGCCAGGGTCCGGTCCGTCCGGCCGGCCTGGCCTGGGCGGCAGGGCGTCGGTCATCGCGCCCGGACCGTGGCCGCCGGTGGCCGCTCGGTGACGGGGACGGGTCGGCTCACCTGGACCGCCCGCCCGGCCGCGTCGCGGACGAACTGCTGCAGCCTGGTTCCGGCCGGAACCTCGTTCCCGTCGATCCCGTCGGTCCCGGCTGTCCCGCTGGTCCCGCGCGGGCGGCGGCGCTCGGCAACGAGCAGCAACTCGGCCGCCATGAGCGCCAGGTCGTGGTTGGCCTGGTGGCGGTGCGCACGCGAGCCGAGGTCGACCTGAGCCACCGCGTCCAGCCCGTGGCGAGACACGGTGTCCATCAGCGTGGCCAGTTCAACGCCGTACCCGACGGGGATGGACAGCGACTCCATCAGCGTGCGCCGGGCGGCCCACTCGCCGGCCAGCGGCTGCACCACCGCAGCCAGCTCTGGCCACCACAGGCTGATCAACGGCCGGGCGACTAGCTCGGTCACCCGGCCGCCCTCGGTCGACACCGAGCCGTCGCTCTCGGTCCGCACCCGGGTGTAGAAGCCCTTGACCAGCTGCACCTGCTCGTCTGCTAGCAGTGGCCCGAGCAGCCCGGACACGAAGTGCGGTCCCCACCGGGTCAGGTCGGCGTCCACGAAGACGACAAGATCACCCTTGCTGATCAGCAACGACTTCCACAGCGCCTCGCCCTTGCCGGGAAAGCTGCCAGCCGACGTCATGACTTCGGCCGTCCGGTACACCATCGCGCCCGCCCGCGCGGCTATCTCGGCGGTCGCGTCGGTCGAGTCTGAGTCCATCACGATCAGCTCGTCGACGAGGGGCACGGTCGCGATCAGCGAGTGGGCCACCGACCCGACCACGCTGCCGACGGTGCGCTGCTCGTTCCGGGCCGGAATGACCACGCTGATCGTGGCACCGACCTGCTGCTTTGCCGCGAGCAGCCGCTCGGCGGGCCAGTCCTGCCACTGTGATGTGCGGCGGGCAAACCAGGCGTCCTTACGGTCCTCCATGATCTCACCAGCCTATCGGCGGACCTGGCCGGACAAACTCGCGCGGCTAGCTCGGAGCGGCTAGCCAGGCTGAGGCGCTGCAACAGGCCGGCACGCGTCGAGAACAGCGCGAATGGCGTCCGCACCTGGCCGGGCCGGAACGACGCGCACCACCGCGATGTCGGCCCCGGCGACCTGCCGCCGGACTGCATCCGCGGCACCCGCGGCCGGGCCAAAGTACCCCAGGCCGCGTAGCATCCGGTCAGGGAACGCTCCGATGATCTCCGCACGGCGCGCGCCGCTGTCGATCAGCTGGTCAATCTCGGCAATCTCAGCGGCGAAGCCCATTCGCTCGAAGCCCGCCCGGAACGCCCGCGGCCGCGAGCCGCCGCCCCAGCCCGCCACGTACGGCAGCAGCGCCGCGGCGAGCGCCTTCCGGGCGGTGTCCTCGTCCTCGTCGACGCAGACCCGGGCGGACGCCGCGAGCGTCACCCGAGCCGGGTCGCGCCCGGCCCGCGCGGCTCCGTCCGCGATGCAGGCCCGGGCCCGGCTGACGGCGTCAGGCGTGCACCAGCTCAGGTAGATGCCGTCGGCCAGTTCGCCGCCGAGCGTGATCATCTGAGCGCCGGCGGCTCCCACATACAAGGGTGTCATGCTCGGCTCACCTGGCAGCCGCGCACCGTCGTAGCGCAATCCGGCGTCCCGGTACGTCACCGGCTCGCCTGCCTGGAAGGCGCGCATGGTCTGCAGGTAGGCCCGTACCAGCGCGAGAGCCGACCCCTCTTCGATGCCCCAGGTATGCCGGTAAGCGAGTTCGTAGACAGTTCCCGCGCCCACGCCCAGGACGAAGCGCCCGGCGGTGAGCCGGCTGAGGGCAGCGGCGCTCTGCGCGAGGTCGGCCGGTGTCCGCACGCCGACCGGGATGACTCCGATAGCGGTGCCGATGCCGCCTGGCACGACGGCCCGTGTCTGCGACCAGCGCAGGGCGCAAGTCTGGAACGGGTCTGCGATGCTGCCGACCCAGATCCGGGTGTAGCCGAGGCGCGCCGCCTCAGCTGTAATCTCCGCTTCGAGGTCGTACGGCAGCCCGAGCGAATCCATCCCGACGTCGATCTCCACGTGATCCTCTGCTTTCCTCGTTCGACGGTGGTTAGCGGACCGCCCGCACAGGCAAGACCGCGATCGCCCCGGCGATCCCGCAGCAGCCGCCGAGGATGAACAGCACCCGGTACCCGCCGAGATGGCTGATGATCAGCGCCGCGAACAGCGGCGCGAGCACCTGCGGCCCTGCGTTGGCGATGTTGAGCACGCCGAGATCCCTGGCCGCGTCCTCGCTGCGCGGCAGCACGAGCGTGACCAGTGCGGCGTCGACGGACAGGTAGGTTCCGAACGCCAGCCCGGCGAACGCGGCGTAGATCTCCACAGCCGTGAACGTCGGTGACAGCACCGGCAGCACGCAGCCAGCCCCGGCCACTGCAGAGGACAGGAAGACGAACGGCTTGCGCCGGTTGATCCGGTCCGACAGCGGTCCGGCGACCGAGGCGGCCAGCAGCGCGCCGACGGCGGCGATCGCGGCGACCACGGTCACGCCCTGCGCGGGCCGCATGCCAGCCGGAACGTGGATGTAGTCGGTCAGGATGTACAGCTCGTAGCCGATGATCAGGAAGTAGCCCATGATGGATGCGGCCCGGCTCGCGAAGACACAGGCGAAGTCCCGGTGCGTGAGCGCGGACAGGAACGCCGCGATGCGGGCCGGCAGGCTGCGCGTGTCTCGCTGCGGCACGGGCAGGTGCGCAGACGACGGGTCGTCGGTCGTCAGTACGAACGTCACCGCGGTCGCGGCGAGCAGCGCGCCGAGTGCCAGGTACCCCCAGCTCACATCTGACGTGAAAAGGCTGGCCAGGCCCACACCGGCAACACCGCCGACGACCGAGGCCACCCCGGTGACTGCGGATGCGGCGCCGCGCCTAGCCGGGGCGACCCGGTCCGGGATGACAGCCGTGAGCGGTGCCTGGTACAGGTTCACCACCGACTGAGCGAGGCACCAGGCAGCGAGGATCACCGGCACGCTCCTGCTGTGGCCCAGCCATGCCAGCACAATCAGCAAGGCCGCCGGCGCGGCGAGCAGCCACGGGGCGCGGCGGCCCAGCCGGGACCTGGTGCGGTCGGACAGCGCGCCGCCGATCGGGTTGAAGACCAGTGCGAACGCTGCGCTGACCCCGGCGATGACGCCCAGCACGGCGACCTTGTGCGGCCGGTCGATGTTCTCCACCTGCTGGGCGAGCAGCACCGTGCCAGCCCCGGCATACAAGGCGGACAGCGCGCAGCTGGCCAGACCGAGACTCGCCATCAGGCGCGTGAAGCCGGTCCGCCCGGTCCGCTCGGCCGCAACAGCGGCGACGTTCATCCCGGCCAGTGTGACCCTCCCGGCGTACGGGGCCTGACCACGGGCGCGGTCAGCCGACCTGGACTGTGGCGGTGAGGCGGACGTCGGCGCGGCTACGCGCCGACTCGATGACGTACTCGCCGGAAATAGTCTGCCAGCCGCCGCCGTCCGCACCACCAGCCCAGATCTGGAAGGTCCGCTCGGGCAGGCCGATCGTGACGGTGCATGTCTCGCCTGGCGCGGCGGCGACCGTCGCGAATCCTGCCAGCCAGCGCCGCGGCCGGCCGGACGTGTCTTCGCCGGCCGGGCCTGCGTAGACCTGGACGACCTCGCGCCCGGCCCGCGCACCGGTGTTGCGAACGGTGACGATGACCGCTCGCTGGTCCGCCGTGATGTGCTCGTACCCCCACGTCGTGTACCCGAGGCCATGGCCGAACGGGTAGCGGGGAGTGATTCCGGCCCGCTCGTACGCCCGGTACCCGATGAACAGGCCCTCCTCGTAGCGGAGCACCCCTTCGGACGGCCTGACCATGAGCACCGGACAATCGCTCTCGCGAACCGGCCAGGTAGTCGGCAGCCGGCCACTTGGCTCGGCGATGCCGAGCAGCACGTCCGCGAGCGCGTAACCTGCCTCCTGGCCGCCAAACCAGGTGAGCAGCACCGCACTGACGTCGTCCGCCCACGGCAGCTCGACCGGCGAGCCAGCGTTCACCGCCACGACCGTGCGCGGGTTGGCCGCGACGACGCGGCGGACCAGTTCGTCCTGCCGACCGGGCAGCGCCAGTGTGGTCCGGTCGAAGCCCTCCGACTCCACCTCCTCGGTGGTGCCGACGACCACCACCGCGACGTCGGCCGCGGCAGCCGCGTCCGCCGCCTCAGCGAGCAGCTCCTCGGGGCTGGCAAGCGGCGCCGCGTACCCGAGCGACATCGACACCGCCGGCGCGGCGGACGCGACCCGGAGGGTGAGCGATACGTCCGTGACCGACCCGGCTGCAAGACCAACCGCGATCCGGCGCTCCGGTGGAGAGAGGAACGGGCTCGCAGCATTCTCGGCCGATGGCTCGACACGGCCGTCGAATAGCTGATGGCCCGCCACCACCAGGAAGAACTCGCCGATGCCGCGGATGCCGAGCTCGTGAGTCCCGCCGACCTCGGCGGTCAGCCGGCCGGAGATCTCGACGGTGCCGAGCTGTCCCGGCTCGACGCCGTCCGGCAGCTGCAGCCAGCGGCCAGCGCCGGTGGCGAGCGCAGTCGCGTGCAGGTCGCGGCCACTCGAGTCGCGGAAGGCGGCGCGCAGGCAGCTCCACTGCGGGCCCGCGGCCGGCGGCAGCTTGTCGCCGCGTACATCCGCGCCCATCGCGTAGGTGACTTTGACCGAGTTCCGCAGCGCCGCGGCGAGGCCGTCCAGCGGCGAGATCACGTGCGCAGGGAACACAGTGGCGCTGCCGCCGCCGAGCACGCGGGCGTCCCTCGCGAGCGCGCCGATCACCGCGATGCTCGTCAGTTGCGTGGCGTCAAGCGGCAGCAGCCCCGCGGGATTGCCCGCCAGCACGACCGAGCGCACCGCGATCTCCCTGGCCAGCGCGGCGCCGTCCATGGCCTGGGGACGGTGCACCGGCGGCACGGACTCGGGTGCGCCGGCCAGCGCACCCACGCGCGCGGCGAGCCGCAGCACCCGCCGCGCCTGCTCGTCGACCACGTGGGCAGGGACGAGGCCGCTGCGGATGGCGGCGATGAGCTTGTCACCCCACGGGCTCCTCCAAGCAGGCATCGCGATGTCGAGGCCCCCAAGCGCCGCGCGCACGGTGTGCCTGGCCGCGAGCCAGTCGGACACGACCACGCCGTCGAATCCCCACTCCCCCTTAAGCACGCCGAGCTGCAGCTGGGCGTGCTCGGTCATGGTCACGCCGTGCACGCCGCTGTAGGCCGACATCACGCCCCAGGCACAACCCTCGCGGACGATCGCCTCGAACGGCGCCAGGTAGAGCTCGCGCAACGTCCGCTCGGTTGCTTCGACGCTGACGGTGAAACGGTCCGTCTCGGAGTCGTTGGCGACGAAGTGCTTGACCGTGGTGGCGACTCCCTGGTCCTGCACGCCCGCGACGTATGCCGTGCCGATCCGGGCGGTGAGCACCGGGTCCTCCGAGTAGGCCTCGAAATGACGGCCGCCGAGCGGACTGCGGTGCAGGTTGACCGTCGGCGCGAGCAGCACGTGCACGCCCTTACGGCGCGCCTCCTGACCGAGCAGCTGGCCGGCCCGGCGGGCGAGGTCGGTGTCCCAGGCCGCGGCCAGGGCCGTGGGGCTGGGCAGCGCGACGGACGGATCCGCCACGCTCCACGTGGTCCCGCGCACTCCGACCGGCCCGTCGGACATCACGATCGACGCGAGGCCGATCTGCGGCAGCGGTGGCAGCGTCCAGAAGTCCTGCCCGGAGAGGATCGCCACCTTCGCGGGGAGATCGAGCTGGGCGAGCGCCGCCGCCACGGCCGCTTCCTGTGCGCTGCTCACTTCCGTCACCGGGCTGTCTGCCTTCCTCGCCTGATACCTGCGTATTGCCGCGCGACTGGGGAGACCTCCCCTTGCCGGACAGCTTCTCCAGGCACGACTGTGTATGTCCAGGTCAGATTTAGGGGAGGGTACCGTGGCCGGTCGTTCTAGCGCATCGGTTGGGGTCAGCGCGGCTGCGCTGGGAATGATCGCTCTCAGCGCCGGGTGCGCCGCAAACCACACGTCAGGACCGCCGTCAGCCGGGCCGAGCGCAGCGCGGCCGGGCGCTACGTCAGCCGGCACCGGATCGGCAACCGGGTGCACCACCGGAGCGTGGCAGACGGTGCCGCTCGCGGTCACGCATTCCGTCGCCGTGCCGCCGGAGCCGGTTCTTACCGCCGTCCGCACGGCGCAGCATCCCGAGTGCGGCTACGACCGGCTGGTGCTGGATCTCAACGGTCAGCTGCCGAGTTACTCGATCCGCTCGGTAGCCCGGATCACTGCAGATGCCAGCGGTCAGCCCATAGCGCTGCCTGGTCAGCAGTTCCTGCTGATAACGCTGCACGAGGCGCAGGCACACTCGGCGGCCGGCACGCCGACAATCAGCGGCCAGATCCAGCTGCCGGGCTATCCGGCACTGCGTAGCTGGGTGCTCGCCGGTGATAACGAGGGCGTCGTAACGATAGCCGTCGGCCTGCCCGGCCAGGTGAGCTTCCGGACCGGCGAGCTGCCAGGCCACCTGTACATCGACCTGAAGGAGTAGCCGCCGCAGCCAGGACGAGCTAGCGCCAGGCGAACACCGGCGCGTCGAAGTGAGCCACCCGCTGCTCCGCACCGTGGAGGGCGACCTGGCAGAACTGGTAGATGATCGCCGCGGTCGGTGCGTGCACGTACCGGCCGAGAAGTGGCAGCCGGATCACTGGTGCGTTCGACTCCGGGATGGTCACCATCTCAGGCTCGACGTCCAAGTCGGCCAGCGGTATCTGGTAGACGTGGCTGACCTCACCGGGCGCGCCCGCGAGGATGCTGGGTGGCGCACCGCCCCACACCACGACCGGCGTGATCAGGTAGCCCGACCTAGTCACGTAGTCATCCAGCAGCCCGAGTACCGACTCGGCCCCGACCTGCAGGCCGGTCTCCTCCGCCAGTTCCCGAAGCGCCGCGTTCTCGGCAGACTCACCCGGCTCGCGCCGGCCGCCCGGAAGCGCCCACTGGCCCGCGTGGCTCCGCAGGGTGCTGGCGCGCCTGGTGATCAGCAGCGTGTGGCTGCCAGGTCCAGTCAGCACGCACAGCGCCACCGACGCTGGCCGAAGTCCGGGCCGCTGCAGGCTGATAGGGCGGAAGGCGGCCAGGTTCGCCGCCATTACCTCGCGCCGAGCAGTCGCCGATACCGGATTCATCGCCCATATCGTAACAGGCGACGCTCTCGCGCCGCTGCCGCCGAACCCGAGGCGGTCGGCCAGACTCGACGCAACGGGCCTCGCGTCGACAACCGTCGATGCCGGGTTCGTGCACTTATGCCGTAAGTCGTTTGATCTCGCGAGATCTGGGCAGATGGCGGTCCCAGATAACAGTCGATAAGTCCCACCGAAGAAGAATCGGAACTGACTGACGACGGTCGCGTAGCTGCCGTACGGCGCCGCTGGGGGCATACCGTCCGAACCACGGCGAGGTAGTGCACCATGTCACAGGACTCTGAGCCGCAGTGGCCGCAGCGCGATGAGGCTGTCCAGCCGGATCCCGCTGCGCACCATGCGCCAGAGGCCGAGGACGACCGGTCGCGCGACGACGAGGACCGGGAGGCCGGTCCCGGCCGGGATGAGGGCTTCTTCTGGGATGACAGTGCCGACCGGGACAAAAGTGCGTTCTGGGATGACATTGCCGACCGGAACAACAGTGACTTCTGGGATGACAGTGGAGTCCGCGATGACGCCGCGGTCCGCGAGGACGCCGCGGTCCGCGAGGACGCCGCCGCCCGCGATGACCGTCCCGGCTGGACCGACGATGCGGTCTGGAATGACGGTACCTTCTGGCGCGACAGTCCCGACTGGGAAGACGGTGCCGACTCGGAAGGCCCTGCCGACTGGGAAGACGGTGCCGCCTCGGAAGGCCCTGCCGACTGGGCAGGCCGGGCCGACTGGGCAGATCGTGCCGACTGGGCAAGCGGTACCGACTGGGCAGGCGGTACCGACTGGGCAGGCGGTACCGACTCGGAAGCCGGTGCTGGCCGGGACGGCGGGGGGGACAGGGTCGATGCGGTTCGAGGTCGCCTGGTCGACTTCTTTAGCCTGTTACGCCCAGCGTCCGACTTCGGTGGCCGGCACGCCGCGCCGAACATCGGATTCGCGGATAGGTCGCGGGCACTCTTGCACGGGCGGGCGCGGTTCGCAGCCGCAGCCGCGATCGTTGCAGCAGTGATCGGCATCGGCGGAGCGTACCTGGCCGAAACAGCCCATCCCGTTAGCTCGCACCACCCTGCTGGGCTACCGACCGGCCAGCCGACCCAGGCGACGCAGTCCCCAAGTATGCCCAGCCCGGGACCGACCGCCCCGGCTCGCCAAAGCGTGCCGCCGGGCCAGGTCCCCCCGGTGGTGTTCGCACCGCCCGCCCCGACCTCGACGAGCCCGAAGCCATCGCCCACGCACACGACCACTTCGCCGCCCACCACTCCGCCCACCACTCCGCCCTCGACTCCGCCACCGACGAGTCCGCCGCCGAGCCGGTCTCCCTGATTACGCCGCCTCGAAAATCGCTGCGACGCCCTGGCCGCCACCCACGCACATGGTCTCGAGCAGGTACCGGCCGTCCCGGCGGCGCAGTTCGCGCAGCCCGGTGGCGAGCATCCTGGCGCCGGTAGCGCCGATGGGGTGCCCGAGGGAGATGCCCGAGCCGTTGACGTTGAGCTTGTCCGGGTCGTTCCAGCCCCATCCCGCAAGGACGGCGAGCACCTGGACGGCGAAGGCTTCGTTGAGTTCGACCAGGTCCATGTCGTCAAACCCGAGGCCCGTCCGGGCGAACAGCCGCGCGACGGCGGGGACCGGGCCGATGCCCATGGTGGCCGGCTCGCAGCCCGCCGCGGCCCAGCCGACGAGGATTCCGAGTGGCTCCAGGCCGAGCGATTCGGCCCGGTCCTCGGCCACGACCAGGCACGCCGCGGCGGCGTCATTTTGCTGGCTAGCGTTCCCCGCAGTGACGGTGCCGCCAGGCATGATCGTCCGCAGCTTGCTCAGCGACTCCGGCGTGGTGTCCGGCCGGATGCCCTCGTCCGTGGTCACGGCGACCGGCTCACCGCGCCGCTGCGGCACGTGCACAGGCACGACCTCGTCGTCGAACCGGCCGGCCTCCCACGCGGCGGCGGCACGCTGCTGGCTGCGAGCGGCGTAAACGTCGGCCTCTTCCCTCGTGATGCCGAACTGCTCGGCCAGGTTCTCCGCGGTCTCGATCATCCCGGAGATCCTCCCGAACCGCCATTCCGGCTGCGATCGCTCGCGGCCACGGTCAAGCCGGTCGTACAGGAACTGGCTGCCCGACCGCGCACCCCAGCGCATGGCGGTTGTGTAGTGCTCGACCCGGCTCATGCTCTCGACCCCGCCGGCCAGCACGACGTCCGCCGCGCCGGTCTGCACCATCATTGCCGCCGTGGCGATCGCCTGCAGCCCGCCGCCGCAGCGCCGGTCAAGCTGGAGGCCGGGCACGGTGACCGGTAGGCCTGCTTGCAGAGCCGCCCACCGGCCGATGCAGGGGGTCTCGCCGCTGGCATACGACTGCGCGAAGGAGACATCCTCGATGAGCTCGGGATCGATCCCGGTCTGTTCCAGCACGGCGGTGATCGCGGTCGCGGCCAGGTTCTCCACGGGGACGTCTCGCAGGCTGCCGCCGAACGTCCCCACGGGTGTCCGCATCGGCGCCACAATCGCTGCACGGCGCATGGTCATGGGTCCTCCTCCTGATCGGCGGCCGCGAGTGCGAGCCTGTGGTCCGGATGGGCGATCGCGAGCATCCGCTCCCGGCGCTGGCCGAGCGTCAGCCCGCGCAGGTCGGCCACTCCATATTCGGTCACAATCACGCCGGCGTCAGCACGGCCGAGGGTGACCGGTCCGGTCAGCTTCGCCACAATCCGGCTGACAGTGCCACCATCCGGGGACATCGCAGTCGACGGCAGCGCGATGACCGGGACGCCGCCGGCCGACCTGGCCGCCCCGCGGGCGAAGTCGACCGCGCCGCCGACGCCGCCGACCCAGCGCGCTCCTGCTAGCTCCGCGTTCGCCTGCCCGGTCAGGTCGACCTCGATCGCTGAGTTGATCGCGACGAGCCGATGCTGAGCAGCCAGCACGGCCGGATCGTGGGTGTACCGGGTTTCGCGCAGGGAGATGGCTCCGCCAGCGGCCGCGAGCCTCAGCAGCGGCTGACTGCCCATCAGAAACCCCGTTACCACCTGACCCCGGTCGACGCTCTTGCGAGCACCGGTGACGACCCCCGCCTCGATCAGCTCTGCCACGGCGTCGCTGATCATCCCGGAATGCACGCCCAGGTCGCGGTGGCCGAGCAGGCGGCGCGCCACCGCGGAAGGCATGCTGCCGATGCCGAGCTGGAGCGTCGCGCCGTCCGGGACCAGACCGGCGATGTGATCGGCGATCGCGTCCTCACCGACGCGTGGCGGCGGACCGGGGAACTGCGGCGGCACGCACGATACCGGAACGAGCACGTCGATGTCTGACCGGCTGAAACGGATTGCCGAGGCGACATCGGGCACCTGGTCGTTAATCTCCGCGATGACCACCCTGGCCTGGCGGACGAGTGCCGCGACGTAGTCGGCGCCAAGCCCAGGGCCGTAGCTGCCATCGGATCCGGCCGGCGGCAGCGACAGCATCACGACGTCGGCGCGCAGCTGGCCGGCCGACAGGACAGCGGGCAGCTGCGAGTAGTGACTGGGCAGGATGCTCAGCGCGCCAGCGGCGGCCAGCGCCCTGTTGGCTCCAGCCGTCGTGTAGGACGTGAAGGACAGGTGGTCTGCATAGTCCAGCCGAACCGCTGCCGTCCCGCAGATCCCCGTGAAGCACCGGATGCCGCCGAGCCGACTGCGCTGCGCCGCGAGGGCGGTAGTCAAGGTGACCGGCTCGGCGCAGGCCTGCCCGAAGACCACCATGTCCCCTGGCCGGATATAGCGGGCCAGGTCGAGGGCGCCGATATCAGCGAGTTCGGTTGTCATTCAGGCAGCACCACAGTCAGGCAAGCACCGCGACGTAATGCCAGTCGAGCACGTCGCGATCTGGCTCGCCATCGGCCCGGACCAGCGAGCGCAGGTGCACCAGGCCGCCGCCCTCTGGCAGGTACTCGACCTGCTCGACGATGATCGTGCTGCGCAGTGTTTCGCCCTCACGGACCGGGCCGAGGTGATCGCAGCCGTGCCAGCCGGCCACCGTGACAAGCGCCGGCAGCGCGCGGGCAGCCTGGGTCAGCGCGAGCGCGATGGTGTGCCCGCCGTAGACGAGCCGCTCACCGCCCCCAGCACGGGCATCGTGGTGCACCGCCGCGACATTGAGCGTCAGCCGAGCTAGCTCCGGCGCGCTGGACACCACGTCGCCGCCGGTCACCTCGAAGCGCTGGCCCACCTGCAGGCCGGCTGGGTGCGGGCCGGGGAGCCTGCGGCCGAGCCGGTCCAGCCGCCAGCCCATGACCGGGGCGGCGAAGAAGTGCGGCGGGGCGTCCTGGCCGACCCGGTCCAGGTTGTCGGCATGACCGGTCTGCGCGTCCTCCTCCCGCAGCGGCAGCATCGCGCAGCGCCAGAAATCCAGCACGGGCCGGCTCTCCTGGTCGGTCGTCGTGATCCGCAGCGCCGCCAGTCCCGTCGGCGCGCGTCCCGGCCGCGGCTGGTTCTGCCGCAGCGCCACAACCTCGGTCCGCGTACGCAGCGTGTCACCGATAACCGGAGCCCGCCGGAACGCCAGCCCGCGATAGAACAGATTGGCCCTGACGTGGCGGGTGACCACGGTGGACTGGCCGTTCGCCACGTCCCAGACCAGCGCGGGCGGCGCGAGCGGTCCGCCGCCGGTGACCTCGCGGCAGAGCTCATGGTCGAGCGCCAGCGCCAGCCGATCCCCGGTGATCGCCTGGTGCGCTGCTGCCAGCCCTTCGGTGAGGGTCATGGCGGGCGCGCCGGTGAACTCCTGCCCGACTGTCAGGTCGTCAAAGTACGGCCCGTCAGGAGCCGGGATTGCGGCGGTGCTCTCTACCATCGATGGCGTGACTGGTCTTTCTGCGGAGGAGCAGGCGGTTGTCAGCACGGTAGCGGACTTCGTCGACCGCGACGTCCGGCCGGTCGCCCGCGAGCTCGAGCATGCCAACGAGTATCCCGGCAAGCTGATCGAGCAGATGAAGGCCCTCGGCATCTACGGACTGGCGATCCCCGAGCCGTACGGTGACGCCCCGGTGTCCACGCCGTGTTACGCCGAGGTCACCGCGGAGCTGGCGCGGGGGTGGATGAGCCTCGCCGGGGCTATGGGCGGCCACACGGTGGTGGCCAAGCTCTTGCTGGCCTTTGGCACCGAGGCGCAGAAGCAGCGCTACCTGCCGAGGATGGCAACCGGTGAGGTGCGCGCCACGATGGCGCTGACCGAGCCGGGCGGCGGCTCGGACCTGCAGGCGATGACGACGGTAGCCCGGCCCGCGCCGGACGGCGGATATGTGATCAGCGGCGGCAAGACATGGATTACCAACGCCCGCCGGTCGCAGCTCATCGCGCTGTTGTGCAAGACCGACCCGGCCGCGACACCGCGGCACACCGGGATCAGCATCCTCCTGGTGGAGCACGGCCCCGGCCTTGTCGTCTCGCGTGATCTCCCCAAGCTTGGCTACAAGGGCGTCGAGAGCTGTGAGCTGACCTTCGACGGATACCGGGCGACGGCGGAAACGCTGCTGGGGGGCGTGCCGGGCCGCGGGTTCGCGCAGATGATGAAGGGCCTGGAGATCGGCCGGATCCAGGTGGCCTCCCGCGCGGTCGGCGTCGCGCAGGCTGCCTTCGACGACTCGTTCCGGTACGCCCAGCAGCGGGAGAGCTTCGGCCAGCCCATATGGCGGCACCAGCAGATCAGCGCTTACCTCGCCGACATGGCGACCAAGCTGACGGCGTCCCGGCAGCTGGTCAGGTTCGCGGCCGAGCGATATGACGCGGGCGAGCGGTGCGACATGGAAGCGGGCATGGCGAAGCTGTTCGCCTCTGAAGCGGCGATGGAGATCGCCCTCAATGCTGTGCGCATTCATGGCGGCTACGGCTACTCGACCGAGTTCGACGTCGAACGGTACTTCCGTGACGCGCCGCTGATGATCGTCGGCGAGGGCACGAACGAGATCCAGCGCAACGTGATCGCCCAGCAGCTGATCGCCCGCGGCGGTCTGGACCGCTAGCTTGCGGCACGATTACCTTTGCGGCATGCCAGCTACAGAGAAGGTCAGCGCGTTCCTTGACGAGCGGCGCAACATTGTCGTCGCCGGGATCCGACGCAACGGCGAGCCGCATCTCAGCCCGAACTGGTTCTACTTCGACGGCGAGAAGTTCTACGTCTCGACCACGCGCGGCCGGGCCAAGTTCGCGATCTTCCGCAGTAACCCACGCGGTGTCGTTCTGATCGACGACTCGACCGGGTTCCGGTATATCCGGGTCCCTGTCACTGTGCAGATACGCGAGGACCTGCCTGCGGAGCTGCCGAGGTTTCGAGCGATCCGCGAGAAGATGGGCGTCGCAGTTCCCTCCGACGAGGAGTTCCTGGCCTGGCTGCGCTCGGAGGGCCGGGTCCTGCTGGCGATGACACCCGATGGTCCGCAGGACAGCTGGACAATTAACGGCCTGGACTGACTGAGCGACTTGACTGCAAGCCCGCGCGGGCTAAGGATGCCGTTTATCGGACAATCCGGCTCGGGCCAGTGATTCGTCCGCGCAGGGTCGGCATGGACGATCTGGCGTCGAGTCGCGTTCCCGGCATTCCCGGGATCGGCGAGCCGGAAAGGAAGGCGACCCAAAATGCGCGGTGCCAGCGCTGCTGGACGTGCCCCCTCCCCCCCGACCGGCCGCTTACGGCGGCAAGTTGCCGCATTCGCTGCCGCAGCCCTCGCTGCTGGCGCCTGGGTGGCTGTCGCGGCTGCTCACACACCAGCGGCGGCCACCACGGCGTCGCTCTGCCCTGACGCGAATGTCGCGGCGTTCGGACCGCACGTGTGCGTGTTCAGCGGCAGCATGAGTCAAGCCGCGATCCAGCATGACCTCGACGCGATCGCCACTCAGCAAGTCCCGGTGGGCAGCCAGTTCACCGATCAGCGGTACGCGATCTTCTTCTCGCCAGGCACCTACGGTTCAGCCGCGAGCCCGCTGGTGTTCCAGGTCGGCTACTACACGCAGGTCGCTGGCCTTGGATCGATGCCGCAGGACACGATCGTCAACGGCGCCATCGACGTGTTCAACAACCTGTGCACGGCAGGCACGACTAACTGCAATTCCGACGACAACTTCTGGCGCTCGCTGTCGAATCTCACGCTCAACGTGCATCTGCCGACCCGTCCGCCGGCCTACGCTCCTCCGGCCGCCGATGCCTTCGGGGCGGGATGCGCGAACTCGGCGGAGATGTGGTCGGTGTCGCAGGCCTCCCCCATCCGGCGCGCGATCATCAACGGCAGTGTGGTCTTCCAGGACTACTGCTCGAGCAACAACTTCGCCAGCGGCGGCTTCATTGCCGACAGCAAGGTCAGCGGAAAACTGAACTTCTTCGGTAACCAGCAATACCTGGTCCGCAACAGTGACATCGGCGGCGCGGCCGGCTGCCCGAACGGGCTGTGGAACATGGTCTACTCGGGCGTCGTGGGTGCGCCAGCGCCAGTGTTTACCGGCACGTGCCAGCAGAACACCGTACTGCCGTCTATCCCGGTCACCGAGGAAGCACCGTTCCTCTACACCGCCGCGGACGGCTCGTTCCGGGTCTTCCTGCCGGCTGTCCAGCACGACACGTCAGGACCGTCATGGGCCAGCGGCAGCGAGCCAGGCACCTCCGTTCCCCTCTCGAATTTCTTCGTGGCCGGCCCGTCAGATTCTCTCGGAGCGATCAACTCCGCCCTGGCCAGGGGGCGTAGCCTCGTTCTCACGCCAGGGGTGTACAACCTGAGCGGGCCGATCGTGGTCAGCCATCCCGACACGGAAGTGCTCGGGCTTGGCTACGCCACGCTGGTCCCGCAGAGCGGGAGCCCTGCCCTGATCGCGCCGCCGAACACGGGTGTGCGGCTGTCAGGGCTCCTCGTGGACGCGGGCCCGGTGAACTCACCGGTGCTGGTGTCGGTTGGCACGCACGGCCCGTCCGAGGGCGCCGCGACCGATCCGGACACCATTCAGGACGTGTTCTTCCGCATCGGCGGCGCGGAGACGACGCCCACCTCGGCGACAGTCAGCCTGCTAGACAACGCAGGCGCGTCGATCATTGACCACGTGTGGGCGTGGCGCGCCGACCACGGGAACAACGTCGGCTGGACAGCCAATACCGGCGCGACCGGCGTGGCGGTGACCGGCGACGGCGTGACCGCGACCGGCCTGCTGGTCGAGCACTACCAGAAGAACGAGGTGGTCTGGAGCGGTCAGGACGGCACGGAGGTGTTCTTCCAGAACGAACTGCCCTACGACCCGCCGAGCCAGTCGGCCTGGATGTCGTCGCCAAGTCAGGACGGCTTCCCGGCGTTCCTGGTCACATCTAACGTCTCCAGGTTCCAGGGCTACGGCCTCGGCAGCTACGTCGTGTTCATCTCGACGCCAGCGACGCTGTTCGACGCCGAGGCGTTCCAGTCGCCCAATACGCCGACCGTGCAGTTCCACAACGTGTTCACCGTCTGGATCGCCGGTTCCGGGGGCGATCAGTCGATCATCAACGGCGTCGGCGGCCCGGACACCTCAACCGATCCGGGCAGAGTCGAGCCCGTGGATGTTGTCAGCTACCCCTGACAGCCAGGGCGCCGCGGCCGGTCAGCGGCCGCGGCGCCACTCTGGCTTGCGCTTCTCGAGGAAGGCGTGCATGCCCTCGCGCGCTTCGGGCAGCTGACTGGTGGCCGCCATCACCTCGATCGCGTAGGCGTACGCCTTGGGCTGGTCGAGGTCGATCTGCGCGTACAGTGCCTGCTTGCCGATGCCCTTGCTCTCCGCCGACCCGCGGGTCACCCGCTCGAGCAGGTCCGCGGTGGCCGAGTCGAGCTGACTCGCGGGCACGACGCGGTTGACCAGGCCCCACTCCAGCGCAGTCCGTGCGTCGATGGCGTCACCGGACAGCGCCATCTCAGCGGCTCGCTTGCGCCCGACGTTCCTGGCGATCGCCACCATCGGCGTGTGGCAGAACCAGCCCCCCTTGCCGCCCGGCGCGGCGAAGCCCGCGTCCTCGCTGGCGACCGCGAGGTCAGCGGACGCGACGAGCTGGCAGCCAGCGGCAGTCGCGAGGCCGTGCACCCGCGCCACCACAGGCTGCGGGACCTGCTGCATGAGGCTCATGAGCTCGGTGCAGGTACTCAGCAGCGAGCGGACCCCGGCCAGGTCCGCGTCGGCCACATCGGCGAAGTCGTGACCCGCGCAGAACACCGGGCCGTTGCCGGCCAGCACTATTCCGAGTGCATCACTGCTGCCAACCTCGGCGAACGCCGCGATTAGCTCGCGCATGTGTCCGGCCGATAGCGCGTTGCGCCGTTCCGGCCGGTTCATGGTGATGGTGGCGAACTCGCCCGACCGCTCTACCAGAATGTGGTCGAATGCCATGGCCCACCGTCCCTACGCTGTCGTGCCTGCCTTACTCAGCCTAGTGCCGCGACGTTTCGACCCACCCCGAGTGGGTATCGAATTGATGTTCGAGTGGCAGGTGAGGGCGTGAAGGGTGACCGGGTCGAGATCATCGTTGACGTCGGCGACGGGACGCGCGCGTACGAGGTGACGGCCACGCGGGCCGGGCGCCGGGTGGAGGTCGCGACGAGGCGCAGCCTGGTCGAGGTGACCGAGGTGACGCGCACCGGTACACCGGTGCGGACGGCGCGCTTCATGGCGAGCAGGATCGTCTCGCTCGTGGAGTACCCAGCCGGTGACCGCACGACCTAGAACGTCACGGGCATGTGCTTGATCCCGTTGACGAAGTTCGAGCGCAGCCTGATCGGCTCACCCGCCAGCCTGATGCCAGGCATCCGCTCGGTCAGCGCGCTCAGCAGCACCCGCAGTTCCAGGGCCGCGAGGTGCCGTCCGAGGCAGAAATGCGGCCCACCGCCGCCGAATCCTGCGTGCGGGTTGGGATCACGACCCACGTCGAATTGCTGCGGCGAGGCGAAAACCTCCTCGTCGCGGTTAGCTGACGTATAGAAGACGACGATCTTGTCGCCAGCAGCCACCGGACGCTCGCCTACCTCGGTGTCGGACAAGGCCGTGCGGCGGAACATGTTGACCGGGCTCACCCAGCGGACGATCTCCTCGGCAGCGGTCGGGATCAGGCCGGGGTCAGCCCGCAGGCGCTGCCACTGATCGGGGTGGTTGAACAGGGCGAGCATCCCGCCCGCCGCCGCGTTCCGCGTCGTCTCGTTCCCCGCGACGGTGAGCAGCAGGAAGAAAAGGTCGAACTGCGGCCCTCAAGCTCGCGCATCACGCGGAGCACGTCGTCGTGATCGAGCGCTCCTACGTGCAGCAGCGGCACGACACCAAGCTGGCCTGGGCACCCGAGGCTGAGCCGGGCAGCCGGGTCGTTCAGGTGCCGCCAGCGGCTCGTGTTGCACAGGCTGAACCGCTTCTCGGCCTGACGGTAGCCACGGGCGATACCGAGGCCCCACCACTCGCCGAAGTGGACGCCGGGCCGAGCGTGTTGACCAGGGCCTCCGCGTTGTCCCACACCCAGGCCGCGAAGCCGTAGTTGTCGGAGCCCTTGTCGCCCGTCTCGGCCGCTGGCGCGATCATCCGGTTGCGGCTCTGCGCCGACACCGTGGACGGCTCGCCGAGGTGGGTAGTCTCGCGACTGTACTGCCACGACAGGCGCTCGTGGTTGACCCTTGTGATGTCGGTGCCCGCCGTGATGACGACCGCCGCGTTGGTGCCGTCGATCTTCTCGGTGACGACCATGCCCAGGCCGTCCTTGAACAGCCGGGCAGTCTTGGGGTACGGGGTGAACTCGATCAACTGCTGAACCTCCGAAGGGCAGGGTAGATAGGCCATGTGGCGCTGGCTCCACTCGACTCGATCACTGTGATGCTCGCCCCGGTCGCGCTGGTGACCACGAGCGCAGTGCTCCTCGCCGGAACCCTGGGCGCATACGGTGCGTTCGCCTCACGCATCTTCGACCTGAGGCGCGAGCGCGACCGCATCATGACGGGGCCAGACGGCGAGATCCTCGGCGCGGACAGCGTGACGCCCGCAGACCGGCAGCGGCTCGTCCAGATCGACAGTCAGGTCGAAACGAGTCTTAGCCGGTCGCGCCTCATGAAGAACGCTGCGGTCATTCTGTACTGCGCGATCCTGGTACTGGTGGTCGCCGTCATCCTCATCGGCATAGCCGACTCGGCCGCGTCCCTGACCCTGGCCTACGTGGCGCTGGCCCTGGTGCTGTGCGGGGCGGTCGCCCTGCTGGCTGCGGTCCTGCTCTCGGTCGGCTTCCTGTTCGGGTCGGCGGGCACAGCAAAGGGGGAGGCAGGCCGAGAGCGGGGCTAGCACTCCATCCTTGGCACTCAGGCCACGAAAAAGGGGTGGTCAGGATCGGATCGACCAGGCGGCTGAACTCACCGCCGACAGCAGCGCAGCACTGAGCCACGTCACACATGGCACAGTGCTTGCCGACGCGGGCAACGAAGCCCTCGGCAGCACTGCTGCGCTCCATCGCCGCTAGCTGGTTGGTGAAGAACTCGACCGATAGCTCCCGGCCGAGCAGGGGAACGGGGTCCGTCAGGAACACGTATTTGTTGCGACCAGCGCCACGGGCCATGTAGTAGTTGCCCATGAGCGGCCGGAACTCCGGGCCGTACTTCAACTCGACCCCGCAGGCGTAGAACCCAAGCTGCTGCGGGGAGTCAGGAATGACCGCCCCGCTCTTGGAGTCCACGATGCACAGGTGCTCGTCGTTGCACAGGAATCGTGTCCACGTACATCTTGACCGGCACCGCGCCGAACATCACGTCCAGTTCAAGCTCGATGGCGGGCTTGCCGTCCGGCGCCTCCCACACGCTGTATCCGGACCAGGTGTACCAGTCGATGAAGTTCTGGACGCACTGCGGCCCGAGCTTCCGCCAGTTGTCCACGGCAGTCTCGGGCTTGCTGACCCCCGAGCGGAACCAATCCGACACTGGCAGCCCGGACTCGGCTACCGGGTCGGCAATGGCCACATCGAAGGCCGCGTTGAACTCTGCGGCTACGTCCATCAGTCGAAGGTGATCGGAAGCTCAGGCACTCCGCCGGCGAGCAGGGCGTCCAGCAGTGGCGTCGGCCCGGTGCCCTCGGCGTCAGCTTCGAGGGCCGCCACGGCCTCGTCGTCGCCGAAGTCGATGGCAGGTGGCGGGATCGGCAGGACGAACTGCACGACGCCATAGGGCTCCAGGGTGTCTTCGAGAAGATGGGTGGCGATGGCCTCCCTGACCGGGTCGTACACAGGAGCCTCAAGCTCCACGCTCTCGATGGTGGTGGTACGGACGGTCAGTCTGAAGTTGTCGCCGTACATGTGTGTCAGTTCCGCCGCGTCCCCCCTCGCGGACCCAGATACCGAGCGCCAGGGCGATCTCGGTCAGGGTGACCTCGTAGGACTCGGATGACTCCTGACGAACTCGCTTCATGCCTTGAACTCTGCCTAACAATGACCAAACCCTCTACAGCGGAGTAGATGGTATATACATGACGCCGCACGCATTTGCGCGGTTGGCAGGTTAGCCGGACAACCGGGTAAAGCCAGAGCAGAGTTTCTTGTCTGGTTGGACGGGCATGCCTCCTTGTGTGACTGGTCGTGACGGCGAGCTACTCGAACTGTGGTCGAAAGTCAACCTCGACCTGAACCCCGAGTCGCCCACGCCGCTGTTCGTGCAGGTGGCCCGAGCCGTCAGGGGCTTCATCGTCGTGCTGGAACTCCCGGTTGGAGCGCCGCTGCCCTCCGAGCCCACGTTCGCTCAGCAGCACGGGCTGAGCCGCGAGACGGTGCGCAGGGCCTATCACCTGCTCCGCGAGGTGGGAGCCCTCAAGTCCAGGCGAGGGGTTGGGACGACTGTCGCAGCCGAGATCCCCGTCAGGCGGGTGACCGCCGCGCCCGGCAGCTACGTCTTTGCGCGAGCCCTGAGGCCCAGCGACGTGAGCGACATCGAGACTGAGAGCTACAGCAAGCTGTACGGGGTCATGGTGCTGCTGTTGCAGGCACCAGGGGAGCCCCCCATTGCCTATGACCCCAGCCGCACGACCATCGTCGTGCCCGGCTAAGCAGCCTCATCCTGAACCTCAAGCTGGTCCGCGACCGCCATAAGCTGCTGGAGAGCCCTGAGCCTGGCCCTTTCCCTGCCGGGGAGCCAGCTAGACCACCCCGAGGGGTTGGTCCGCCGCGTCCTGGTCACGGCCTTGAGGGTTGCCGCCGCCGAGGTTGTGCCGGTGGTACCGGACGTCAGGGATGTACGTCCAGCCCTGTCCCTCGATCCAGACGGTGCTGCGACGACGCCCGGAGGCGGACGGCTTGCTCATGGTGCCTTCCTCGTTGGCTGCGTGTCGAGGAACGCCTCGATGCAGGTGTGGACAGCGGTGCCGACGGCCAGCCAGACGCCCGGTCGCCTGGGCACCCGGCGCAGCTTGGACAACTGCCACGCCTTGGCACAGCGGCCGAAGGCGACGTACTGCGACCAGGACCGGCGCTGCCCGTCCTCGTTGTCGCATGGGGTGCCGGTGTCGATCTTCAAGCTGCTAAGAAGCCGGGCCACCCCGGCATGCCGCCGCCCGCGTGCCAGTGCACGGGATCGTGCTCGCGCAGCCACGCGAACTGGTCGTGCGGCGGCCCACCGCGCTGATAGATATCGGGATCGACGAGGTGTATGTCCGGGGCCACATGTTGACGATACGGGCAGCCGGCCACCGGCAGAAGCGCCAATGAGGTGGTCAGGCGCCATGCCCTCGCGTAGCCTCGGTAATCGGGGGGATGCGACACAAAGGAGTGGACATGCATCGCCTCAGTCTCCCGATGATTGCTGCGACCGTGCTCGCAGGCTCGGCGCTGGCGGCCTTAGCCCCTGCTCTCGCGGCGGGCGCGCCGGACCCTGGCTGGTCGTCCGGCGTCCAGTTCACGAATCAGGTCGCGAGTACGCCCACGACTGGCGGCGGGTATCCGGTTCCGGCGGGGGGGCAGACATTCCCGAACCCCGGGACATGCGGGGCCGGCTCGCTCAACTCCAACCACTCGGAGTCGTGGATCGCGGTTAAGCCGGGCACCGAGGACCTGATCGGCAACTCGAAGTTCTTCTTCGACAAGTACTCGAAGTTTTACAACTTCTACCTGGGCACGATGCGCATCCTGCCCCCCAAGCCCGGCCAGCCTCCTCGCCCTGTGGACGACAATCAGGTCCAGGGGTATGACTGCGTGTCGACCGGAACGCAGGCGATGCCGCCAAGCTGGACGGACGTGACGGACCCGAACGTGGCGTTCGACACCCAGGGGCGCGCCTACCAGACGACGCTGCCGTTCAACGCGTTCTGGGGCGGCTCGACGCTGCATCCGGACGGCGCGATCGACGTGTCGTACTCGGACGACATGGGTCAGCACTGGGTGAAGGGAAACGGCGGCCAGGACCTGGAGCAGTCGCCGAACTCCTCGGCCAGACAGGCCGGCCACGTCGAGGACAAGCAGTGGATCGCCGTCAACGACATCGTCGGCAGTCCCAACCGGGACCACGTGTACGCGATGTGGTCGCTGTTCGAGAGCGGCACGACGAAGATCCGTGTCGCAGTGTCGCGTGACCGCGGCCAGACCTTCTCGAAGGCCGTGACGCTCACCGCGCCGAGCCAGACCGGCGTGTCGAACACCTACATCTATCCCTCAATCGACGCGGCAGGCACGGTGTACATCGCGTTCGCGTCGTTCCCGCACCCGGCCAAGACCGCGACGGCGACGCTGTATGTCAGCAAGTCCACCGACGACGGCCAGACGTTCTCGCCGTTCGTAGCGGCCGCGACAGCAGGCACGCTGCCAGCGTGCTGCCTCCCTAACACGAATTTCCGGGACGGGATCACCGAGAGCTTCGCCGCCAGCCCCACCCACCCCGGCCACCTCTACCTCGCCTACGAGGACTGGAACGGCACCAAGATGAACGTCAAGTTCACCCAGTCGACCGACGGCGGCGCAACGTGGTCGGCCCCGGTGACGGTGAACGACAACGTCGACTCGCCCGGCGTGCCCACCGACCAGTTCCAGCCGTCCGTCGCCGCTGGCCCGAGCGGCGCGGTGGCGGTCGCCTTCTACGATCGGCGGCTCGCCTGTCCGGCGAAGGACCCGAGCGTCCTTCCCGCCGATGTCGGCAAGACCAACTTCTGCATCGACACCTCGCTACAGCCCTACAAAGACTCGGGCACCACCGTCGGCGCCGTTCCGATCGGCGGGAACGCACGGATCTCGACCTTCAGCTGGGATCCACAGCAGCCGGGCCAGACGGTTGGCGGCCTGAGCCAGCTGCCATGCGCAGACGCGAACTGCGCAGTCGGCTTCATTGGTGACTACTTCGGCCTGGCCATCTCCGCGACAAACATCTACGCGCTGTTCGTCTCGACCCACTACCCGGCGACCGGCGTCACCGCAGACGATGGCGGGCCGGTGTACTACCAGCAGCAGGTGCTCGCCACCGTTTCCCGCGCCGACATCGGCACCGGGATCTGAATAATCCGGATCTGCTAGGTATAACGGGCGTCCTGGGGGTAACCATGTCCCGGGGCCGCAGAATCGCACCCTTCTACGGAGGTGCTCGTGAGAGCGAAACTAATCATCGGCGGAGCGGCCGCTGCTGCCACGTTATTCTCGGCAGCGCTGTACGGCGCCACCGCGGCGGCGGCCGGCTCCGGTCCGCCTCCCCCACCGTCTGCCGGGGCGAATGTCCGGGTGACGGTGGACCAGAGCGGGTCGTACGTGAGCGCCGACCAGCTCGCGGGCGGGACCTACACAGACGGCGTGCTGGCACGCTGCGGCGTCGACCGGCGCATGCAGAACGAGCCGACACTGGCGATCGATCCGCGCGACACCAGCGTGTGGGCGTCCGGATCGAACGACTACTGCACGGTGCCGACTGCCGGGGACGCGTGGGCCGGCGTCTACCGCAGCACCAACGGCGGTGCCAGCTGGACCGACAGCCTACTGCCGGGCTACAAAGGCGACACCTCGGCGCAAGGGACCAGCTCGCCAGTGGCGGCCATGGTCGCCGGCGGCGCGCTGGCGGCGGGCGACCCGATGATGTCCTTCGACGGCCAGGGCGACCTGTTCTACATGGGCAACAACTTCAACCGCGGTGCACCAGACGGCAACTCCGCCCGGTTCCGCGACAACACAGGCGACGTCTGGGTCGCCACCTACGCGCCGGCTGACCCCTCGAAGCCCGCCACCGACGGCTCGACGTACGTCCGGACCGTAATCCTGGCGACCAACACCTTCGGCCAGGGCCAGTTCAACGACAAGACCGACCTGAACGTGGACCCGTCGACCGGCTTCGTGTACGCCTCGTGGTCTGATTTCCACGGCACCGGCTGCAACAACATCTTCCTCAGCCGGTCCACCGACCACGGCGCCACCTTCAGCGCACCGCTCAAGATCTCGGCCGGGATATGCAGCAACCAGGGCCCGTCGATCACCTTCGGCGGAAACGGGAAGGTCTACGTGGCCTGGCAGGGCGGGACCGGCGGTGCCTTCTCCAAGGCGACTGGCTCCGTCAACGGCGCCGCGTTCGTCGCGTCGTCTGACAACGGCCAGACCTTCAGCCAGGCGAACCTCGTCACGCTCTACTCGCCGTTCATCTCGGGACAGTTCTCGGGCAACGGAGCCAGGGAATGCGGCGACGCGCCGTTCAACTGCCCGACCGGGCAGACGTTCCCGCGGTTCGACCTCGCCGGGCCGTACCTTACCGCCGACACGGTTCACGGCACGCTGGTGATGGGTTTCCAGGCGGCCCAGTCGTCCGGCCAGGGACAGATCACGTACGTGTTCTCCACCGATGGCGGCGCAACCTGGTCGGCCCAGGCACTGCTCGCCCCGTCAACGACTGGCCATCAGTTCTTCCCGTGGCTGATCGCATCGGGCGGGCGGGTCAGCGCGATCTGGTACGACTCCCGGAATGATCCGAACTACTCGGCCACGCGAGCACCCTGCAACAGCGCGACCGGCGTTGCCACAGCCTGCCTCAACGTCCGCTACGCCGAGTCGTCGGATGGCGGCAAGACGTGGGGAGCGAGCATCCAGGTCAACGACACGCCGACCAATCCGAACTACGAGCAGTTCGGCGGGAGGCGCGTGCCGTTCTTCGGCGACTACATCACAGTGGCCGCCCAGGGCAACACGATCGGCACGGTCTGGACCGACCAGCGCAACACGGTCGGCGCGCCGGACCCGTCGGGTGACAACGACGGCGCGGACGTCGCCGGTTCTCCCGAGACCGGCGGTACCTGCACGTCCTCGCTCACCACTTGCTTCGATGGAACGGGCGGGCTGGACCAGAACATCTACTCGGCCGTCATCAGGCCATAGCCACGATTCGCAGGCA
>Ga0126381_100001094_pt1 | contig 29364 bp, 25 predicted proteins | sample PanSoiMetPlot_28_FD_96465 | JGI IMG/M metagenome (GOLD analysis project Ga0126381, IMG submission 96465) | Tropical forest soil microbial communities from Panama - MetaG Plot_28 | ecosystem: Environmental > Terrestrial > Soil > Tropical forest > Bulk soil | place: Panama | collected 2016-02-17
CCCTAAAGTTTCCCGCAAAGTTGGGCGAGAATCCCACTTGCGTGCCGAAACTCGGCGGCGCATTGGCAAAATTGGTGCTCTGATCGATATTGACGTCGGTTCGTCCAAAATGGAATTCGGCGAGCATGCTCCCGGAAAACAAGTGAGTGTAGTTGGCGGCCACGTTATACCCGTGCGTGACCTGGTCGTGCAGCAGGCCAACGAACCCTCCCGATCCCGTGACCGGTTGGCGAAAGCTGGTGTAACGGGCCCAGACTGTGTCGTGCTCGCCAAACTGGTGATCCAAACGCCCGCTTCCCTCATCTTGGCGAGTGATGGTTTTCGTTGTGTCCAGGCCGTTGAACTGCGGGTCGCCGGTCAGATTCGGCGCGGGGAACAAAGTCTTTGCGTAATTGACCATGTTCTGGTCAATCATGCTAACGGGAATCTTGTTGCAAGGCTTCCCGCCCGCTGCCTGGATATTTCCCGGAGCCGGCTCAGGATTCCCTGCCGCGTCGCACAGAAAAGGTTGACCGCTGTAGGGATTGTAGATTTGACCACTAATGCCGGTCAGGTCTCCTCCCAATTGCGCAGCCGTGGGCGTTATATATCGATTGCTGGCTCCGGTGTGATTCCGGAAACCCTCATAACCTAGGAAGAAGAATGTCTTTTGCCGACTTGCACCGGGTATCGGAATGGGACCGCCAAAGGTGGCTCCAAACTGATTCTGCTGAAATTGCGGTTGCACGTTGGCCGGAATCAATGGGTTCAGGGCATCCAGGGATTTGTTTCGCAGAAATTCCCAGGCCGAGCCGTGGAACTTTGAGGTCCCGGATTTGGTGACTACATTCACGATACCGCCCGTGACCCCGCCAAATGAGGCGTCGTCGTTGTGCGATTGGACTTTGAATTCTTGGATCTCATCCACGATGGGCGGGATGGCATAGGTGCTGCCGAACGAGCCTTCGTTGTTTACCCCGTCCAGCAGGAACAAATTGCTACGATTCGATTGTCCATTCACCGAGGGGTAAGAGAACGTGCCCACCGGGTTCGACCAGATTCCGCCACTGGTTTGTGAGTTTTGTGACACATTCACCGTGCTTACACCCGGGGTAAGATTCAGCATTTGGGTGAAATTTCGGCCGTTTAAGGGCAGATCATTGACCTGCTGTTTGACTATGGCTACGCCCAGTTCGGAGGTTGAAGTCTCCAGGGTAATGGTGTTGGCCTGCACTTCGACTACTTCCGTCATCCCCCCGGCCTTTAGGGCAAAGTCAAAGGTTGCGGTCTGATTTACCACCAGCACGATGCCCGACTGCAGGGCCGGCGCAAACCCACTCTTGCTCACGCGCAGATCGTAGTTGCCCGGCTGTACGTTGGTCATGACGTATTCGCCCACGCCATTGGTCGCTGCTGTACGATCCACACCGGTGTCACGGTTATGCAGCATTACCTCCGCGTCGGTCACTACCGCTCCGGCGGAATCGCGCACCGTCCCGTTCACCGCCGACGTAGCTTGCGCCCACAAAGGCGTAGTTGACAGACCAAGGAGACACCCCATCAACAATGACGCCAACACGGCAACGCACTTGGGAGACTTGTGTCCCATCGTAAACCTCCTGGCAGAAAGGGCGCGTCTTCACCTTTCGCGGCGATTTTCTGAGCTTGTTCTAGTAACGGCTGTCGAGGCCTTTGGCACGGCAGCTGAGAAGCCAACCCGCACAAGCTTCTAGCATTGCTCTTCCAGTGTTGTCAATAAAAAAAGTTCATATTTTTGAATATAGTTTCACATTTTGAAACTAGATGCTCGCTTTGAACGTTTTCCTGTGCTACTGTTCTGCTTGTTAAAACGGAGTTTTGGGTGAAAAACAGCGGCAATTCCTCTGTGCGGAAAACTGACGGCGCAACCCCCACACCGCGCAACAACAAGTCTGGCGCGGCAGCGGCATCGGTAGGCGTGATCTCAAAATTATTGCGTATTCTCGAGGCGCTGCAGGGGGCTTCTGCAGGTTTGGGCTTAAAGACCATTTGCGATCTGACGGGAATCAACAAAAGCACTGCGCATCGCTTCCTCAAACACCTCGAACGCGAAGGATATCTCATTCGCACCGAGGCAGGAGCTTATCTGATCGGTCCCAGGTTGGCGCAGATGTCCGCGCGCGGCAATCTTAACGCCACGCTGCAGGCCTTGGCCCGTCCCATACTTTGGGACCTGTGGAAGTCCACGCAAGAAACCGTCAATCTTGCGGTTCTCGATCGAGGGACCGTGCTGTACGTGGATGTCATTGAGAGTCCGCACGAATTCAGGTTGGCATCCCGCGTCGGCGCCCGCCGCTCGCTGCATGTCACCGCGCTCGGCAAGGCGCTGGCGGCGTTTCTGCCGCCGCACCAGCGGGAGGACGCACTCAGCACGGTGGTCTTCCAGCCCTCCACGCCTCATACCATCATGAATCTCGTGCAGTTTCGCCAAGAACTCGATAAAGTGCGCCGCCAGGGCTATGCCGTAGATGACGAAGAGGCGGTGCTCGGAGCGCGTTGCGTGAGCGCACCCATACTGGATTCGCGGCGGGAACCAGTCGGCGCAGTAAGCGTCTCGGGGCCAGTGACACGCGTCACGCCCAGCCAAGTTCACGCGTTGGGAGCAGCCGTCAAGGCTGCGGCCGACACGATTTCCGCGGCCATGGGATTCTCCCCACGGGATCCCCTCCCTCCTCATGCTCGACGGCCCGACAAAATAGCCTCTGCCTGATCTGCTCGAAAACACGCCGGAAAAAAAGTTGCAGCCGCAGGAAGGAATTTTTTTGGAGCACTGGTAACTTCACTTGGCGGGCGACGAATCTCGTCTTGCTGTGGTTGCGAGGGAGGTTGATTTCCACGCCGTCATTTGCTGGCTCAGCCAGCGAACGTCTTTGTCAGAGTGGCAGAGCAGGCAGGCATTGGGACTATCCTTCTGTCCAAACCGCGCCGTCATCTCAGCATCCGGGATGTCATCGATCTGGTGGGTGCGCGCCCGAAACAGAAGCGCGTCCATTATGCGTGGCATGTGGCAGGAGACGCAGCGACTGCCTTCGGATTCCGCCTGATGATGGCTATGTTCGCTCACTGCAGCCATGCTGGTGAATTGCCTGTGACAGCCCGTACACATGCGGTCGGGATCGTTGGGAAATTTCAAAGAGGTCGGATTCGAGCTCGCATCCGAGGCGTGCGGATTATGGCATGTCCCACAGCTTGCTTGGCCTTTGCTGAAGCATTCGGAGCGCTCCAGCGCCTCCACAATAAACGTAGTCTGTCGGAAGCGCCCGTCCTTGTAAAAACCCAGGCGGGAGAATTCGCCGAAGGGAATGCTCGCATTCTCCACAAAAAACCGGACAGAACGCGAGTAGTTCAACTCACCGCCCGGCCCTGGAGTGCGAATTGCGGACTGCATGTGACATTGGCTGCAAATGCGAACGAAAGCGCGGTTGTCGAGGTCATGAAAGTTGACCGGTGGATCGAGCGGCTCTTTGGGGAAACGCTCATTGGTGGTGATTTCGGCAACATGCTGGGCGGAGGGGCCGTGACACATCTCGCAGTTCACTCCCGGCTCCTTGAACTCCGCATTCTGATCCTCAAAATGCCCTGACTTGGTGGTTCGCAACTGACTAGTGTGACAATCAGCACAAATCGCCTGATAACTGGTGGCCAGGTCAAGTTTTTCCCAGGATCCGAGATCCGCTCGTTCGCTCCCGGGTGGGTCGATAATCTTCCAGTAATTGAGCCACTGTTCGGTCAGCCGGCTGTACTGAATGGGAAAAACATGAATCTCTCCATTAGGGAGCTGCGTCGCGTAGGCCTGTTGAAACTTGGAACCGATGGTGTAATCGACGGGATAGCGGTGCCATGCGCGGTCAGACTCGAGAATCTCGAAGTAATGGCGTCCGCCATGGGTGAACATGCGAGCGAAGGGGGTTCGGTCGCCTTTATGACTAACTTGTAATTTGCCGTCCTCGTAGCCTGCAGTGTCGCCCAAAAAGAATTCATTCTTTTTTTCAAAATCGCCAATGACATTCTGGGGGAAGTAGGGACGTAGCATTTTTGCCATCCCGGATTGCGCCCAGGCCGCATAAATCGCGCCGTGGCAACCGCGGCAAGATTCCGATCCCGCGTACTCGCCCGTGGACTGCGGCTTGGTCTTTCCTTCCTGGCTGGCGGGCGTAATCTCGGACTTGCTGAGCTCGGTCGCTCGGTGCAGGAACTGGTCCAAGCTTTCAGGATTATCACGGCTAGTTACTTTGTGAATGAGCTCGAGGTTCTCGAGCGCCTTTGGGGCGAGGCTGTCCCCGGCGTTATAGACTGTCACAAAGTTCGAGGCCGCCGCCCAAGGTTCTTCAGCCGCCAGTTGTGCCAATCCCAGCAGGTACGTAATCTCCATATCCCCATCGTTCAGGCGATGCGCCTGTTCAAGAGCCGCTTCGGAAGCTTTTAGCCCGGCAAGGCGCTTTTCTCCCTTCGGCAATTCGAGCGCCTCCGCCAACCAGGCCCGGCCTTCGGCAAACTTGGCGGTCGCCTTGAGCTTACGTTTCAGCTCCGGCCACTGGTTCGCCGCTATCGTGCTGGGGACTGCGAAACGATCCAGATCCGTAACCGCCTGTTGCGCGTGAGAAATGGCCGCCCCATTTCGATGCTGGCGGGCCTCCACATCCGCGGTTGAGACCAGCAAGAATGGGCTCTCGGGCAACAGTCTCAGCGATTTTGCTGCGTAATCCAGCCCTCGGTCGTAGTCCGCCAGTTCGTAGCAGGCTCGAGCGGCGATGTCGTACACCTGAAACAGAAACGCCGACTGGGGAAAGCGCGCCAGAAAGGTTCTCGCCTGCTCTAGTTTCCGTTCCGCCCGGGTTTGACGGAACAAAGCTTCAAAGGCAGCCCGTTCGGAGGGATCGGCAATCTGTTCGGCCACAGTACTAGGCTTGCGGTTTTCTGCTGTGATATTGGCATCGATGTGCTGCGCTACGAGGGGAAGCCAGGAACCCAGGACAACCCAAATCCAAGTCCAGCCCTTCAACATTTCAGCGCACTCTATCCCAATCAAGCCACCGCAGGCAACCCGGCAAGAGCGACCCTGGGTGCGACAGGCACGGGAACCCGCGATTTGGTTCTCGAAAGGTACAGCCATACGCGGAAATGCTAAAACTATTTCGTCCGGGCGCCCGGAACTTGCATGCGTACGACACTGGTTGCGTGAGATTGGCTCTTGTCCACGCCCGAACCTTCTCGAACCACGTAGTATTGATTGGCGGGCAAGTCGGCGAGCGTCTCCACCACTCCGCTCGGCCATCGAATCACGACCCTGTCCGCCCGGGCGGCGGTTCCCAGGCCGAAATGCAGGCGCAAATCGCTCTGGGAGATGTAGCCATCGCCACTGCGTACCTCTTTCACGTGCCGATCGCCGTTGCTTTGCTCCAGGCTTACTACTGCGCCGAGAGCAGCCCGATTCGATTTCCCACCGATCAGTTGCAAGCTGAGAAAATTCTCGACCGGCGCCGTGTTGTAATAGAGCGACGGGGGCTCATTCATGTTGTTGACTACGGCTTCCTCATGCCCATCATTGAAGAGATCGCCGAGCGCCATGCCGCGCGCAGAATGTGGCTCCAGCACGGCCTGCCCGAGCTCAGCGGTTATGTTGGCGAAGCTGCCGTCGCGCAGGTTGTAGTAGGCTACCTTCGGCTCGCGATAGCTTGTCCCCAGGGCCTTTCCGTCGATTTCCGGATAGACATGGCCGTTGCCCACGAGAATTCCCGGCCATCCGCTGTTGTCGAAGTCGAAGAACTGCACTCCCCACCCCAGCCAATTCTTGATCCGGCCCAAACCAGCGCTATAGGTAGCATCATCAAAGCTGTTCTCTCCGCGGTTCACATAGAAGGTGGGGGTATCGTCGCTAAAATTGGTTTTGATGAGGTCTTGATAGCCGCTGTGCCTAGAATCGTCGGCTGACAATCCCATTCCCGCCTGTTCGGAGCCGTCCTCGTTAAAGGCAACCCCGGCTTTTCTGCCTATCTCGGTAAACGTCCCGTCATGATTGTTGTGATAGAGCAAGCTGGCGGTGGAGTCGCAGGCGACGTAGATGTCAGTCCAACCGTCGTTGTCAAAATCTGCAGTTAGGGATGTAAAACCAAAGCAAGGACTGGCGCTGAGAATGCCGGACTTTTGCGATACGTCTTCGAATGTGCCGTTGCCCTGGTTGTGGAACAATGCGTTCACGTCGGCCTTGAGACCACGGGGCCCGCACATCACATTGACCCCTTTCCATTGGCACCAGCGACCTTGACCGGGTCTGGGCACAGAATCGTAGCTGAAATCGACGTAGCGTGCCACGAAGAGGTCTACTTTGCCGTCGCGGTCGTAATCAAGAAAGCTGCAGCCAGTGCTCCACGCGTCGCGCGCCGTGTTGAGTCCCGCCTTTGTCGTCACGTCGGTGAAGCTGCCGTCACCGTTATTGTGATAGAGCACATTCTGTCCCCAGTAGGTGACGAACAAATCCAGGTTGCCATCGTTATCGTAATCGCCAACGCAGCCTCCTTGGCCCCAGCCCGGTCGGGCCAAGCCAGCGCGCGCAGTCACGTCCGTAAAAGTACCGTCGTGATTATTGTGATACAGGTGTCCGACTGGCGGCGGTTCTTTCCCAGAACCTTCTACCCTCGAGCCATTGGGCAGAAAAATATCCGGCCAGCCATCGTTGTCGTAGTCGAACACTATGGATCCATTTCCGGTCGTCTCGATGATGAACTCCTTGTGAGTGTCGCCACCGAATACATTCACCGCGCTTACACCCGCTTGCCGAGCAATATCCTCGAAATGCACGGAATTGGGCTTGATCTTTCCCTTCGTCTTTGTGGATTTGGCCGCTTGCGCTACTACCCAAATCGTGAACAGCGAGAAACTCAGAAGTACGACAAAGGCCCGCAGCTTTTGCATCCGGCAACAATCTTAAAACAGAATCATCTCCGGACGAGTCTTCGTCATGGCGAAAACGCACGGCTCTAGGCCTGCATCCAGGTGGGGCAAGCCCCGCTTCCAACTGGTCCATATTCATTGTGCTTGTGGTTGCATGCCTTTTAGCTCCGTCGAGCAGCCGGGCGCTTGTGGCGTAACATACACGCCATTTCTGACCACAGCGGGATGCACAAAGTGGGACTGCAGATGAGGGATGCTTTCGAGAAATAGCGCTTCGTGACCCATGGCGATGTGATTAAACAAGACCAGATGCTGATGAATTTGCCCCATATCCCCGACATGAGGAACCACTCGCAATCCAAATTTTCTTGCCAGCAAGCTGACCGCGAGAAACTCTGCAATGCCTGCCACTCGTGTGCAATCCACCTGCACAATTTCAACCGCCTGTGCCTGCATGAAATTCTTGAACAGAATACGATTGGGCACGTGCTCCCCGAGAGCGATGGGTATGGGGCGGAGCGCCTCGGCCAGCATGCGATGAGCGTGTATATCGTCGGGATGCGTCGGCTCCTCGATGAAGTACGGCCGCATGCCACGGAGAGCGTTTGAGATCGCCATTGCGGCCGGAAGTGTCCACTGCTGGTTGGCATCCAGCATAATCAAAGCATCGGCGCCGGCCAGTTCGCGCAACATGAAGGCACGGCGCTTGTCTCGCTCCCCATCGGGCGAGCCAACTTTCAGTTTGAAGGCCCGAAAACCCTGATCCATAGCTTCTTTGGCCAATTGCTTTACGCGACTGTCCTCGTACTGAAACCAACCAACCGAGGTGTCGTATCCCGGGTATCCGACCCGCAAAATGTTTTGCCGATCGCCTCGCGAGCTCATGTGTTCCCGCAGAATCGCCTCTGCGTCATCCCGGGTGAGCACGTCCTCTAGGTAGCGGAGATCTAACAAGTCGAGAATGCTCCTCGGGTTTAGGTCGAGAAGCAAGCGCCATAGTGGCAGTTGCCGACTCTTGGCCCACAAATCGAAACAAGCATTGGTCAAGGAAGCAAGCGCCAGGTGGGAAACGCCTTTGTGGGGTCCAAGCCAGCGCAGTTGGGGATGATCGGCGAGGCGCTGCGCCACCTTGCCAAACTCGGCCATAAGTTCTTCCAGGTCGCGACCAACGATTTCTTTCCCCAGCAGTTCGATTGCCTGACAAACCAGTTCATTTCCCGTTCCCAAGGTGAGCACGATTCCGGTGCCGAACAATTTCCCCTCGCCGTGAACGAGGGTAGTGGCAAATGCGTACTCAACGCCGGAGTGCACGGCGTCGGTTCCCGCTCCTTGCGGCAAAGGGAAACGTACATCTCGTGTCTCGAGAGCGCGAATTCGCTGATCGGACATCAGAAGGTCTCACCCATCTCGCAATTCGTGAGCCCTCGAAGATTCGAGCAGCCCAAAACAGGCCACTGCATGGTAAGTAGACGAGCCAGCTGCAGGCGTCGCGGCCACGCCCTAAAGAGTTCGACGGCTGATTGGGTTCTGATACCTATCCATGCAGATTGATGAAGCCGCCGTCAATCGGATAGTCCACGCCGGTAATAAATGAAGCCGCGTCAGAGCAGAGAAATAGCGCCAGTGACGCGACCTCATCGGGTTCACCCATCCGGCCAACCGGTTGTGTTTTTGCCAAATTGGCATACATCTCGTGCTCTCGCCCGGGATAATTTTTTCTTAGATAGTCGTCCACAAAAGGCGTATGCACCCGCGCCGGAGAGATACAGTTGCAACGAATCTTGTAGGGCACGTAGTCCCGTGCCACCGAATAGGTCATCGCGATTACCGCGCCCTTACTGGTTGAATAGGCAAAGCGTTCGGCTAGCCCCGCCGATCCTGCAATCGACGCCATATTTAAAATGACTCCACCGTTGCTTTTCATATGTCCTATGGCGGCATGAATGCAGTTGTAATATCCCTTCACGTTCACTCTCATCACGCGATCGAAATCCACCTCGCTGGTGGTTTCAACATTGCCGATGTGCGAAATGCCGGCGTTATTTACCAAAATATCGATCCGCCCCTGGGTGGCGATCCGCTGAAAGGCCGAAACCACCTCCGCTTGTTGTATGACATCGCAGCGGTGCACCGACGCCGTGCCACCCACTTTTCTGATCTCACAGGCGGTTGCCTCGGCCTGATTCTCATCGACATCAACAATTCGTACGACGGAGCCGTGGTGCGCGAACTTGAGGGCAATCGCCCGACCTATTCCGCTTCCCGCTCCGGTAATCACTGCGGCTTTTCCGTCCAGCCTAAATTCCGCGCAATCGTTGTTTTGGGTCAGAGCGACACTCCTCTCTTCCATGGAATAAAATCCTGTTGATTTTTCTGTTCGGCCTTGGTCTGAAGTTCTCCGCTCGCAACCCGCACGACGAGATCAAGGATCCGCTCCCCCATCTGTTCTATCGTCGACTCTCCGGCGATGATCGCTCCGGTATCGATATCGATGATGTCTGGCATTCGCCGCGCCAGCGAAGTATTGGTCGATAGCTTCACTACCGGCGCAATCGGATTTCCCGTCGGCGTGCCTAGTCCGGTCGTAAACAGTACCACATTCGCTCCGGCGCCGACCTGCGCGGTCACGCATTCTACGTCATTTCCCGGCGTACATTGCAGATGCAATCCCGGCCGGGTCGAGTATTCCGGATAGTCAAGCACCGCCGTAACCGGAGATGTTCCACCTTTCTTGGCCGCTCCGGCTGATTTCATGGCATCCGTGAGCAGTCCGTCGCGCATATTGCCCGGGGATGGATTCATGTCAAAACTTGCACCCACGGCCTCGGCGCGATTCGCGTACTGCCGCATCAGCTCCATGAATCTGTGCGCCACTTCCTTTGAAACCGCTCGGTTTATCAGCTCCTGTTCCACGCCGCACAGCTCCGGGAACTCGGAAAGAATGGTTCTCGCCCCGAGGGCCACCAGCAGGTCAGAGGCGTGCCCGATTGCCGGGTTGGCCGATATGCCGGAAAACCCGTCCGACCCTCCGCACTTCAGACCGATACACAAGTGCGAAAGCTCGGCCGGTGTGCGCCGCGCCTTATCGGCTTCCACCAGGCCCTCGAAGGTCCCCCCGATAGCGTCAGAAATCAGGGTTGATTCGGTCCCGCTCTTCTGTTGCTCTGGAATGACCAGCGGCTTCGTCAGCTTCGGATCTCGGATCTTAACTTGCTCGCGCAGAATGCTGACCTGTGCATGTTGGCAGCCTAAGCTCAGCACAGTTGCCCCCGCGACATTTGGATGATGAATGTAGTCGGCGATCAAACCGCAGAGATTGTTCGCGTCCTCTCGGGTGCCGCCGCAGCCGCCTTCGTGCAAGAGAAACCGGATCCCGTCTAGGTTCTCAAACAGTTTCTTTCTCACCGCACCCTGCCCATTGTGCGGAAACGCATGGGTTCTAAGCTCGGCAGTTTTGCCCTGGCGATAAAGCTGTGCCAGTTCCGCAACTTGCAAGCGATAATCTTCGTGGGGGGCGAAGCCCAGTTCTTCTTCAAATGCCTGCTGGAGATTGAGAATATTCCGGTTCTCGCAAAAAACCAGCGGCACCACGATCCAATGATTTCGGGTGCCCACCTGCCCGTCTGCACGCCGATAGCCTTGAAAGCGGGTCTCAGCCCAGCGCGAGACATCGGGGGCCTTCCAGTTAAACTCGCCTTCTTGATCGCGGTACGGCAATGCCTCGTGGCGTACGTTGGTCAGTGTCAGCGCTTCCCCGCGGCGCACCGGCTGCGTGGTTTTTCCTACCAGCACGCCATACATTGTCACCGGCGCTCCTAGCGAGAGATCCTCGGTGGCGATCTTGTGCTTCGCTGAGACTCGCGTGACTAGAGGGTATTTCGATCCATTCCACTCGACTATCTCCCCTTCTTTCAGGTCGGTCAGGGCAATCAAAACGTTGTCTCGTGGATCGAGTTGCAAGACTTTTCTCATCAATTTTGCCTATCTCAAATTCTAAAGCCTCGGGCTATATTCTGCTTTCTTCGGCGCGCGATTGCCGAATTCCGTTTTCTCTTCAAAGGAAAGCACTGTAAACGGAACCAGCACATCCAGGCAAATGGCCGCATCTATGCCTCGAGCCTGAGCCCACCGGGATAACTGATAGCATGCCTGTCCGCAGGCGCTCTAGACACCTTCGTCCGTCTCGCTTGCTATGAGAAAACTGTGACACGCGCATGCTAGGAGGAGCGGTCAAGATTTGATTGGGGCTTGTACTGAAAAATCGTAGTTGCTTCAATCCTGAGGTGAGTGGCCGGATTTCATCCGGCAGGCCGAGCGAACCTAAACTGGCATTAAATTAAGTGCCCGGATGCCCGCGGTGACTACCGACAACAACCCCCATCGCCATTCAACCTCGTTGGGCGGTGCCCCCTACTGAGCCACTTCCTGAATGACAGCGGCATCTCTGGCTTTCTTGCGGACTGGAACAGAGCGAGATGGTATTTCTTCCCACACTGGCCGGCTACTTTTCTGAGTGCCCTCGGTTACTCGCGAGGTATTTGTGACTTCGGCGGTCAGCTCGGTCTTGGCGAACAATCTGGCGGTGGACCACATGGCGAGAAGCGTAGTCGCCAGAAGCGCGAATTGCTTCCCCCCGCTCAACATGGAAGCGTTGCCGAGCAGCGTGAGTCCGGCAAAGCAGAAAAATAAGTGAGTGCAGAAGACCTTGAGCGAGGACTGCCCCAGCAGCACTAACGGCCGAATCGCCAGAGGTTTGAGATAGAACCGCAGGCGAATCAGCAGGATTCCAACAGCACTGAAATCAATCAGGCGAACCACGCCCAGATGCCATTTATCAAAGTATGGCTCATAACTCCCCAGCTCAAGACCGCCGCCAATGGCGTACCGCATCCTCAGCAGCACGAAGACCACAATCAAAGCGGGGATAGTAAGCTGGCTGACAACTCGCGTCAGAGGCAGTTGATCTTTGGCCCAACGCACACCCATCCATAGCCCCACCAGCCACAACCATTGCCACGCCCACAGATCGAACGCTCCCATCTCGTGTAGGGGAATGCTTAGACCGAAACGGTGATTCATGAACTGCCACAGAGCCTGGCGAAGCCCCATTTGCGCGAACAGCCAAAGTGTGAACCCTCCACTCAGGGTGAATCTCCATCCCCATTTTTCTCCCAGCTTCAAGGCTAAGGGCGTGAGGACCAGGAAGATGATGTACATCGGCAGAATATCGAGCAATGGCGGGCGATAGAGTAGCAAGGCTCCGTCGATTACCGCGCGCTTGGGGCCGGCATCAAAGTAAAAATCCAAGAGATTGTGCAGGCCCGGACGCGTGCCGCGGGCAGCAATGGGAACAGCCGCCAAGAAAGCAAAGCTCAACAACAGTATGTGGTACAAGTAAAGCCGCAAGGTCCGCCGGCGCAGCTTCTGCTGCATGGCACGATAGCCGTTCGATAGGGCAAGACGGAAATAGATGCGGCCGGTGAATAGTGCCGAAAGAAATATGAAGCCTTCCGCGGCCGAAACGAACCCAAATGGCTGATTCACGTACACACTGAGAGTGGTGGGAAGGTGTGTGACCGTAATCCACACCAGCATCAGTCCGCGAAGAGCATCGAGTTCTTCAAATCGGCGCATTTCTCTAGGCGGCCTCCTTTTCATGAGATTCCCCAGCTGCCAGGAATGAAAGAGGTATTTTTGTAAAAAATAGTCAAGACCAAAGGAAAAAAGCTGAGATCAAAATTTGTTCGGGCAACTGTTTCGGCGAACCTCGAATTGACAAACGCCTGTCTCGGTGCGGTCCTCGGCGAGAAGAGTGCCAAGCAAAGTGCTACAAACAAGTTTGCACAGGCCTCGCCGCCGTGGGCCTTAGACGCAAAAAGGAGCTCCAAAATGGTCTTGGTCTCGTAGTTCAGCCGGCCCTTTGCCACGCCATAGCCGCCGCTTCTTTGATGGCGGCTATGACGTAGGCGTCACGCCTCATTTGCTGTTTCTCTCCTGAATTGGCAAGCGGGGGAAGGCATTTCCGGGATACCGCTTGTCGAAGAATGCCGTCAGGATCTACTGGACCTTCATGAGCGCACACCTATGGTCGAACCTTGGATTTCACCTCAGTTTCGCCCCACGTCTCGACACCATTGTGCGGCAAGTTTTCGACGACGATAGTCCATCGCTTCACCGTAAGCTCCACGGCAGCGAGAAGATACACGGTAACGAGCCCAAGATGCAGCCCCATTTAGCGTCGATCCACTGCGGATATTTTCGTCTTTAACTAAGCGAATGCCCCTGTCAAGCAGACGCTCGATCTACCGCGGCTGGATGTATCTCGACTAGGGCGAGCAACTGAGTCAGGGTGCGGTTTTAGCGGCGCGATGTTGTTCAGTTTCGCGTTCTCCGCCGTCGAATGCGTTTTGTCCGAAACTTAGGCCACGGAAGACGGTCCTAAAGATCTTGATCACTTCTTTCCGATGGTGTTCAGGAAAAGAATCAACCAGCTCTTTCAATTCCTTCAGCAACTCGGTGCCTCGGTTTACGCTGACATCTTGGTGACTCACTCTGCCTCCTCTACTTCTTCGGACGCTCAAATCGGTGAGGGCTGCAACGTTGGCCGCTATCGATCGATTTTCATGGCCGGGAGACTGAAATCCGGGGTTTCATCGAAGAGGCCGCGGTATTCAAAACGCAATCCCACATGAGGCGAAAAGTCGTAGTTGAGTCCGGCTCCGCACGATGGCAACGATCAACAACGAATAGAACAACAACTTCATTTTCTGGCTCCTTTATGTATCGCGAGCGCTCACCTCCCCACATCCAAACCGCACTCGGCTCCCGAACTGTCTCCAAGGTAAGCCTGGCAGAATTTGGGCAATGTCCAGCTTCGTCAAGACAATGGTGAATTTTGTGAACTCAGCAGTTGGCGAGCCTGTCGCAGCGTCGGAGACGATGTTCGCCCGGCAACAACGACCGAAACCCGCGACTTCCTCTTAACATTTCTGGACAGAACCGGGGTTAGCGCAGGGCTAAAATGAGCGGGTTCAGAGGGCGAGGGAGCCATGGCATCGTCGCACCAGAGTGTGGAATCGACAGCTGGCCGTATTCTCGTCATCGATGACGACGCGGAACTATGTCGGCTGGTGGGTCGTTTTTTGACCGCCGAGGGTTTTCGCGTGGAGACCGTTCGTACCAGTACGGAAGGGGTGGAGCGTGCGCACTCAGGAGAGCACCAACTGATTGTGCTCGATGTCATGCTGCCGGGAATGGATGGATTTGAGATACTTCGGCGAATACGCGCTGAATCGCGCACTCCGGTGTTAATGTTGACCGCTCGCGGTGACGATTTGGACAGAATTTTGGGACTGGAAATCGGTGCGGATGATTATCTCCCCAAGCCATTCAATCCTCGAGAACTGTCAGCCCGCATCCGCGCCATCTTGCGACGAGTAAATACCAGCCTGTCCCCTCAAAGCTCGACGCCTCTGGTCGTGGGCAACCTCGAGCTCAATCCTGCCTCTAGGGTCGCCCGTATAGGACGAGAGGTATTGAATTTGACCACGATCGAGTTCGATCTTCTTGAAAAGTTCATGAGGTCGGCTGGCCGGGTGGTTGGACGCGAGGAACTGGTCAAAGAGGTTCTGGGACGAGAGTTCTCGCCCTTCGATCGCAGCGTGGACACCCATGTCTGCAACTTGAGAAAGAAAGTTGGACACTACGCAGACGGAACCGAACGCATTAAAGGCGTTCGGGGCATTGGCTATCTTCTCGCAGTCGCCAATGAACTCTCGGGCGAGTAGATGACATGCGAAGTTTATTCTTCAAGATTTTTCTCTGGTTTTGGATGAGCATTGTCTTCATCAGTTTGACCATGCTCCTCATCACAGCCATCGCACAATCCAATTCCGAGAACGCCGCCTGGCAGAATCAGGCCATTGTCGCGGCCGAAGCGGTCCGCGCTGTGGACATTTATGAACGCCAGGGCGCGGCTGCGCTCAAAACCCATTTTGAACATCTCCCCAAACGACCGTTATCTGCCTATTTACTGGACGACCACGGATCAGAAGTATTGGGTCAGAGGCTGCCAGAACAGGCCATCCAACTGGTCCACAAAGGATTGCTGCGAACTCTGCTTGCGCCCACCGGAGCACTTGCCTACGACGCTACTAGCCCACCACCCTCCTCTGCCGCGATTCCTTTGAAAGCTGTACCAGGGCAGATACCTAGAACGATTTATCTCGCGCCTGCCCACATTGGCGATGATGGCGGCTCCTCGCAAGTGGTTGCCAACCAGGTGACTGGAGCGAGCGGCCGATCCTATACTTTTCTGGTCGTCGTTCCCCCATTCTCCGTCCGAACTTTCCTCACCTCCTTTCATTTCGATCTGGGAGTTCGCCTGGGAGCGGCCTTATTGTTGGCGGGCGTTTTCTGCTTCTGGCTCGCGCGCCATGTCACCGCTCCTCTAGTTCAGTTGCGCGAAGCTGCAGGCCAAATAGCAGATGGCCATCTCAGCACTAGGATTGCGCCAGCCCTGCACGAACGCCGGGATGAAATCGGAGTGCTCGGACAACACTTTGATCGGATGGCGGAACGAGTGGAATCGTTGATCGGCGGCCAACAGAGACTGCTAAGCACAGTCTCTCACGAACTACGTTCCCCTCTTACTCGGCTGTCGCTTGCCGCCGGTCTCTTACGCCAGTGCTCTCAGGAGGAGATGCCAGAATATCTCGACCGCATCGAGCTTGAGACTGATCAATTGGACAAACTCATCGCGCAGCTGCTCACCCTGTCCCGTATCGAGAGCGGTGCCGATCGAGCTCCTGCCAAAGAAAGAATCGATCTCTCAATTCTGTTGCAGGAGATCGCGGTCAACGGCAACTTCGAGGCACGCGCGCGAGGCTGTGGGGTTTTCGTGGGTCCGGTCGAGGCATGTTTCACGACAGGCATTCCGGACCAGATCCGCAGAGCAATTGAGAATGTGGTACGCAACGCCATCCGCTATACGAAGCGGAACTCGCAGATCGAAATCAGCATGCACAGGCAAGAAGGCGTCCCACGGGCAACGGGTCTGATCCAGGTGCGTGATTATGGTCCTGGCGTACCTGAATCCGAGCTCCAGAATATTTTTCTGCCGTTTTATCGAGTTCTTTCTGGCCATCAATCAGGCTCTGATGGGTCAGGACTAGGCCTGGCCATTACGGAACGCATCGTTCGCAGCCACGGTGGCCGGGTGCGAGCGGTAAATGCCCCCGGCGGTGGTCTTCTGGTGGAGTTGGAGCTTCCTCTTGCAGTCTGAACTCGCGTCTACGACATCAGCCGAAGGCTTTCGTATGGAACGCCACTCCTCACACGATTCTGAGCTTCCTTAACAAAGCTTAACCGCACGCTGTTCCGTCCTCTCTTACTCTCAACCTGTGACACTCGAGTTGCACAAAGCGAGCAAGTCGCAAGTTGTCATTAGCGCAACTTTCGGGTCGCACCATATGCTCGCATGGAGATACTATGAACCGGATTTTGAGATTGCTTGCCGCCGCGGCCCTTCTGTCTTTGCCTGTCCTAGCTTTCACCCAAGAAAGCAATCTGAACGGGCGATGGACAGCCACTCTGAAAAAGGGTGACCGGACTGGCACCGCCGTGCTAACCATCAGCATTTCTGCTAAAGAAGTGACTGGCACACTAAGTGATCCATCGGGGCAAACATGGAAGATTGAACACGGAAAAGTTGATGGCAACCGCATCACATTCGACGTTACCGCCCACGAGCACGGCACCGCGAAGATCATTCACTTTTTCGGTCAGATGGCGGAGGAAAGTATTACGCTCGAAAACGAGTCCAACGGGAGAGCTGGTCGAACCATGACATTTCAGAGAGTTAAAGACTAGAACGAGCGGCAGCCTATCGCGGCCGAGTAGAACTCAGAAACTTAGGATTTGTTTAGGCGTTCCCCGCTGACTAGCAACTTTTTCGTAGCTCGCAATAGCACGATCAAACGGGACGACTTCATAGCTACCAACTTTCAACGCGCCAGTATCGAAACCACGATTTAGTTCCAACATCAGTGTTCTGAGTTCGCTTGCTTCGAACTTGTTGCTATCCACGCCTATCAGATGTGAGCGATTGTGGTAGAAATCCACTAGATCAAAGCTAACTCGTGTTCCACCGGTGCTCGCAATGGCGACCTGTCGGCCCCCGAGCCGTAGCGACCGTAACGCCGGCTCGAACATTGCGCCTCCGACCGTATCGAAGACAATGTCCACCCCGCTGCCGTCAGTGAGATCGCGAACCTTTTGGGCCAGGTCCTCTTTCTTCGTGTTGATGATCGCCCTCGAGCCTGCCACCACATCAGAGCTGGTGTCCGCTGCCAGGACTTGGGCATGCTTCCAATTCGCAATCTGAACCGCAGCGCGGCCCACCGCGCCTCGGGCACCGACAATGAGAATGGTGTTGCCGGCTTTCAATTGGGCGGCCCCAACTAGCGCCGCAAACGCCGTGGTAAAGGGAACACCTACGCCGGCCGCTTCCGCGAAAGTTAATACCTCCGGCTTCGGGGCTAGGAATTCTTTTCGAACACTAATGTATTCAGCGTGAGCTCCATCGCGAGTCATACCCAGGCCCGGCCCGGTTCCCCATACACTCTGGCCTTCATCTTCTCCCTTACTTAGGACAACGCCCGAAAAATCGCGACCGGGAGTACGCGGCAAAGTTGTCTGCGAGAACACGCCCGCGATGTTCTTGACGTCACTGGGATTGATGGCCGCGGCTGTGACTTGGACCAGCAGTTCTCCACCCCCGGCTGTAGGAGCCTGGATTTCCTCAACCACTAGAGCCGACGATACGGTGCCAAACCGGTGAAACCGCAAAGCCCGCATGGAATATTCCTCAGGAACTTGGGCATTAGAGCCAAATGGGCAGTTGGCCGCGCATGCGCTGTTCTATTCAAATTCCCAATGTGCTATTTACGCCGAGATCGCAGTGCGAGGATCAACAGAAATCGATCGACCGTGGGGAAGAGAGAAGCTGGACCGCAATAGAGAGTCAGGATAGGCATGCCCAGTTTCGTATCGATATTAGCTTCCCGCCTCTGGCAGGTGAATCACTGGAGATTCGGTTCGGCAACAAACCCCGTATCGTTGCCAAAGCCGGAACCACGGGCTGCGGGCCTGCATCTGATCGTGTCTTCGATTGGCAGCCGATATATCGCTGGGGGTCAGCGGTCTGGTATCCGGCACGGCAAAGATCCGCTCTAGCCGCTCGATTTCTGCAATAACCTGCTCAACGTCCATGGCCACTCCAGTATAGCTAAGAGAGCCGAGTGTGTGTCGGTTCTGGCAGTTTGAATTTTTATCCCATTCCGTGGCATTGTGTACGATTTTCGGACCATAGATTGCGTTTGATTGCCGGACAACGAGAATAGGAGAAAAAGGAAGCGATAAACAGAGGCACGATTCAGCGGAGTCTATGCGTTTTTTTCTTGCACGCGCTCCGCACCCCGTGGTACGGTAGCCAGCAGCGAATAGAAGGCGAAATCTACTGCCCTTTATTCGTGAAGTGCCCGGTTACTTTGGAAGACATTCATAAGGGCGTGGTAATAAGCCCTTGGGAGTTTTGGGGTCCGTCGCAGCCTTCGGCGGTGCGGTTGCCGCAAGACCGCATCCGCCAAGGTGGCCAATGGCACGAGGCCCGACCTGTAAGTATCCGAGGTTGGCGGAGAACTTCTTTTTGCCGCCTTGGCCACCTGCCTCTGCAACGATCTTTACCGTGAAGCAGCGCAATGCAACCTCAGAATTCGCGGCGTGGATGTCGAGGTCGCAGGAACTCTCGGCAGCCCCGGACAACCCGCCCAGGACATCAGCTATCGCGTGCAGGTCGAAGCCGACGCAACTGCCTCGGCCATTGAAGAACTGATCCGGGCAACCGATGCTGTCGCGGAAATCCAAAACACAGTCCGCCAGGGATGCGCCGTCCGGCTGTTAATGGAAAAACAAGCGGATGAGGTGAGTCGCTGGAGACGCAAAACTGCCGGTTGATAACGCGGTATCGGCAGAATGCTAGGCAGCTAACTTTTTGGTGATCTTGTCGGCTAGCCATGTCTTCGCAGCATGGATATCGTCGTCACCCAATTCGTGTCCGCCGCGATGCCAAAATCTCGAAACCTCCGCTCCCCCACTCTCGAAGATCATGGCCAGTTCGTCCGTCTGATCGCGTGGGACGATGGAGTCTCGCATCCCCGCAGCCAGGAATACCGCCAGCCCGCTAAAATTTCGGATTATATCCGGCGTGAAAGGGACCATGGCTCGGAAAAGCGCGGCGGCCGCTAAATAATGAGGATGCAGCAGTATCAGACTGGCTGCGATGTTCGCGCCGTTCGAGTAGCCCACGGCCACCATATGCCGCTTACTAAAGCCATAGTGGTCAGCAGCAGCGTCGATAAATTCGGCGAGCTCGTTGGTACGTGTCTTCAAGTCCTCGACATCGAAAACACCTTCCGCAAATCTGCGGAAAAAGCGCGGCATTCCGTTTTCGAGCACATTGCCACGCACCCCTAAAAGGGCTGCACCGGGCCACAATTCTCTTCCCAGTGGCAAAAGATCCCGTTCGTCGCCGCCGGTACCGTGCAGCAGTAGAAGCGTCACGGAATTGGGCGCAGGTTTTTGTGGGGGGATAAAAACGTGCACAAATCCCAGATCATCAGGCGGCTTCATCGGTTTGTCCTCCGCCGATTTTGGGTAGCTCGATTGGCGGTAACAACTGCTCTAGTTGGGAACGAGCTTCCTCCAGCCAGGGTGGCAACTTTAGGGACGTGCCGAGGCGATCGATGGTTTCATCCGTGGCAAAGCCCGGAGGATCGGTGGCAATCTCAAACAAGACCCCGCCAGGCTCCCGGAAGTAAATGGAATGAAAATACTGGCGGTCGATAATCGGCGTAACGTCGTATTGCAGGGTGGTGAGCCTATCCCGCCATTGCGCCTGCTGCTGATCCGTTGCCGTTCTCCATGCCACATGATGAACGGTCCCCACGGCAACCCTCCCCGGACGTCCTTCTGGAGCACAGACTAGGTCGACTATCCGGCCGGCGCCGCCGTTACCAACCGTGTAGCGGAAACGGTTGTCCTCTTTACCAACCTGTTTGAATCCTAATGTCTCAGTGAGCAAAGCTGCGGTACGCTCATAACCGTTTTCTGAAAGTGTGACGCGCTGAAAGCCACGAATTGCGTGTTCGGTCGGTACCGGGCCGCCCTCCCAAACCCGATCAGGTTCCGCATTGGGTGTGCTTACGAGCTCAAGTTGAAGACCATCGGGATCTGGGAAGAACAGCAGCTCCTCGCCGAAGTTCGAGGTTGCTTCCTGAAATTCAACCTCGCGCTGGCGAAGACGCTCCCGCCAGTACGGTAAAGATTTTTCCGGCACAGCAAAGGACGTAACCGTCAGTTGCCCAGTACCGATGCGTCCACTCATAGCACCGAGCCAGGGAAAAAACGTCATGATGGTTCCCGGATGTCCCTGACCGTCTCCGTAGTACAGATGGTAGGTTTGCGGATCGTCAAAATTTACCGTCAACTTCACGAGTCGAAGCCCAAGAACACCGGTATAGAAGTTGACGTTGGTTTGCGGTTCGCCGGCGATTGCAGTTACGTGATGCAGTCCTTCAATTTTTGACATCTATGCCTCAGTTTGGGAAACTCCACGGCTCACCTGCTGCCGGGTGGCTTGAACAGGGTACGCTGATTTTTCACGCCTTGCAGGAAAGGCCGAGTAAGACTCGCGGCGTCTTACGCGGGCACGCCTGCGCCGGCAACCAACAGAAGCTGAAGCACAATCGCAGGAGCCGGACGCCAGTTCTCCCATGCTATCTTGGCTGACCCGCCCAGATTCAGCCGCTAGTTTCTCGCATCCACCTCACCGACACCACAGACTTGGCACATCCTGTTGAGCTCCTTCCTCGAGATGGTATTCGCTTTCCACCAGGCCACTGGGGAAGCTACGAGTGGCGACATGTCTCACCCGCAGATCGTTCGGCAACTCGCCGAACAACGGTATGCCGCTCCCGATGATCACCGGAACCCGGGTAATAATGAGCCGCTGAATCAGTCCGGCACGAAGAAAGCACGCACTGTAATCCTCCATCCACCTAAAGCGGGATACCTCGAGACTCAAGCTCCAACGCGATTTCCCTCTGCTCTCCCGAGAGCCGTTCCACGATTGCGCCCGCCGGAGCATAGGCGAGAGCATGCGTGCTCAGTACAAAAACGGATTTTGCGCCATACGGCCATTCGTCGAAATCCAGCACCGTCTCGTAGGTCTTACGTCCGATCACCAAGGCATCAACTGTCGCCATGAATTCGGCGTAGCCGTGCGGTTCGCCGCCTCCGGGCGGCAGGAAGTCGAGCCCTCCATCGGTTCGCGCGATATACCCATCGAGGCTGGTTCCTATAAAAACAGATGCCAACATAAAATTCCTACGTTTGCGAGCGGTGCGTCATTCAACAACATTCGTTGCGGCTAGTGCTGGGCGAGCAGACGCCGACAGAATGCAGGTATCATTCGTGACGGCTCGCACGGGTGCGAGCATTGTCATGCCGCTTGCGAGGCGCACATACGTAACCCAGCTCGAGCATCTTGCCACAAATGAGACACTCCAACTCCGCCGTCTGTATCACGGCCTAGTTCCCATCCACGGGCTCAATAGAGGAAACCTTGATCATCTAGCTTTTGTGATCGAGAGTTCCGGTTATCTTGACTCTACGCGCGGCGAACTTTGCCGGCGTCTTCTGGTCGCTTAGTTTCATCACCATACTGCCATCGTAGAGGGCGTACGAGGCCTGACCCTTGGTGCACATCTTGATGCATTGGTCGGGTAAATGGTCCTTCATCACCTCGTGATTGGTACCGCACATTGTATCCGTGATCACGCCGGTAAAAGTATCGGCTTTAGCGCCGATCGCCGCTGCCAAAGCAACTGCCAAGAAGGTAATCCTCATTGCTACTTCTCCCTTAATAAAACCAGCCCGAACTATTCATGCTGCACGAGTTGAAAGCGAACGAACAGGCTCCCGCCAACGGGGTGAGCGCCATAGTAGGGCCGAATCGCAGACGCTAGCGAGTAGGCCGTAAAGTTTCCCCCGACACCGGTTTCAATGTGCCGAAACACATTGAAATGGCGTACGTAACCCGCCGTATAGGCTCCGATTCGAAACGTGTTGCCGTACAAAATAGCCAGCCGTTGTTCTAGATCCGGCTCATCCTTGAACAGCTCGTCTTTGTCGACCAGTTCAAAGCGGCCGGTGATGAAATTTTTGCGACTGAGGGGCAAGACGGATTCCGCCAAATAGGAGTTGAGATTGCGTAAGTTGGCGGTATTGTGTGTGCGCCCCCAAACCAGCGTCGTTGACCAGCTGTCGCCTCCCACCGGCCTGGTGTATTCGAGCGATGCTGTGACCCGTGATTGGTTGCCGTTCTCAAGAGCTTCGGGATGAGAAAGCCGCCCGAACGAAATTTGCGCGGCCCAATTCTTGCTTGGAAAAAACCAAAGGCGCATGGACCAGGAATTTATGGGGCCGGACTCAATGGTCCAGCGATTTTCCCCCGGTTCCGAGCCGTAGAACCCGCTCGCTTCGAGCTTCAGATTGTGGGCCCGAAGCCCGACGGTAAGGACATCGTTGGCGATGTGTGTGGAGTCCTGCAAATGATGAGAGATCGGAGCCTGGGGCAGCTCCATGGCAGAGGCCCGATGAGGATAGGCAACCGGCCCGAGCGCAGGATCGCCAACCGGAGCAAAATACAAGTCCAACGTCGCGTTCTCGGCGATCTGGTGCGCGTAGTGGAATCCCAAGGACATAATCAGATTGTGCGGGTGTTGGCCGTCCACGAGTGGATGCCCGTACGCCGTTTCTCCGGTCTGGAATAGGAGAGGATAGCGGCGGTCGGTAATCGTAGCAGGCTCCAAGCTGAGCATAAGTTCGGCCTGAAATGCCCCATCGGCACCAACCCGGTGTTCGGCTGAGACCATAAACCAGTTGGTCGCGTAAAGCTTGTCACCGCCGCGGGGACCCGACTGCTGAGTATCTGAGAGAAAGCCGAGACCCATGAACATCGCATTCCAGTTGTTGAAGTGGGTCATGATCATGGGCATGGGCCATCCCGCCGGATCCTCCGCAGTCCCGGAAGCCAAATTCATGAGAAACATGCTTGCGGGATTCATGTCGACCATCTTGGCTTCGAATGGCTCTGGCGCAGATTTCTCCTTTGTGTCGCATACCTGACCGGCCGCCCAATGAGGGAGAAACGCGGCAATGGCGGCTAGCACCAAAGTTCGTCTTCGTAATGGCAATTCATCGCCTTTCGTAAAGGCAAAACACACAACCGCCTCGAGCAGGAATGGGAACGCAATCCGGGAGGCTCAGATTCTGAGGACGGAAGAAGCCGTATGCACGGACTCAGGCGGAGAAAAACCTACTAACCGCAGTGGCTTCCGAAATGTGTCCAGGCTAAGGTCGCCGTCTTGCAAGCTTAAGCCGAAAGCCGCTGCCGTAGGAGATTGCACCTGGAAAACGTGTGACGCGATCGCTGGCGAGTTAACCAATCGATGCGAGCAAGAGCCTGGAGACCGATCCTGCGAATGATCGTGGTGGCGATGACAGGGTGGAACTGAAAGCATCTTTGGAAAAGTTGGGCCGCACCGCTCGCCTGCGCATGCCGTAATGCACTGAAGCTGAGCAAGAGATACCGCCATAAGGACAACGGAGATCATCAGCTTGGCGCGAAACATACAACTTCTGGGTCAAGCATAGCACGGTTTTGGATATGGCTGACCGACTTGGCTGCCTTTTTACGCGCAGCCACGGCCTGCGCATTCCCCACACTTATTTCTTGCTCGTACCAAATCACTTTACATCCTGTCCGGACGGTAGTGCGACTAGCGAGGGATTCGCCTCGTTGACGTCTTTAACCAAAGCTTTATGCGTTTTTAACACCTGATGAGCGAAGCCAAGCCGTAATATAGGACCTTTTCTGGCGCTTCAGGAGGGTCTATATGCGAAAGACCTTTGTGCTTCGGGGAAGCATGACCGTTGTCACCATTATGATTTTGGCGGGAAGCTGTACAGTTCAAGGTGAGGACGGCCATCATAGCGATCGCGTCGCATTCAAAAAAGACACGTTGGTGCTCAGTAGGAGCGTATATGTAGGAACTGCGGACACCGTTCGCGTACAGCAAACCCTACCGACCGATTGCGTCGCCAAAGTTGTTGAAGTGCCAGTGTTGCCCGATTTCGTTTCCGCCAATGGCGGAGAACCTAACACCCCCGTGACCGTAGCCTGCGCCACTGCGACAGCCGACGGCACGTATCCCGGAGTCTTCAACAACAATAAGGTAGACGGCAGCTTTGGTGTAACCTCACCGATCTTTCTGGACGACATCACGAGTGATGGCAAACTGCTGAACACCGTCGCCGTCAATCCCTCGAGTATTGTTACCAGCTTCAGTTCAAAATCAGAGCTGGCGCTGAACCGCTCGCTTGATGAGAGAACCATCACGTTTGTCGGTTATGTTGGCGGCCCTGGATTCGTCACCGGTCCAAACCATCTGGATGTTTCGAATTCCAATACCCCCGGCGTAGTGGATCCCACAAATCCGGTAAAGTCCGAGTACTACCGATCGGTTGCGGAAGTCGATGCTTGGGGGCATCTCAAGATCACCGACGGCAACGCGTACAGCGGGAATAACGGCCGCGCCGCCATTAAGGCGGATGGGATCTACTACCTGGCCGGCAACGACAACAACGGCGGATTGACGACACCAAATAAGAACAACGTCCCCCCGATCGACCAACTCAACGGTACCCAAATCGGCGTAGATCTGATCAACTCGACCGGGGCCGAATTGCTCTATCCCGGCGAAACACAACCTTATCCGCCGAACATCAACATGATTGGGCGGTTCAGCATCACACAAGTCACTGATCCGGGCAGCTGCACATCTGGCGGATGCAAAAACTATGCGGCTGACAAGCCAGGCAAGGACAATAACTTCCGCGGCTTGACCGTGCATAACAATACGCTCTATGTAACCAAGGGCAGCGGCGGAAACGGGATCAACACCGTCTATCAGGTAGGGGAGGCAGGAACTCTGCCACGAGGAGATGAGACAACCCTCGCGGCATTGCCCATCACCATCCCCCCAGGCTTTCCTACCGGCCTGGCCAGCGGCACCGACCCAACGACCGGTAAAGCCACTCCGGTGGCATTTCCGTTCGGAATCTGGTTCGCCAACTCCAACACTCTGTATGTCTGTGACGAGGGCGACGGCACTCTGGTTTCCCCACCGGTCGATGGCAACATGGCGACGCCGTATTCCCAACAATTCTCCGGCGTGCAGAAATGGCACTTCGACGGGACCGCCTGGAAGATGGTTTACGTCTTGAACAAAGGAATGGAAATCGGCATTCCTTATGATCCACCCCGTAATCCCGAGGTTGGCGGATATCCTATGCCGGCCACAGATGGCTGCCGCAACCTCACTGGCAAAGTCAGTAACGATGGCATTGCAACCATTTATGCCGTCACCTCAACCGTCAGTACCGGCGGAGATCAGGGAGCTGATCCGAACAGGCTCGTCAGGGTCTCCGACAGCGTCGAAGCAATGACGCTGCCGGTCAGCGATGGTGATCATAAACTCGGCGTCGTTGTTATCATTCGTGAGGCAAAATTCGGCGAAGTACTTCGCGGCATTGCCCTCGCTCCGAAAGAATCCGAGCGATAACGACTATCCACTCGCATGCGGACCTCGAACAACCCAGGTCCGCATTCCTTTACACCCTCACATTGCTGCCAAGCCCGGTCGTAGATCTCTTCGAACGCGAACCTTTGCCGAAAATTTACAATGCGTCCCGGGACCACCGGGTCTCATCCAACATCGGAAGATGAAGAACGTGGGTAAAGGCGAGCGGACGCGGCGAGAGATCATGCGCAAGGAGACGCCACTGTTCCATCAGAAGGGATGCGAGGGCGCAGCCCTTTTTGAATACCGGTATCGACTCCGACGACGGTAATCCGGAGTCGCGCGGAAAGGCACCTTCATCCGTGGCTGGTATGTTGCAATCCATCATCGTGCGGGGGGCAGGAAAAGGGGGAAATTCGCCCCGTTATCGACACAGAGGAACTGGCGGCTCTCATCATTATTATTACGTTCGAAAGCAGTCTGAAGATGAGCCGTTTCGCAGCCGAAGGAGCATCCTCTGACTCTTGCCTGCCGTTACCCTTCAGGATCACCTGGAAGCCAACATTCCTGCGCGGGAAAGCGAAATCCGGAGTGAGGTTATGAGCAGCCAAAAGACGGGCTTGAAAACCGACTTTCGGGAGCGAGCTAAGGCCAATGATGTTGCCGTCGCACGTCTGATCGGATTCGAGGCGACAAATATGGCAAACGGGCGTGCCACCGTCGTCTTGTCAGCCGGGCCGCAGCATGCCAACCCTATGGGGACTCTACACGGCGGAATTCTTTGCGACATCGCTGACGCTGCCATGGGTATCGCGTTCGCGAGCACTCTGGCGCCCGACGAATCTTTTACCACCGTCGAACTCAAAATCAACTTTTTCCGGCCTATCTGGCAGGCCGAGCTCAAAGCAGAAGCCACCGTTGTACAACGGGGTCGCACGGTTGGCTACATGGAATGCAACATATCCGACGAGCAGAACCGGTTGATTGCAAAAGCAACATCTACCTGCATCGTGCTTCAGGGGGAGAAAGCGTCAGGGCGCTAAGTGGTGCAAGCATCTGTTGTCGTCCGGACTGTTAGTTGCGGTTGCAAAGCATGCACGCGAACGGCAGAGCGCCTGCCTGGCGGGGTTCCCCCTAGACATGCGCGAACCCGCCATCGACGCCCGCGCTTACCGGTTAGAGTCACGAGATTGGGGCGCCCCCTTGCCCGGGGCTACCCTGTTTTTGTTCTGATTGCGCCGCTCGCACTTGCTGGCCGATGTTCCTCTGTGGAAAAAGCTAAGGTCAGTCTACATGACAATGTTCGAAGCCATACAGATTTTGCCGGGTGCCTCTGGGACGACCCGGCAATTAAGAATACTTTTGTACTGCCGTGCGTTGAGCATATTCGTTCCTACGGGGATGCGCCCCATGTCCTCAATTCGCATGCTCTTAGCGGATGATTACGCCCCATGGCGAGTCCAAGCACGGAAACTATTGCAGCAGCGGCCCGACTGTTACATTACTGAAGCCTGCGATGGAATGGAAGCCGTCCAGAAAGCAGCAGAGCTGCGCCCCGATATTGTCCTTCTCGACGTTGACATGCCCGTCTTGAACGGAATCGAGGCCGCCAACAAAATTCGAGAGGTCACTCCCCAATCAAGAATCGTCTTTGTGACTCAAGACGGTGACGCGGACCTGAAAGCTGCTGCCCTTGCCGCAGGGGCGGAAGCCTATGTACTGAAGGCGAACGCTGCGACTGAACTCCTGCCCGTGATTGCTGCTGCTCTTCAGTGCAGGTATTGAGTGGTCTGCAGAGCATCGAGCCTTCCACTTGTGTCATTAACGGGCAGCCCTAACCGGGGAACCTGGAGGTGTCCGCTGCTATCCCGCCTACCGCGAATAAACGGCTGAGTGCTGTACACGGATACTTTCGAAGATGCCCCTGTTCTCTTCGGGGTCATGCGGTTCCGATACACACCAGCACTGAACGTCAATATCGTAAGTCTTGGTTAAAAGCTCCCAAAGGCGTTCCCGCTGAATTGCCGCATCTGCTTCGCCTTGTGCCCACAAGGCAGGTGTACACTCTCAACCAATTGCAAGGTGGAGATACCTTTCCTTCGCTGTCCGCAGCGCTGCTACTATGGCGTTCGGCACACCCTTGGCAAATCTATCCCCGCCAGTCGAGGTGTCCATGATTGTCGAGAGGGAGTCGGAAACATCCAACGGGATATAGAGTTTGCGTTCAACCGCGGCATCAATGTCCACGCCATCTGCCCTCAAGTGCTGAAGAATATTTAAACGGTGTAATTCGGTCGCAATAACGACGACTGCATTCCCACTGTCTAAAGCAGCTTCTATCGAGTGAACAAAGTCATCCACGAAAACCGCATCGTCTGAATAGAACCTCAGTTCGTGGCGGTTGCTTTCAACGCTCTGCGGTTGGGAAGGCGCGACGACTCTCTCACGCCGAGCCTGCTCGGCAATGTGCTCATCCTCAGGGTTGATCGAATCGCGCCGCGTCAAGCTGGCGCTAACAAACCGCTTACCTTCGAGAACCGCTTTTACAGCGGGCATTAGGTCGCTCGCCGCATCCGATTTGACGACATAGCCGCTTGCACCAGTGTTCAAGGCTTGTTCGGCGATGTCCGGTGAGCGGTTTTCGCTTATGAAGAGGATCTTGGACTTGGGGGATACCTGTCTGATTTGCCGAGCGGCTTCGATCCCGTTCAGTGTCGGAAGACCTATGTCGAGCAGGATCAGCTCTGGTTGCAGTTGTTGGGCTTGTTGCACCGCTTCCAATCCGTCAACGACCCGTCCGATGATCTCTAGTTCCGGTTCCTTCCGAAGCGTCGTTGATACGAAACCATGCCAAGGCTCGTAATCGTCAACCACAAGAACCCGCACTGATGTTGTGTCCAACCATCCCCCTCTGCCCTAAACCCGGAAGCCAGCACAAAAGCTCCACACTATCTCAGCCTAGAGCAATCACTCGTGAAACCTGTCCCGCAAATGTAAACTTTGTGGTTCAACCATAGCAAATCGTTCGTCATCTCGACGTTGCGCACAGGCAATATATCGGTTTTGGTGGCAATTGCATCGCATGTGCCCAACACTTGTTCAATTACTTGGAAAAGTCGCTACGGCTAACCAACGGCTCTTAAGGCTGGCTTTCTACGATACGCTGACAGCGAACCCAAGCAAATCCTAGGCTCTTCGCCGTGCCAATCTTCTGCGCCGGATACACGGTTAATAGCGGGCTCCGCTGGGCGAATCCCAAGCCGCATGAGCGAGTGGCCGTGCTTGGAATTGGCGGACTAGGGCACCTGGCGATTCAATATGCGAAAGCTGCTGGCTTCGAGGCAATTGCCGTTTCGCACTCCCCTGACAAGGACAAGATGATCCGCGACCTCGACACAGATGAAATTGTCCGCGACGGAAAGGGCCTCGCTACGGCAGGAGGCGCGGTCGTTATCCTCGGCACTTCCAATTCGACCAAAGCAATGAACGACAGCATTCAGGGATTGTGGCCGGACTGCCGGCTGGTGACCATGTTCGTCGACGCCGAGCCGCTCTTTGTTTCTCTGATCGACCTCATTTCGAAGCGTATTCAGATCGTTGGCAGCCAGCCGAACGGCCCGGAATATCTCTACGAGCCACTGGACTACGTGCCCCAGGGCAGAGTCAAACCGATGATCGAGACGTATCCCTTGGCTGAGGCTGTGAAGGCCTATCAGCGCGTTGCCGAGGGCAAGGCTCGATTCCGCGTCTC
>Ga0126381_100001095_pt1 | contig 29360 bp, 27 predicted proteins | sample PanSoiMetPlot_28_FD_96465 | JGI IMG/M metagenome (GOLD analysis project Ga0126381, IMG submission 96465) | Tropical forest soil microbial communities from Panama - MetaG Plot_28 | ecosystem: Environmental > Terrestrial > Soil > Tropical forest > Bulk soil | place: Panama | collected 2016-02-17
CTCCGTGATGGCCGCCTGGGGCGTCACATCGATCACCAGCACCAGCTGGATGCGCCTGGGTTAGCCGATGATCCGCCAGCAAGCAGCAAGGCTCGTCGCCTGCAGGCGCGGCACTGCCGCCGTCGAGCTTGCCATGCTGCTGCCCGCGCTCGCCACGCTGATCGTCGGCGGGATCTATGCGGGCCTCCTGGTGTATTCGATCGCCGGCCTGCACAGCGCGGTGGAGCAGGCGGCGCGATGTTACTCGGTGAGCGCCACCCAGTGCAGCGACTCCTCGACGGCGCAGACCTATGCGCAAAACCAGTACCACGGGATCAGCACGCCGACATTCATCGTCTCCACCGCCTCCTGCGGACACCAAGTCAGCGGTACCGTAACCATTGCGTTCAGTGCGGTCTTGAGGGAAGTGAGCGTGCCCGTGAACGCAACATCGTGCTTTCCATAGAAGATTGGCGGGTGGGTTATGTCGGAGTGGCAGCGGACACTGGTGGCCCTACTGGTCATCCTCGGTTTGGCAGGGTTCGGGATTCTCCTGGCCGTCGCGGTGGACGAGATCGAGACGCGGGCGGGCTCCCAGGTTACTGCGAGGGACCCGGCATCGTGCATCACAGAAAAAGCCAAGTCGATATCGGTTCAGGGTCACGAGCAACAAGACTCAACATCGAGCAAGGCTGGTCCGCACTACCCTCAATAACGATCGTGCACAGCCTCAATGCGGCTCTTGCCGCATTGCGATTGCGCACGGCACAGACTTTCCATCCATGTGCCGAAGGCTGACAGCTGTTGGCGGAGTGATTGCCGCCTTTGGCCAGCGCACCGTATTGAGCAGCTTCGCCAAATGGAGCAGCTTCGCCAATCTGGATCCAGACTAACGCCCGAGCACCTGCTCGGCCCAGTGCTGGATCAGATCGCCGTTGAGGAACGCGAGCACCGCCGGTTCCTGCGCCAGCGGATCATCGCCGGCGAGGACCGTGGCCACGATCACATCGCAGCGATCGTTGAAGGCGAGCGACAGCACCGGTTTCGCCGATTGGGTGCCGATCCGGTAGCCGCGGCTGCGGCCTTTCATCCACTGCACCGTGATGGGCTGGCCGGGGCCGAGCGCCGAAGCGTCATCGCCGACGAGATCGACGTCGCCGACGCGATCGAGCTCCGCGTCGTCGGCTACGCCGGTCTGGCAATTGCAGAAGCCGATCTTCGGCCGCAGATAGAGATTGACCTCAACCCCGCAGTCGGCGGCCTTGCAGCGATAGGCCCAGCCTTCTCCCCACTGGTCGATGGGAAACGGCCACGCGGCTTGCGTCCAGGCCGGCCGCGCGTCCGCGGACAGGCGAGGCGCATCCGCCGGCGGTTTGGCGGCAAGGAAGACGGCGCCGCCGATCCCGGCGACGAGCGCGAGAGCGGCGAGCGTGATGATCCGCTTGCTCATGATCGCACTCGTGATCGCTCTTGTGACGTCGCTGCGGCTGCTCGCGCATCGCCGCAGCGCGAGCCTGCTGCAAGGTTCATCGGCCGCGCGTTATCGTGTCAGTGCGCCGGCGGCCGCGCGCGCTCACCACCAGCTCGGCTTCTTCTCCGGCGGGTACACCGGCACGGCCGGCACGAAGCCGTCCCGGTTCGGCATCTGCACCTTGGGCAGGCTCTTCTCGTCCATGACGTCGCCCTCGGCGATGATGCCGTTGCGATAGAGCAGGAAGGCGACCACGGCGTAGACTTCATCGTGGCTGAGCGATCCGGGCTTGGGGACCGGCATCGCGCGGTTGATATAGTCCCACGCGATGGTGGCATACGGATAGTAGGCAACGCTGTCCTTTTCGGCTTCCGTGAACGGGCCGCGGAAAGGCTTGCCGGGGCTGCCGAGCACCAGGCGCCGCAGCACGCCGTTCTGCCCGTCCTTCCCGTGGCAGACCTCGCAACGCTTGGCGAAGACCGCGGCGCCTTCCTTGGCGGTGCCGTGCCCGGGGGGAAGCGCCTGGCCCTGCGGGCCGATCATGAAGTCGAACTTCTTGATCTCTTCCTGGCTGAGGGGCGTGCCCACATTGAATCGGGGCGACTGGGCCTGCCCCTGCGCCGCGGTGGCGGCGAGGATCATCGCGGACGCGAGCAGGCTCGAGGCGAGGAGATTATGAGAACATCGCATCGGTGATGCTCCCGTCCTTGGTGATCTTCCAGGGCTGCATGCAGTTGGTATGGATGGATCGCTGGGGCTTTCTCGACTCCTCCTCGGTGAAACCCCAGTTCTTGAACATCTCGGCGCGCGTGGGCTGAACCTCGCCGAGCTCGTCGGTGCAGCGCGACATGATCGTCGCTTCTTCGCCGTTCCAGGCCCAGTCGAACGTGAACCGGGTGTGGGCGCGCGGAACCACCGGCCCCTGCAGCGTCGCTTCCTTCCAGGTCGCGCCGCCGTCGGTCGAGACATCGACCTTCTTGACCACGCCGCCGCCGGACCAGGCGAGGCCCGTGATCTGCACATAGCCCTTGCCCGGCATCTTGAGGCCGGCAGAGGGCCGCGTGATCACGGATTTCGGCCCGAACTGGAAATGATGCCAGCGCGCCTTGCCGCCGAGGTCGGGCCGCGCGACCGAGTGATTCATGCTTTCGTTCCAGGTGTCGTAGGACTCGTCCACCACCTTGATGTGGGCGAGATACTTGACGCTGAAGGGTGCCTCCCAGCCTGGAACAAGCAGGCGGATCGGGTAGCCCTGCTCGACCCGCAGCGGCTCGCCGTTCTGCCCGTAGGCCACCATGACGTCTTCCAGGGCCTTGCCCATGGGCAGCGTGTGGGAGAACTTGCCGGGGTCCGCGCCTTCCGAGACGAGCCAGGTACCCTCCTTCTGCACGCCAACCGCATTCAGCAGCACGGACAGCGGCACGCCGGTCCATTCGCTGCAGCTCGTCATCCCGTGCACATATTGCACCGGCGGCCCCATGTTCTGGTTGCCGGTGCCGTGGACCATGGGCGAGCTGTTGGCATGGCACTCCAGGAAATGGATCCGGGTGACCGAAGGCAGGCGCTTAAGATCGTCCATGCTGAAGCTCAGCGGACGGTCCACCAGGCCGTGGATGGTGAGGCGATGCTCGTTCGCGTCGATGTCGGGGAAGTGAGACGCGTGGTATTGCACGAAGTGGAGCGAGGTCGGAGTGATGATGCCGCCGTAATCCTGCAGCGGCGTGTAATAGGTGATGTGATCGACACTGAACCGCGCGCCGCGGCGCAGCATCTCGCGGTGGTCATGGCTCTCGCCGGGCGTGCCTTCGGCCCTGGCTGACTGGCCTCTGACGGCGAATTCCGCGCCCGCTCCGGCGCCCGCGGCCAGACCCGCCAGCGCTGCCGCCTGTTTCAGGAAGCGCCTGCGGGGCGATGGATTGGAATCCATGATCGACCTCCCGTGATCCCTAAATTTTCGACTTGAAGCTTTGCATTGGCCCGAATGTGCTGAACGCCGATGCAACTTCTTACAGTTTTTAGGAAAAGGCGCACCCTGTCAACGGAGGTGAGCCGACGCTGCCCGCGCTCAGAGTCCCGAGATGTAACGCGCCATCGCCTCCCGGTCGGCAGGCGAAATCGCCTCCATGATTCGCTTCATGTCGGGACTGTTGCCACGCTCGCCGTCGGCAAAGTGGCGCATTGCGTCGACCAGATATTCGAACCTCTGGCCGGCGAGCCGCGGCGCCGCCACGCCGCCGACCAGCTTCTCCTGATGGCAGGCCGCGCATACCGCCACGGCGGCGGGCGGCGAGGCGGCGGCGGCAGCGGGCCGCCCCGGCCAGCTCTTTTTCGCGAAATAGGCCGCCGCGGACCCGAGCTCCGCGGGGGTGAGCGCCGTTGCCATCCACAGCATGACCTCGTTGTCGCGATCTCCATGCTGGAAGTCGTGCAGCTGCTTGAGCAGGTAGTTCTCCTGCAGGCCCCAGATGATCGGAACGTTCGCATTCTTCGGCAGGCCGGTCGCGCCATGGCAGGTGTTGCAGACCAGGAGCTTGGCGCCGAGAATATTCGCGGCCTCGGCTTCATTTCCCGGCGTGGGCACCGCCGGTATCTCGACGGCATGCTCGGCGGAAAATGCCGGCGCGGCGAACGCGGCCAGAACGAACAGAGCGCCGAAGACAGTCGAAACGCGATTGCTGATCATGCTCTAGGCTCCCCAGTGCACGAGTGCCTGCAGTCGCTGACGCGACAGGTGCGCTTGAACCATGGAAGCATGACGTAGTCGGCCTTGTGGCGCAAGATGGTGGCGGGTTCGGCAGCGGATGTCGAGGCGCGCGGCACGAGTATCGAAGGCAAGCACGATGCCGTCACGCCCGGCCAGCCCCCAGGCACGCCTGCGCTACCCAATCTCAACGTCATGGTGTAGGCGCTGTCCGGGCGGTGGGAGCCGTCCTGCTCGACCTGCGCCAAGAAGAACTGTTGCCTCAACCCGGATGCAAAGTCATGTCCAGCGAAGCCGTTGCAAGCTCGATAGCCCATGCGCTCGCGGAGCGATTTGGCGAGCAGATTGCGGTTGATCCGGCACTGCCCGGACTGCCGGGTCTCGAAAGGATCGCATCCTATCGCTCCCATCGCCGATTTCTGCCCCGCGCATTGGCACCGGACATATTGCGCCTGCTGTGCGCATGCGCCCTGTCGGCGCCGACCAAGAGCGATCTGCAGCAATGCGATATCGTGATCGTGGACGATATGGCGATTCGCCGCGGGATCGTCGCCACCATCCCGGAGCAGCCCTGGATCAACGAAGCGCCTGCCTTTCTGGTGTTCGTCGCCAACGGCGAGCGCCTTCCGCTGATCTCAAAACTGCGGGGCAAGCCGTTCCCGAACGACCACCTCGACGCGTTCTTCAACGCGGTCGTGGACGCCGCCATCGTACTCTCGGCCTTCATCGGCGCCGCGACGGCAATCGGCCTGGGCTGCTGCCCGATCAGCGCGATCCGCGATCATGCCGGAACCGTGAGCAGCCTGCTCAAGCTGCCGCAACGGACCCTGCCGGTCGCCGGGCTTTGCGTCGGCTGGCCGGCGCAGAGCGGACAGATCACACCGCGGCTTTCGCTCGATACGACCGTGATCTCGAACCATTACGAACCGCGCGATACTGCCGCCGAGATCGATGCCTATGACGCCCGCCGCGCGGCGCAGCGGCCCTACCGCGATCAGCGCAGCCCCGATCGCTGGCCAAAGGCATCGTTCTACGGCTGGTCGGAGGACAAGGCGCGGCAGTACGCGCAATCCATGCGCGGCGATTTTGGCGAGTTCGTTCGCGGGAAGGGATTTCACCTGGATTAGGGCCCTGGCTCACCACGCGTGCGCCACCTGTTTCCCTGCCGAGTGCCTTCGTCAGATCCACCCGCCCGCTCGCGCCGCCCCGAAGACCGGTCAGAAGTCGGGCGTCTTTGCCTCTGGTTGAGGAAACAGGTTCTGGTTGAAGAAATCGACCTTGTCCTCGCAGGCGGTTTCCTGAATCGGGGCGTTGACCTTGAACCATCGCCTCGTCATGGTGAGCGGCGCGTTGAACGTGTCGGGGTCATCGACCGTCACCACCGCCGACATGCCTTTGCGGTCCGGCGCGATCGTGAAGCGCTCCACCACATGCTCCTTGGTCGTGTGCGGGGTGCGGAAATTGTCGACATAGCTGATGTGGGTGGAGAGGCCGATGGTGTCGACCACGAGCGTATCGCCGTTCTCGTAATGGCCGATCGATTCGCCGAACCATGAAGGCGTCACGTGCTCCGAATGCCTGTCGGTGAGATAGATCCGACGCACCAGGCCGTAGCGCTGCCAGATCATCCACACCTGCTGGGGAGTCTGGATGAAATAAACCGGCTCGAACGGCCACAAGAGCTGGCCCGGAACGCCTCCCGGATAGCATCGTGCCTGCGCGGTAAACGGAATATCGCGCACGCCGTGCAGTATCTCGTCGTTGGTCGCCTGAATCTGCGCGGCCGCCCACGGCTTGAGCACCGGGTCCCTGGTATTGGTGATGCGCTTGGTCGCACCGGTGCCGGCCCTGTTGCCCTCGGCGTTGTTCCGGAAAGGATAGGCCGGGTCATTCCTGATCGGTCCATGGGCGCTCCCGGGCGGCGGGTCATCCCAATCCTCGGCGTTCGACTGCCAGCCGAAATTTGCCGAGGCAAACGGCGGGATAGCGCTCGCCGACTCGGCCCGCGCCGCGCCCGCCCCCAGCAACACCGCCGTGATGCAGAGGGCAAAACCGCCGGCCGATCCAATGCAGCCGCCCGCAGCCGAGCCGTCCTTCGATCTCAATTCAGGCATCATTTCCTCCCTCAGTCGCCCTGCCTCTTCGAGCGGAGGCAAACTCTTTGTTCGCTCCTTCGTCAAATCCGCCCGCCCGCTTCCGCCGCCTTGAGGACCGCGCGGACGATCCTTTCATTACGACCAACCCCCAATCGATGGCACCATCGCAGGTGCAAACCGCTCGTTGGCAGTCTCGTGTGCTGCAAGCTCGCGGAGATCGATCACTGGACGAAATCCGGCTGGAAGGATGAGCTCGCCGGCCGCGAACCGCAGCGGCTCGGCAAAGAGCCTGACTGTTGGCTTGAGGAATCCGTTGAATTCGCCCGCATTGCGGATGGTGACGCGGGCGACGCACGCTTCCATCCAGCAGCCGAGCTCGATCCCAAGCCCGTCGCCGAGAACCGGCTCCATGCCGTGGGCGCGCACCGCATCGAGAGCTTGGCGCAAGAGGTCGAGCCCGCCAAAACGTTTCAGCTTGAGCTTGCAGAACCCGATGCTCCTGATCGCCCCGGCGCGCTCCACATCACCAAGCGCACAGATCGGCTCGTCGAGCATGATCGGCACCGGCGAGATTGACGCAACATTTGCATTGGCTTGCCAATCCTCGGAATCGCACGGTTGCTCGAACAGCTCGATGCCTGCCGGATCGAGGCCGGCAGTGAAGCGGCGGGCGTCAGCTTCACGATACGCACGATTGGCATCAAGCCGTATCGTCGCGCGGCCGGCGATGGCTTGCTGGATTGCCCTGACACGCTTTGCGTCCTCGTCGGCATTCTTGCCGACCTTGACCTTGAACGTACGGAAACCCTCCGCAAGCAACTCTTCCACCTCCTCGGCGATTTCGGCTGGGCCAGAGCTGTTGAAGGGGGTCAGAAGCGGCAGCCTGATCTCTCGGTCCAGCCGCAGCATCGGATGGTCTTCCAGCATCTCGATTGCCGTCAGGAGCGCGGTCGCCGCGACCTTGCTGGCACTCATGTCGGCGACGATCATGGCCTTGGCGGTGCTGGAATCCCTGCCCACGATCGCGGCCGCGTGCTCACGGCAGAATGCCCAGCCGCCCTCGCGCGTCTCCAGGCTTGACCCCGGCGAAATGTGCCCCTCCCCCCAGCCGATCCGGCCGTCGGAATCGCGCACCTCGACGATGATGGGCTCGAACTCGGTGAAGGTGCGGTACGAAAGGACGTAGGGCTGCTTCAGGGGCAGCCGTACCGGGCGCAGAGTGATCTCTTGAAGCTTCATGGATACTCCGGCGTCGAAGGCCGAGTTCGCTCAGGCGATCCGCTCATTGCCCCTGATCTGGCTGCGATGCATGACGCGCCGCGTCTTGGGATCGAAGGGGTCGCGCCGATGCAGCACACCGAGATTGTTCCACATGAGAACGTCGCCCACCTTCCACCTATGGCACATGGCGAAGCGAGGCTCAGTCGCATGGGCCCACAGCGCATCGAGCAATTCTTCGCTCTCGGCCAGGCTCAGGCCAAGCAGGTAGGCGTTCGGACGCCGGCCAAGGAACAGAGCCTTGCGGCCGGTTCCTGGCTCGGTACGAATCAGCGGATGATGCGCGCCCACGGTCTCGCGAACATCGGTGACCTCCTTGTATCCTTTGCGCAGCATGCCGGCACTGTTGCGGGAGGCGTCATGAACCGCAGTCTTGCCGTCAGCCGCCGCCTTCAAGTCCGCCGGCAGCGACTCGTAGGCCGCAAACATGTTGGCAAAATAGGTGTTGCCTCCCGCCTCGGGGGGCGGAACCTCCAATGCGTGCAGCATCGCCGCCTTGGGCGGCACATCGACATAGGTCATGTCGGCGTGCCACACCGCCTCGCCATCGCCGAGGTTGCCGATCGGCTTGCCGTTCTCGACGATGTTCGAGATGACATTGATCTCGGGGTATTCCTTGTTGAACGGTTCGCCATAGGGATTTGGCCCGGGTGGATCGAGATCGCCAAAGTTCCTGCTGAAAGCCATGAGCTGTGGGTCGGAAAGATCCTGCCCATGAAAGACGACGACAAGCCGCTCACGCCAGGCGGCTTCGATCGCGGCGACCTCGGCCTGGGGCAGCGGCCGCGACAGCTCGACGTCGAGAATCTCGGCTCCCAATGCAGCGTCCAGGTTCTTGATTTGCATGGCACCAATTCTCCGTCTCGTCTCTTGAATTTGCCTCTTGTCGCCGATTCGACCGATTCGCTCACTCGAGCTGAATGCCGCTTGCCTTGATCGGTTTCCCCCATTTATCGACCTCGGCGGCCACGAACGCGGCCAGATACTCCGGCGATGAATGGTCTGCCGTGAACAGATCGCAGCCGATCTCCTCCAGGCGCTCCTTGATGCGTGGCGTCTTCAAGCTGGCAAGGAGTGCGCGATTGAGCTTGCGGACGATGTCCGGCGGCGTCGCGGCCGGCAGGAACAGCGCATACCAGCCCGAAATGTCGAAGTCGACCAGCCCCTGCTCCTGGGCGCTCGGCAGATCCGGCAGGCTCGAAGAGCGAGTCCTGCTGAGCGTAGCAAGCGCCTTCAGGGTCTTGGCGCCGATCTGCGGGAGCGCGATTGGAAGGCTGGGGCACTGGTAATCGATGCGGCCCGCAAGTGTGTCCTGCATCGCCTGCGCTCCGCTGCGGTAGGGAACGTGCGCGACCTCGATGCCGATTGCCGCGTTGAGCAGCACGCAGGCAAGATGGTTGGAGCCCCCGACGCCGGCCGAGCCATATTGGAGCCTGGCCTGGTTTGCCCGTGCGTAGGCCATGAACTGCTGCAGATTGTCCGCCGGGAAATCCTTGCGCGTGAGCAACAGCAGCGTCTGGTCGACGACAAGGCCGACCGGCGTGAAATCGGTTACCGCGTTGTAGAGCGGTTTTTTATAAACCGACTGATTTTGCGCATGGGTGCCGACGTTGCCGAGCACGAATTGATAGCCGTCCGGTTTCGCCTTTGCCACACGGCTCGCGCCAAGCATCCCGCCCGCGCCACCGACATTCTCGACGAGCACGGACTGGCCGAGCTCGGAGCGCAGCCCATCCGCAACGATTCGCGCTATGGCGTCGCTCGACCCTCCCGCCGCGAAGGGCACCACAAGCGTCATCGGCCGTGCTGGCCAGTCCTGCGCGACCGTGAGGGAGGTCGCACTGAAGACCGTTGCAACGGACACAATCATTCCCTTGATCATCATGGGATCCAATCGTGTCCGTGCGCTCGTCTTCATCAAATCCTCCCGCCCGCCTGCGCCGCCTTGAGGACAGCGCGGACGATCCGGTTATGGACGCCGCAGCGGCACAGATTACCGATGAGGGCGAGCCGCACCTCGGCCTCGCTCGGCTGCGGAATGCGGTCGATGAGGGCCTTCGCCATCATGATCATGCCGGCAATACAGTAGCCGCACTGCGCCGCCTGCTCCGCCATGAAAGCGGCCTGCAGCGGGTGCGGGTGCTCGAGCGTGCCGAGGCCCTCGAGCGTGGTGATTTCCGATTGCGCCAGCGTGCTGATCGGCATCACGCACGAGCGCAACGGGGCGCCGTCCACCAGCACCGTGCAGGCGCCGCACTGGCCATGCCCGCAGCCGAACTTGGCGGCGTTGAGGCCGAGATCGTTGCGCAGCACGTAAAGGAGGGGCGTGTCCGGCTCGGCCGTCACGCTGTGCATCGCGCCGTTCACCTTGAGGCTGACAGCCATGACGCAGGTCTCCCCCCTCGGGGCAGCGCGCGCATGTTGCAACGGCCTGGGCGCGGCGTCGAGGCCCGATGCCGGCCCGGCTACCAGGCGGCAAGGTATTCGATCGTCCGCCGGCACGCGCCTGCGAGCCGAACAGCGCAAGCCATCTGCGCGCCTCGTCCTCGGTCATCGCAGTGCGAAGGCCCTGGCGGATCAGCGCATTGGCGCGTGACGGTTGCACACAACACAAAATACAGGTTTCTAGGGTTAGGGCACAGAAAACGCGGCGCATGTCAAAAAGCCCGACAAAACCAAAGTTTGGTCGCCTGGCGAGCCGGTTATTCTCAAGCTTGTTTGCGCAGGAGCGGCCCGCTAGGTTGCGGCGAGGGTTGGAGGATCCCATGATCGTCACCCGCCGGGATTCGCTGAAGCTTGCCGGCGCCGCTCTCGCGGGCGCCGCGGCCCCGCGTGCCTTCGCGCAGGATTTGACCGGCGACAAGCTGCCGCCACGCGTGCCGCTCGACGAGTTCGTGCAGGATGCGGATCTAGTGAAGGCCCTCATACGGGGCGTGCGGGCCATGAAGGCGCGCAGGCCCTCCGATCCGTTGAGCTGGTTCTATCAGGCAGCGATCCACGGGGTGACGGATGCGGCCATTGAGATCGCCGCAGCCGGCGATCCGGACGTCATGGCGGTCAACCGCAAGAAGCACTGGAACCAGTGCCCGCATTTCGGCCAGGCCTCGGCGAATTTCCTCCCCTTTCACCGGGCCTATATGCACTATTTCGAGCGCATCCTGCGCGCGCAGACCGGCGAGTCGCGGTTCGCGCTGCCCTATTGGGATTATTCGAAGCCCGGGAACTACCGCTTCCCGCGCGAATACGGGGTGACCAGGCTTGCCGCGGCGATCGACGGCGACGATTCCAATCCGCTCTATCACGCCGAGCGCAACATCTACTTCACCGACTGGGAGCACTGGTCGGGCGACAATTATCCTTATTCGCAGCTCACGCCGGAGGCGGTCGACTGGTCGCCGGCGCGGGACTGCGCCGCCTTCTTCGGGCTGACCGAGCGCGAGGGCCTCGCCGGCGCGGCCGCCGACGAGGACACCTCGACCCGCGGGCGGCTGGAAAGCTTTCCGCACGATCCCATTCACCGCATGGTCGGCGGCCTGATCCCCCAGCCGCCGCTGCGCAATCCAAACGATCCGGCCAATCCCATCCCGCAGCCGGCAGCGGCGGGCGGCATGGCCAATCCGCAGACCGCGGCGCTTGATCCGATCTTCTGCGTGCATCATTCCAACATCGACCGTCTGTGGGCCGAGTGGTCGATGATGAGCGGCAAGGAATGGGGCCATTTCCCGCCGCAGGCCTGGTTCGACGACACACCTTGGGTCTTCTTTGACGTTGTGATGAAGGATGGAAATTTTGCGCCGATGGAGGTGATCCGGCCGCGCAAGGATTTCTTCGACCACCGCGCTCTGGGCACCGTCTACAAATACGAGGACCTGGCGAAGACGCCGCTCAAGCTGCCCGATCGGATTCCGGCCTCGCCGCAACTCGTCGCCTCGGCTGCGACGCCGCTTGCCCGGATTTCAGCGCCGTCCCAGGTCTCGGGCCTGCGCGCGGAGCGCTTCGCGGTCGCGCCGGTGGCCTCGAGCGTCAACTCATCCTTCGAACGGGCACGGCGGCAACCGCCGGCGGCGACCGGCCAGGCGCGCGTGCTCATGCGCATCAATGGCGTCGACATCAGCGCGGTGACCGCGACCGGGTTCGACGTCCATTTGGTGACCGACGCGAACGTCAAGCCCAGGCGCACGGACCCGAGCTTCGTCGGAGCAATCGCGCTGTTTCGCCACGATCAGCATGCCCAGGCCGCCACGCAAGCGCAGGCAAGCGAGCACGCCGCGCATGCACCCGGGATGCCGCCCGCGCCCGCCATGCCGACATCCAGGCCGGCGAGCGACACCTTCGATGTCACCGATGCGTTGCGCGCCGTCGATCAGACCGATCCGTCAAAGATGCATGTCGTGATCGTTCCGGTCAGCCTCTCCGCCACGGTCGACGGCCAGAAGGCGGTCGCCGAGACCACGGGCCTGAAGTTCGACAGCATCGAGTTTCTGTCGAAGGGCTGACGACCGGTTTGTGCCGGTCGTCACCCGCGGGCATAGGCCGGCAATGACGCTCCAGCAAAGCAAAACGCCGGCCACGGTGTTTGCCGCGGCCGGCGTCCTTAACCTGAGAGGCTCGCTTCGAGACGCCTTACTGCTTGGCGAACTTGCGCATCGTCCTCTTGTCCGTCCAGCCGCCATAGACGTTGCCGGCAGCGTCGACGCCGACGCCTTCCGCGCCGTCCTCGCCCGGAAGCTGCGAAATGAAGGCGGTCACCTTGCCGTCCTTGACGCTGCCGATCCGGATGCCCTGCTTGAAGCCGGGATTGACCTTGTCGGTCGACTGCGAGTCCGCAACGTAGATCATGTCGTTGGCGTCGATCGCGACATCGCTTGGCCGGCCGAACTGCTTCCATTCAGCGATGAACTTCCCGCTCGGATCGAAGACCTGGACGCGGTTGTTGGCGCGGTCGGAGACATAGACCCGGCCTTGCGAATCGAGCGCAATGCCGTGGGGCGTGTCGAACTCGCCCTGGCCCTTCCCGTGCTTGCCCCAGGCGAGAATGAACTTCCCGTCCTTGGAGAACTTCACGATGCGGTCATTGGTGCCTTGTCCGTGCCCGTCGACGACATAGATGTCCCCGTTGGGCGCGACCACCACCGCGCTGGTCCCGGTCAAGTGCTCCTGATCGTTGCCGGGCATCCCGGTCTTGCCGATGGTCATCAGCACCTTGCCGTCCGGGGCAAACTCGATCAGATCGGCGCCCTTGCCGTTGCGGGCGTACTGACTGCCGGCCCACACGTTGCCCTTGTTGTCCACAAAGAGGCTGTGGGGACTCGTGAACATGTTGGCGCCGATCGCGGTCACGAACTTGCCGGACGGATCGAACTTCTGGATCGGTGCGAGCGGCGAATTGGTGCATTCGGTCGCGCCGCAGCGGTCGAAGGCCCAGATGCTCTTGCCGTCGCTGTGATCGACCTGAACCTTGATGACCTGCCCGAACTTGCGGTCGACCGGAAGCTGCGCCCAGTTGTCCTGCATCTTGTACGGATTGGGCGCCGCGTTCGGGTCGGCGGCCTGCGCGTAGACCCTCTCGCCGCTCATCGCCGTCAGCGCAACGGCGGCGATCCCGGCTAGGAATGTGGCTCGAATGGCATGCTTCATGGCACTCCTCCCTTGGGCGTTGTCTTGGCACGGACGTGCATTGCCAAGCGAGAGGCTATTCGAATGAGCGAAATCCGCAAGGTGGTTGCGGCGCAGGCACGTGTAGCCCGGATGGAGGCGCGAAAGCGCCGCAATCCGGGATAGGTCATTCCCGCATTGCGCTTCGCTACATGCGGGCTACCGACCCGCTACTGGTCTGACGCCTCGCAATTGATCATCCAGGGAACGCCGAACTGATCGGTGAGCATGCCGAAGCGCAGCGCCCAGAAGGTCTTCTGGATCGGCATCTGGACCGAGCCTTTTTCCGAGAGGGCCTGGAACACGCGGTCGGCGTCTTCCGGCTTGTCGATGCTGAGCGAAACCGTGATGCCCTTGATAGGTTGATAACGGTCGGGCGGGGGATCCGAACCCATCAGGGTCTGGTCGCCGATGTCGAGTCTGGCATGCATGATCTTGCCGCGCCAGTTTGCCGGCGCGTGGTCGGCCATCGGGCTGCCCTCGAAGGTCATCATGACCTGAATCTTGCCGCCGAAAACCTGCTCATAGAACTTGAAGGCCGCCTCGCAAGTGCCGTTGAAGCTCAGGTAGGGGTTCACTTTCACGATATGCTCCTTGGCTTGCGCTTTGAGAATTGCCGGGGCCAGGATGGCACCGACCAGTGACGATTTCGAGACTGCCGCCCCTCCCCCGCGCATGCCGCGCATGCTGGAACAGCGGCGCCGGGTCAGTCGCGGTCGGGCGCGCCCGGCGGGAACAATGGTCGATACGGCCGCGCCTCCTCGACGGCACGCGCGAAGGATGGGCGCCGCAGGAGCCGGCTGCGATACGATCGCGCGTGGCTGAAGGCGTCGTCCATAGGGTGCGTCCAATCGGCATAGAAGAGCGCCGGCGCCGCCGCGCAATCCGCCAGGCTGAAGTCGTCGCCGGCGGCCCATTGGCGGTCCGCCATCCTGGCGTCGAGCCAGCCATAGGCGGTGTCGAGGAGCCCCTTTGCCTCAACCACCGTCCGCGGATCGCGTTCCGCGGGCGCGCGCAGGTAATCGGCCACGATCCGCCCCATTGGGGTCATGACATAGTTGTCGAAGAAGCGATCCATGAATCTCGCTTCGAGCGCCGATTTCGGATCGTCGGGAAGCAGGCGCAAGGGCCCGGCATGATGCAGGGCCAGGTGCTCGATGATGATGCTGGATTCCACGACTGTGCGGCCGCCGTCGCGCAAGAGCGGCATGCGTTTGAGCGGCCAGAGTGCGGCGAATTCACGTGCCACCTCGGCGTCCGCCAGCATGCGCAGCGAGAACGGCGTGTCGTTCTCGTAAAGGGCGATCAGCACCTTCTGGCAGTAGGACGAGAATGGATGGGCGTAAAGCGCGAGACTCATATCAACTCCATACAAGTTCGTTGCGGTTCAGCGCATGGTGGTGAGATGCGCCGCAAGCCGCGCGAGGTGCTGCTGGGCGCCCTCGACCGCGTCGTATTCCCTGGCCACCCGGTCGCGCTCGGCGGCGGTCGGGAACAGCGCGGACATGGTGAGCCGCGTCTTGCCGCCGATGTCCTCGAAGGTCACGGTGGTATGGAACGCAATGGGCTCCACAGCTTCATCCTCGCCGTCGTCATGGCTGTAGACGAGGCGCTCGGGCCGCACGATCTCGTGGAAGGTGATGCGGTTCTCGTAATCGCGACCGTCGGGGCCGTGCATCACGAAGCGCCAGACGCCGCCCACCCGCACATCGATCGAACGGGTCGTGGTGGTGAAGCCGTCCGGTCCCCACCATTGCCCGAGATGCTTCGGATCGGTCCAGGCCGCGAATACGAGCTCGCGCGGCGCGTCGAAGACGCGTGTAGTGACGATGGTGCGGTCGGCTGGCGCGTCGAGATTATTTTTTGCGTGCACGGCGCTTCTCCTTGGCTTGCAGCGTCCTGAGATAATCGTCCAGGCGATCGAGGCGCGCTTCCCAGAGCGCGCGGTAGCGCTCGAGCCAGTCGTCGACGCCCTTGAGCGCCTTGGGCTCGAGCCGGCACGGCCGCCACTGCGCCTCGCGGGAGCGGGTGATGAGGCCTGCCCGCTCGAGGACCTTGAGGTGCTTCGACACGGCCGGAAGGCTCATGCGGAAAGGTTCGGCGAGGTCGGTCACCGAGGTCTCGCCCAGCGCAAGGCGCGCCAGGATTGCCCTGCGGGTCGGATCGGCGAGCGCCGCGAAGGTGGTGCTGAGGGGGTCCATTCATTAACCGATCAGTTAATTAACCTATCGGTTCAATACTCGTGGCGACCCGCCGTGTCAAGGCACATCCACTTTTTTGTAGGATGGGTTGAGCGGACAAATCGGACGTTGGTCCGATTTGGGAGCGATACCCATCATGGACCTGTACAGATGGCGGTGCCGCTGATGGGTATCGCTCCGAGATCGGACAACTGTCCGATCTCGCAGCTCAACCCATCCTACAAAGCTCCGGGCTCGCTATTCGATGTAGTCGTCGGCGTTGAGCAGGAGGGTCATCGGCACGTCGATGCCGAGTGCCTTGGCGGTTTTCACATTGATGACAAGGCTGAACTTGCTTGGACTCTGCACCGGGAGGTCTGCGGGCTTGGCGCCCTTGAGGATGCGATCGACGTAGGCGGCGGCCTGCCGAAAGACCGCCTCGTACTCGATGCCATAGGACATAAGGCCGCCTGCTTCGACAAAGGCGGGATTGTTGTAGATCGCAGGGACGCCGTGGCGCGCCGCGGCCTCAACTGCCAGCTTGTGGTTGATCCGCAAGAAACCGTCGGTGGGAAACACAACACCGCTGTTCCCTTGGCGCGCCACCTTCTCGATCGCGCGTTCGTAGTCTGCAGCCTCGCGAATGGGCATTGCCGTCACGTCGACGCCAAGCACCGGCGCAACCGCCTCGATAGAACTCACAAAGAACTTCGACTGCGGCGCCGTCTCCGGATTGAAGATCAGCGAGATATGCGCGAGGCCAGGCACCATCTGCTTGAGCAGGTCAGCCCACTTGCCCCCCATCGAGAACTCGTAGGCGGAGATGCCGGTGATGTTGCCCTCCGGATGCGCAAGGTTCGAAACGAAGCCCTGCGCCACCGGATCGGAGACCTGAACGAACACGATGGGCATGGTGGGCGCCTGCCGCAGCAGCGCCGTCAGGCTCGCGGTGCCGGATGACAAGATCACGTCGGGCGAAAATCGGAGCAAATCGGTCACGGCTGCCCGCACACGGTCAGGCTCGCCGACCGACTGACGCTTCTCGATTTGAAGGTTCCGCCCTTCGACCCAACCGAGGCCCCGCAGGCGCTGCCAGAGCGCCACCACCAAAGCGTCATACTCTGGATCGTCATCGCCCCCGTTCATCAGTATGCCGACTTTTCGCGGCGTTCCGCCCTGCTGTGCACGCGCGCGCAGCGGACAAACTGCCGTCGCCACGATCAGCGAGATGAATTCGCGTCGCCTCATGGCACTGCCCCTCCCTCATCGAAGGCACACAACCGGGAAACTCGAACTATATCACAGCCGTGCCGGCGAGATACCGAACCGGCGCTTCTCCCGGCCCATGCATCATCGGCCCAAACGCGGGGATGCGCCTGTGACACGCGTCACAACAAATGCGATGGCAGGGGCCCATGCCCTGCCGCGATGGCAATGCAAATGGGTGCTAGGCCGGTCGAGCAAGGGACGAAGAACGGCCCTTCCGCGGCGTCGTCTTGGCAGGTGGCTTTGCAAACGCGCGCAATTCGTCGATGAAAAGTCTGGCGATCGGATTGGGCGTGCGGTTCTTCAGCGTAATGGCGACAGCGGGAGGCGCGTTGATTCGCAGATTGATGGGCAAGATCTTGATCTGCAGCCGCCCGGCTCCGAAACGCAGGCTTGAATCCGGCAGGATGGCGACGAACCGCCCGGTTTCGATGAGGCGGGCGCGCAATGCCATGGAATTCGAGATCACCTGGGGCGTCGGCGGCGTCAATCCGGCGGAACGATAGGCCTCGGCGATCAGCACCATCGCAATATTGTCGGATTCCGGCATCAGCCAGGCTTCCTCGTAGAGGTCGGCAAGATCGATCCTGCGCCTGCGCGCCCAGGGGCTCTTGAGCCCGGCAACCACGTGCATGCAATCGTCGAACAGAAACTCCGCCTCCAGATCTTCGCCGAAGATGGCTTTCGGCACTCGGCCGAGCACGAGATCGAGCTTGCGCTCGCGCAGCATCCCGCACAGGCTGACGGCATCGGTCTCGGTCACGCGCAGCTGAACCTCCGGATAGCGGTCTACGAGGCGGGTGATGACGGCGGGCACTAGCCCGTCGACGTAGGGAGCCGCGCTGCCGATCCGCAGTTCTCCGACCGTCGGATCCGACAGGAACGTGATCTCCTGGACGCCGCGACGCAGCTCGTCGAATACGATCGTGCTGCAGCTCAGCAGGGCACGGCCATAGGGGGTCGGCTCGGTGCCTTGCGAGGTGCGGTCGAGGAGGCGGACGCCGAGCGCGTGTTCGAGGTCGGCGATCGTCTTCGACACGACGGGATGCGAGATGGCGAGGCGCTCGGCCGCGCGCGACATGCTTCCGGCCTGCGCCACCGCAAGAAGAATATGCAGGTCGCGCAGCTTGAGGCGGCGACCGATCCGGTCGGACCATTGCATCGGCGGGCTCCTGTAGCTGAACAGCTAATACTCTATCGAAAAATAGAACTTCCGGCTACAGGACGCTCCGCTATCCTCGCCGCGTTGTCGATCGAGGAGCAGGCCGATGATGATCGTCCGCCGACAGTTGGTTGCGCTCAGCGCATTGGTCGCACTCATGGGATCGGCCAGCGCCGAGCAATGGCCCGCCAAGCCGGTGCGGATCATTTATCCGTATGCGGCCGGCGGCGCCGGCGATGCCACCGCCCGGCTGATCGCCCATCGGTTGAGCGATGCGCTGGGTCAGCCCTTCATCATCGAGAACCGGACCGGCGCAAATGGCACAATCGGGACGGCGGCGGTCGCGCGCTCGGCGCCGGACGGGGAGACCCTCCTGTGGGCAATTACCCCGCAAATCGCGATTTCACCGGTGATGGCGAAGGTGCCGTATGACCCGGTGAGGGATTTCGCGCCGATCAGCGCCGTCGCCATCAACCGCTTCGCCCTGGTCGTGAACGCGAAGGTGCCGGCGAGAACGCTCGACGACTTCATCGCCTATGTCCGCACCCAGGGCGACCACTTCACCTATGCGGAAGGCAGCGCGGGCAGCATCTCCCATCTCGCCATGGTGCGCCTTTTGGAGCGCGCCGGCGTCAGGGGAACGAACGTAAGCTACAGAGGCGGCGGGCTCGCTCTCACCGATGTCGTCGCCGGTCATCTGCCGGCCATGTTTTCGCTCTTGGGAGATGCCCTGCCCCAGGCGGAAAGTGGAGCGATCCGGATCCTCGCGGTCTCGAGCGAGCACCGCTCGCCTCTGGCGCCAAGCCTTCCGACCATCGCCGAGTCGGGATTTCCCGGATTCGACGCGACGTCCTGGTGGGGGTTAATGGCGCCTGCAGGCACGCCGAAGCCGATCGTCGACCGGATCGCAGCGGAAGTCGCTCGCGCCGCGAAGGACCCGGCGATCGCCGCGCAGCTCGCCAACCTCGGCGTCGATCCCGTCGGCAGCACCCCCGCCGAATTTGCAGCGATGATTTCCGACGATATCAGGTCCTGGGCCGAGGCAGTGAAGCTCGCCGGGCTTGAGGCCAAATAAAGCGGCGATCAGTTCATCGCTTCGCGGCACGCGCCGAAGTGTCGTCGGGCGGAAAGTCCAGAATTTCCAAATTCGGCTCGACTTGCGCCGCGATGCTGGGGCTTGGCTCGGTCAGGCCCTCCATCATCAGGTCGGCGATCCGAGGATCGGAGCGGCTTTCCTCAAGATCGGCCAGAAGCTTGCGCATCCATTCCAAATTCGCCTTGCGCTGCTTCATCGACGCCCCCTGCACACCACACACATGATTTGTCCGCGCGCAATTGACGTCCGAATTTGGTTCAAAAAAAGATTCGGCCCTCGGGTGTTTCCCGCATGTGCGACGCAGCGTGGGTAACAAAAAACCGCCCGCAGATCGCGCGGGCGGCTTGCAGGTATTCGCTTCACGCTGTGGGAGCGGGCAAGGCCCGCTCCCTTGCTGGTCCCCGCTTTCGCGGGGATGAACCTTACGGCAGCACCTCCACGAACCCGACGCGGCCGGGCGTGTTTCCGGCGAAGAAGATGCGGTTCGAGTTGGTCGGATCGATGTCGAGCCGGCGCGGATCGCTTTCCGCATCTGGCAGCGGGAACTCGACCCACTCTTCGGTCCTGGGATCGAAGCGGGCGATCTTGTCGACCTGGTGCTCGCTCACCCAGATGTAGCCGCCCTTCTTGTCGACGACCACCGAATAGTTCCCGCCGGTCTTGGAGGGCGGCGAGTAGATGGTCATCTGCTTGGTCTTGTGGTCGATCTTCATCAGCTTACCAGCGTTCCACAGCGCCACCCACAGATCGCCGTTGGCGTCGGTGTTCATGCGGCGCGGGAAGGCGTGGCCGTCGCTGTAGGGAATCTTGAACTCCTCGACCACGCCGGTGGCGGGATCGACGCGGGCCATCTTGTCGGCCTCGTCCTCCGCCCACCACACCGAGCCGTCGCCCGCGACCGCGAGCCCATAGGCGCCGGGGAGCGGGGTGCCGGGCTTGGCACTCGGCGACTGATAAGCCTTGAAGGTCACCGTGTTTGGATCAAGCACGCGGACTTCCTTGTTCGCGCCGGTCCCCCAGACCGTGCCGTTGGGATGCAGCGCAAAACTGTTGCCGCCAGCGCCACCCGGCATGTTGTTGGGCCAGGCATAGGCGGTGAACTGCTCGGTCTTGGTATCGAACGCGAGCCAACGCTTGTTGGGCCCATCCGGCACCCACATGATGCCGCGGGCGTCGATCTGCGGATTGCCGAGGCTCTGAAGCGGCTCCGGCGCCGGTCCAGGCGGCGTCTTGATCTCGACGAACTCGAGGGTGCGCGGATCGAACTTGCCGACCTTGCCGGCGCGTTCGCCGACCCAGGCATTGCCCTGCGGATCGGACGCGACGTCGTGCGGCTCGGCATACGAGTCCTTGAGATCGTAGGTGACGGCCCGGTATTTCAGCCCCTTGCCGGCCTGCAACGTGGTCGGCAGGCGGCTGTTGCCATCATAGGCCTGAATCGGCGGGAAGTTCTTGGCGAGATAGTCGACGATCTTCTTGGCATCGTCGTCCTTCACCACCGGCTGGCCGGCGGCCGACATCCTGGCCTTCATGCGGTGGACGATGTGGTCCCACATGTCGTGATCGGCGCGCTTGACCAGAATGCGCTGCACGTCATGGCAGGACGTGCAGGTCTGCGCGACCAGCGCCTTGTCGCCGGCTTCGGGCAGCGCCTGCCAGTCCTTCGGCGCCTTGTCGGCGTCCGCCTCGGGAATCCGCAGCGGCCACGCCGGCGGCAGCATCGCGCCGCGATGGACCGTCAAGGTCACGTCCGACTTCGCAGCCGCGTTCGCGCCGACTTTCACGGAGGCCGAAGCGCTCTGGAAATCGCCGCCGACGCCCTGCACCGTGTAGTCGCCGGCCGGCAGATCCTTGGCCTCGAAGCGGCCCTGATCCTGGCTCGGCACCATGAAGGTGAGACGGCGCTCGGGGTTCTTCAGCTTCACGTAGGCGCCGATGACCGGCTGCCCGGACGCGTTGGTGACCACGCCCTGGACGGAGCCTCTTTCATCCGCCGCCTGGACGGCCTGCGCGGCGATGAGCACCGCACCGGTTGCAATCCCGACGGCCAGGTTTCGCGTGACGTTCCTTAACGACATTGGGTCTCTCCTTGTGGCTTGTCCCATCAAAGCTTGATGCCCCGTTTTCCGGGGCCATCGTATTTCAGCGACGAAGTGGTTTCGAATGGAGGCAATGTGTGCCGCCCTGACAGGGTGGCGGCATCATAAGCATTTCCCGGAAAGGTGTCATCCAGGTTTTGATAGCAAGAGGGCGGCCACAAGGGCCGCCCCTACGCAACGTTCTTCCGTAGGGGCGCCCCATAGCCCGTCGAAGACGGGCGTAAACGCCCTTACGGTGGGCGCCCTCACGCCTAGGCCTGCACCAGCGCGCCGGGACTCTTGCGGTACTTGTTCACGATCGCATCTGCCGTGAGGTAGGCGAGCGCCTGGATGGTCAGCGTCGGGTTGAAGCCCGAGCCCATGGTCGGGAAGGTCGAGCTGCCGACCACGAACAGGTTGGGCAGGTCCCAGCTCTGGCTGTAGCGGTTCACTACCGAGGTCTTCGGATCGCTGCCCATGCGGGTGCCGCCCTCGTGATGGGCGCCGGGCGCGCCCTGGCCCAACGGCGCGCGCCACACCTTGGTGGCCCCGGTGGCGCGGGCGACCTCCTCGAGCTTGTTCTGCAGGTACTCGATACGCGCGCGCTCGTTCGGCCGCCGCCAGTCGTAGGTCATGCGCGGCGCCGGCAGGCCCCAGGCATCGCGCTCATTGGGGTCGAGATCGATCATCTGATCCGCATAGGGCAGATTCTCGGTCTGCGCCGTGATGCCGAGATAGCGAGTGAAGTTCTTGGCCATGAAGTCCCGGTAGGCGGCGCCCCAGCGCGGCGTGCCGGGCGGCATCGGCAGATTCATGGCGGTGCCGATGGGACCAGCTTCGAGCGCGGCAGGCGCGACCGAAATCTGGCCGCCGCGGATGAAGCTTAAGCCCCCATGGTCGAAGTTGTCGGCATTGAAATCGTCCAGGGTGTGGCGTTGCGCGCTCGGCCCCATGAAGATGTTGATGCGCCGATCGTCGTAGGTGGCAAACACCCGCGCCCCGATATGGGCCATGAGATGCCGGCCCAGCTGCCCGCTCGAATTGGCAAGCCCGTTGGGGAACTTCTCGGTCTTGGAGAGGAGCAAGAGCCGCGTGTTGTCGTAGATGAAAGGCGCCACGATCACGAGCTCCGCCTCGATCGTGTTGTCGGAGCCGTCCGGCCCGTAATAAGAGACGCCGGTTGCCCGATCGTCCTTGCTGTTCACCCGGTAGCACATGGCGCCAGTGATGAGCTTGAAGTTGCCGGTGGTGTCGGCCTCCGGCAGCTTGGTGACCAGGATGCTCGACTTTGCGCCGATGAAGCAGCCGAACGACTGGCAGAAGCTGCAATAGCTGCACGCTGGCCGCCCCTGATAGGTCTGCGAGGTGATGGCGCGCGGGGACGGGAACGGATGCAGGCCGAGCTTCTTGGCGCCCGATTCGAATGTCGCGCCAGCCTGATCCACCTGCAACGGCGGCATCGGGTATTCACGCGCGCGCGGCGCCTCATGCGGGTTGCCGCCGTCGACCTTCTGGCCCTTGAGATTGCCGGCCTTGCCGGAGACGCCGAGCTCGTATTCGGCGCGGTCATAGAACGGCTCGAGATCGGCGTAGCTCAGCGGCCAGTCGACGAGCGAGGAATCCTGCGGGATCGCTGCCGCGCCATAGCGCTCCACCGTGGCCGAGCGGGCGCGGAAATCGCTCTCGTGCATGCGCCAGGACAGCGTGCCGTAGTGTACGGTGCCGCCGCCCGCCTGGTTGCCGTTGTTCTGCTCGTTGGTGCGGTTGGCGCGCGCGTTCGCATTCGGCCGCCAGGTGACGGGCTGGCGCTTGGGGTTGGGACGCAGGTCCAGGCGCTGGAAGTAGCGCAGCTCGTCGAGCTGGAAATCCTCGGTCTTGAGCCGCGGCCCGCGCTCGAGCCCGATCACCTTCATGCCGGCCTTGGCAAGCTCGGCCGCAATGATTCCGCCCGCCGCCCCGACCCCGACGATGACTACATCCGTCTTTTCGGTCGCCATGGCGTTACGTCCTCTTCGCGGGGGCCTTGGCCTGGGACTGCAGGCCGATCATCGGCACGCGCTTGAACGCGTCCTTGCTCTGCATGTCGGCCTGCGTGAAGACCGGCTGCGCGCCCGGGAAGCCGACGAGCTTCCAGCCTGCGAAGTCCTTGTTGCCGCCATAGACCGGGTCCGCAAACATGCCCTCCATGGTGTGGGTGCGCAGCGTGTTGAAGAACTGCTGGGCGCTCGGCCAGGCGAAGCCCGTTGCCTTGCCCTCCTCCATCGCGGTGATCACCGCGTCCTGGCGCGCCGCATCGAGCCGAACGAACGGCATCTTGTAGGTCGCCTGGCAATAGGCATCGAGCCCCGCGAGCCCGCGGCGATAGAAATCCTGCTGGTCCGCATAGGCGCCGGAAAGCGCGAGATCGATGTAGTTGAGCACGTCGGCGTCCTTGGCACCCGGCATCCCGGGGGCTCCCGGCATGATCCGCTCGGCGAAGGCCTCGACGGTCTTGGCATCGTCATCGTTGAAGAAGGCGCCGTGCCCTTCGTGGTGCCCCGACGTCGCGGTATCCGCGCTGTCGGCGGCAGCGGTCTTGTGCTTCTCGTGCGGCTTCGCCTGCGCCTCGTTCACCAACCCCTTGCCGGCGAGCGCTCCCGCTCCGGCGGCGGCGCCGACCAGAAAGGCGCGGCGCTTTTCATCGAGCTTTTTCATGCGGATTCTCCTCCCGGTGAGATCCTGTCGCGGCGCGCGGACGACAGAGCCGAATGCGCCCTGACGCGAATGCCGCAAGATTGCGCCTTTTTGGGTCAGGCAGGCAAGACGGGATTGCGCTGTCGGCGGGTCGCGGTGCCGCAGGCGGCGCTCAGATTCGGCGCAATCTGCGCCGGGTCACGGCTTTTTGTGCGCCTGCTCGCTCGCTGCGGCGCGCCTGTGCGACGACCTCCGCGGCGGTTCTCGGCGACTCCGGTCTTGCCTTCAGATAGGACTCGAACTCGGCCGCCGGCAGCGGCTTGGCATAGAGGAAGCCCTGCGCCTCCTCGCAATGCTCCTTGAGCAGGAAAGCGGCCTGGGCCTCGGTCTCCACGCCCTCGGCGATGACCGAGAGCCCGACATTGTGCGCCATCGCAATAAGCGAGCGCACCATGGCGGCATCCTCGGGGCTGTCCGTGATCCGGGCGACGAAGCCGCGGTCGATCTTGATGCGCCAGACCGGGAAGCGGGTGAGATAGGTGAGCGAAGCATAGCCGGTGCCGAAATCGTCGAAAGCAAGCTTCACGCCAAGCGCGTCGATCCTCTGCAGCGTCGCATCGGGGGCCTCGCCGGTGAGCGCGGCATTCTCGGTGATCTCGAGCTCGAGGCAATCGCTCGGCAGGCCGGTCGCGCGAAGCGCCGCCTCGACTTCGGCCACGAGCGCCGCGCTGTAGGCCTGCGCCGGGAACAGGTTGACGGCGATCCGGTCGAGCGCAAGGCCGACGCCGCGCCAGCGGGCGACCTGCTCGCAAGCGGAGCGGATGATCCAGGTGCCGACCTCGACCGCGATCGAGCTTTCCGCAAGCGCGTCGATGAAGGCGGCGGGCGCGATCAGCCCGCGCTCGGGATGACGCCAGCGCAGCAGCGCCTCGGCTCCGATGACGGCATTGTCGACGAGCCGCAGCTGCGGCTGGTAATGCAGCTCGAGCTCGCCCTCCGCAAAGGCGCGCCGCAGCTCGATCCCGAGCCCGCGCCGGGCCTGCGCCCGCGCCCGCAACGCCGGAAGAAAGAAACGATAGACCTTTCCGCCTTCGGCCTTCGCCTGATAGAGCGCGAGGTCCGCGTTGGCGATGAGGTCGTCGGCCTGTTCCGCGTCGTTGGGCGCAATCGCGATGCCGGCGCTGCTTCCCACATGCAGGACATTGCCGTTGATGTCGAACGGTTCGGCGAGGCGCTTCAGGATCCGATCGACGATCTCGGCGATCACGCGCGGGTCGCCGCAATCGGGCACGATCACCACGAACTCGTCGCCGCCGAGCCGGCAGACCCTGGCGGCGCTGCCAAGCCCGTCCGCGATCTCGATGAAGCGCTGGCAGACCTCGATCAGGAGCTGGTCGCCGGTCGAATGGCCGAGCGTGTCGTTGACGTCCTTGAATCCGTCGAGATCGAACAGCGCGATCGCCACCGGACTGTGCCCGCTGCCCGCCAGGAGGCGCCCGAGCTCCTTTTGCAGCGACAGGCGATTGGGCAGCCCGGTCAGCGGGTCGTAATGCGCAAGCCGCCGCAGCTGCTCCTCCGCGCGCTTGCTTTCGGTGACGTCGAGATAGGTGCGCGCCACGCCGCGCACCGTGCCGTCGAGATTGTACATCGGAGCTGCCGCGATCCGCAGGTGGATGAGAGAGCCGTCCTTGCGCACCCGCGTGGTCTCGACATTGCGAAACGTCTCGCCCTTCATCGCCCGCTCACACAGTGATTGCGGATCGTCGCATGGGCTTCGTCTCAGATTGGTCGGCCGGCCCACCATCTCCTCGGCCGAATAGCCGAACATGGCTTCCGCCGAGCGGTTCCAGAGCACGGTATTACGATTGATGTCGCAGCACACGATCGCGACCGGCGAGGCATCGATGATGGCTGCCAGCGTGTCCTTCGCCTGCCGTATCTCGTCGGCGGCGCCATGCGCCTCTTGCGCCCGCCGCTCGAGCGCGGATGCCATCCGATTGAAGTCATCGGCGAGCGCTCCGAGCTCATCGCGGGTCTTGATCTTGCTGCGATGGCTGAGCTCGCCCGAGGCAAGCCGGGCCGCGTCTTTTCCCAATTGCCGCAGCGGACGCACCACATGCCCGGAAAAAATCCAGGCGATCCCAAAGCCGATGACAAGCGCGCCGAAGATGCTCAGCGAGCTCCATCCAAGCCGGCTGCCAACGCCCGCGAACGCGGTCGCGGAGGGTACCCCGACGGCCACCTGCCAGGGGGCGCGGTGCGCCATCGAGAAGGCTGTGACCCGTTCGATGCCGTCGCTCGCCCAGGTGATGATCTCGCTGCCTTCGCGCTGCTCAAGGTGCGCCCTGGTGCGGCCTAGATCGCTGGCGTTGCGTCCGATCCACTTCGCCGCGTCCACCGTGCGGGATATGATGATGCCGTCCTCGTTCATGATCGAGACGATGCTGCCTTGCGGCAGTCCGCGCGTGCGCAGCGCATCCTGGAGCTGCTCGAGCCAGGTGCCCACCACCAGGACGCCGCCCAATCGGCCGGCGCGATCTTCCACCGGCCGCGCGACGGTGACGATCCAGCGCTGACTGTGATGGCTGCGGAACAGGTCGCCGATCGCGAGCGTGGCGCCACCCAGGACCTTCTTGAAGTATCCCTGGTAAGAACCATTCCGCCGGACCGCACGCGGCTCGAAGGTCGAACCGATATCGGCGCCGTCGAGCGCCAGCAACTCGATCTGGCCGACAAAATCCGGCAGCTGGCCCTTGGCCTTGCGCAAAATCGCGTCGTTCGCGTCGACGTCCAGCGGATTTGTCGAGACCGCGCGGCTCAGGCCGATCAGCAGATTTTCCAGATTGCCGATATGGTCGTCGACCTGGGCCGCGAGGAGCCGCGCTTCGTTGATCGTCTGGTGGATCGCCGACGCCTGGTCGCTGCGCCATTGGCTCCAAAGGCCGGCCGCGATCAGGAGGCTGAACGGAAGGACAGTGGCGACGACCAGTGCCAACAATCGCGATCGAATGCCCCGCAGCACCGCTTGTCCCCCGGCCGATCCATTTGCCGCGTCGCGGCGTAGGGCCGCATGCCCGACGGCTTTCACTGCAGCAAATGCAGGAAAAACACCTTCGCGGCGGTTGCCGGGACCGCGCCAGCGCCGGTCTTTTTTGCTTACGATGAACGATCGCTTAACTTCTTGCGAGGCGGGCGCCGGGTGGCCCGGATGCAGCGCGTAGGATGAGTTGAGCAGGTCGGTCGGACTTTTTGTCCGATCGAACTGGCAGACACATGGGGCACACCGCGATGGGTATCGCTGCGGGATCTGACGATGTTCGATCCCGCAGCTCAACCCATGCTACTGGCCAAGCCGTACCAGCATGGCGTTGATCTCGAGCTCGGGCGCGGGCTTGCAGCTTCCCTGTCGCGTCATGATGCAGACGGCGTCGTCCTCCTCGCCGCTGCATTCCTGAAGCTCGAATTGCGGATCGAAGTCGTCGAGCGAATCGCGGGCGATCACGATCGCATTGAAGGCCGCGGTCGACTTCCGGGCGGTCTCCTGATCGTTCTCGAGCGCGTAGATCGGCACGTCGCGATGCAGATGGGCATAGCCGCCGGTCGAGGCCCAGTCGTCATTGTAGAACAGGACCCCGCACAGGTCGGGCATATGGGCGAGCCTGAACGAGGCCTCGATCAGATTGCGCGCCTCGAGCCATTCGTCGGCAAAGCCCGGCGCGGCCGCGAGCGCCGCCGAGGTGCCGACCCAGAGCGCGGCGGCGAGCATCGCGAGCGCCCGGCCCGCCTTGGCGGAGCCCATGCGCTCGCGCAGATGCTCGATCAGCCCCGCCGAGCCCATGGCGGCCGCGACCGCAAGGCAGGCGAAAGCCGGGAAGACGAAGCGGTACTCCTTGTGCGGGATCGCCATGTGGCCGGCGATGATGGCGAGCGCAGCCACGATGAAGAGTGCAGAGCGGCGCCAGCTCAGCACCACCAGCATCGCCATGACGGGAAGCGCGCCGGCCCACACGTCGTTAAGCTCCGCGGCGTAGAACCAGGGCGGCTCGACTCCGAAGCTCGACGCCTTGCCGTCGATCAGATCGATCCGCAGCGCCTCGACATAGGAGGAGAATGGCGCGCCCCAGTAGAGCCAGTCCGCTCCGGCAAAGATCACGACCGGGACGAGGCCTCCCACGATCATCGGCCACCAGCGCGCGACGAAATCCCGCCGTCCGATGAGCATCGCCGCCGCCAGCAGCCCGGGCGCCAGATGCATGCGCAGCATCAGCGCAAGGGCGAGGCAGAAACCGATCGCCGCGAGATGGCGGAAGCCCTTGGCCTCCGGTGAGGCGAGCGACAAGCTCACCAGAAGGACCGTGGCGGCAATGGCCTCGGTGAGCGGCCGCGCCGCAAAGTAGACGAGCTCGAACCAAGTCGCCGCCACCGCGCCGGCGATCAAGCCATGGATCGCGCTCGTGCGGGTGCCCATCCGGTAGACTGCCGCCACTGCGGCAAGCGAGCTTGCCGCCAGAACGAGGCGGGCAAAGAGCAGATAGCCCTCAGGTCCGCCGAAGGCCTTCTCGCCCACCCAGAACAGGCCGGCCAGCAGGTAAGGCAGGACCGGCGACCTGATGCCCTCGCGGAATTCCCACGGCACGATCCCGTAGCCGAAGGCGATGCGATGGGCCTGCTCGAACAGCTGAAAGTTCTCGTCCGGGTGATGCAGGCTGGGAAACACGATTATCGCCGCCAGCCGCAGCACCAGCGCGGCCGCGAGCAGGATCGTCAGCGGATGGCCGACCACGACGGCATGGACACGGTCGAGAATGGCCGGGCGGGCGTCGTCGATCTTGGGCATGCGCAGGTTGACGGAGGCGGGACGGTTTTGAGGACTTTAGAGCATTTTGCGGAAAAGTGGACGCCCGTTTTCCGTCAGAAAATGCGACAACCAGCAGAACCCCATTTCTCGAAGTCAGCCGAGCCGCTATCCTTATCACGGTCCCGGCGGGGCAATCATCACATCCAGGATTTCCGGAAAACGAGGTGACGGCATGCGCGCGAATTGGAAAGTGTCGGCGGTCGCCGTGGCGGCGACGGCGGGGCTCGGCGGCGCGCTCCTGACGATCGGCGCGTCGGCGGAGGATTCGGCGCCGCCCAAGTACCGCTACGATCCGACCTGGCCCCACGAGCTGCCGAACAAATGGACCTTCGAGGGCATCACCGGGATGTGGGTCGACAAGAACGACGTGATCTGGGTGCTCAACCGTCCGCGCGACTTCGACGAGAAGGAGAATGCCGCGGCGGTCGTTCCGCCGGCCGGCGAATGCTGCGTCCCGCCGCCGGCCGTGATGGCCTTCGACGTGAGCGGGCGACTGCTGCATGCCTGGGGCGTGCCGGATTCGGTTCCGGGCTGGCCGAAGTCCGAGCATACGATCATTACCGATCGCGCCGGCAATGTGTATATCGGGGGCGCTCAGGCCGGCGACAGCCTGATGAAGTTCACCGCCGACGGCAAATTCATCTCGGACTTCGGGCATCGTGGACCGTCGGGTCCGGGCGCGGGGCAGAAGCAGGACAACCAGCAGACCGATCTCCTGCTGCGCGGGGTTGCGGCCGCGACGCTCGACGAGGATGCGCACGAACTCTACATCGCGGACGGCTATCTCAACCGGCGCGTCATCGTGTTCGATTCCGATAGCGGGAAGTTCAAGCGCGGCTGGGGCGCCTACGGCAAGCCGCTTGCCGA
>Ga0126381_100001096_pt1 | contig 29349 bp, 21 predicted proteins | sample PanSoiMetPlot_28_FD_96465 | JGI IMG/M metagenome (GOLD analysis project Ga0126381, IMG submission 96465) | Tropical forest soil microbial communities from Panama - MetaG Plot_28 | ecosystem: Environmental > Terrestrial > Soil > Tropical forest > Bulk soil | place: Panama | collected 2016-02-17
GCGCCGACGAAGACGGTGACGCCGCCGCGCAGTTACGCCGTGGTGGTGGGGATTTCGCGGTATCCGAAGCTGGGTCCCACGCAGCAACTGCACTTCACGGAGCGCGACGCGCAGTCGATTTATACCATTCTGATCAGTCCGGAAGGCGGCAACTTCAGGGCGCAGAACGTGCACGTGCTCAACGGCGCCAAGGCGACGCTGGCAAACCTGCGGCAGGAGATCGATGTGTGGCTCCCCTCGGTCGCCAAGGACGATGACCGCGTCCTGATCTATTTCGCGGGCCATGGATTCGTCTATGAAGGACAGGGGTATTTGGCGCCGTACGACGTCGATCCCGCCAATATCAAGGGCACCGGATTCCCCATGCGCGAGCTGGGCGATGTCGTGGGGAACAAGATCCACGCGCACTGGAAGATGCTGCTCACCGACGCCTGCCACAGCGGCGCCATCAGTCCGGAGGAAACGCAGAACCTGAATAACACTCTGGCCGGGCTGCACGATTCCCTGTTTTCGCTGACCGCCAGCCGCGACCGCGAAAGCTCCTACGAAGATCCCGGCCTCAAAGGCGGCCACGGCATCTTCACTTATTACGTAGTCCAAGGCATGGAAGGTGCTGCCGACACGTCACGGGATGGAATCGTGACGGCCGACGAACTGGCCGAGTACGTCCACACGCAGGTCCGGCAGTATACGAAAGGCCAGCAGAATCCCACCTCCGACCGCGGCAGCTTCGACGCCGCCATGCCAGTTGCCTACGTGCCTGCCAACGCCGCTCCGGCCACGCCGCCCGAGCCGAAATATGGAACACTGGTTTTTGAGGCGAACAAGGAAGAAACGGAAGTGTTCGTCGATGGTAAGTCTGAAGGCTTGGCGAGTCCGGGGAAGCCGCTGGAAGTGCCGGGTTTGACGCAGGGCGAGCACACCGTCAAGGGCGTCAAAATGGGTTACGAACCGGTTGGGCCGCGACAGGAGATGGTATATCCGGGGCAGCGGTCGACGGTGACCCTGACCATTCTCATCCCGAGGAAGCGCGCGAAAGCGGTGCAGGACCTGCTGGATAAAGGCATCGAGTATTATCAGAAGGGCTTCGCGCAGAATTACAAGCAGGCGGCGGATCTATTCGAACAGGCGCTGCGGCAGGATCCCACTTACAGCCAGGCTGCCTTCTACTTGGGCTTGACTTACAATGCCCTGTTCGATGAGCAGAAAGCGGAGCAGTACTTCCGGAAAGCGATCGAGATCGATCCGGACTATCTGGAGGCCCACACCAATTACGCGGGTATGTTGCTGGATATCGGCAACGTCGACGAGGCGATCCGGCAACTGAACACCGTCCTGACGCGGGAGCCGAATCACGCCTTGGCCCTGACGATGCTCGCACAGGCGGACCGGTTCAAGGAGATGTACCCGCAATCGATCGAAGCGGCGCGCAAGGCGATTGGCTTGAATCCCAAGAATGCGGAGCCGCACATGTGGCTGGCGGATAGCCTGCGGCTGAGCGGCAAGCCCGCAAACGCCATCCCGGAATATGTGGAATATCTGAAGCTGAGCGATTTCGACAGCAAGCTGGCCGGTCAATTGAATTACTACGTAATCGGCTCGATCTTCGGCATGGGGCGGAGGAAGCGGGCGGCCGAGCAGGACATCTGGAAAGACCTGCGTAGCCTGGCGTATTTTGGCATCTGCGACTGCCACCGGCTGATGAGCGATTACGACCAGGCGGTCGGCTACTGCCAGAAGGCCCTCACTTACGATCTGAAAGACCCCTACGCGCACTTTGCTCTCGGCGTCTCTTACATGCACAAGGCGAACCTCGAAAACAACCCAGCCAACCTGCAGCCGGCGCTGCTGCACCTCGAACAGGTGATCGCGATCAACCCGGACCTCGACAAAGCCGCCGACGCGCGCAAGAACATCGAGACCATCCACAGAGCGTTGGGGAGATAGGCGGCGCGCTAAAAGGTGAAAAGCGGTCGCACCTGCTATGTAGACGACTTCACCGCGCAACCCGCCGTGCCATACCTGCCCGTGTCTCAGACGCCGCCGGCGAGGTAACAAGCGCGGCTGAGCCCAGGTAAATCTGGAATGGCGCCCAGTAGAACGGCTTGCGGAAGTTCGGCGAGCCTTTGAGTAGCGCCAGCTTGGCGGCCCGCAGCGCGCCGGCGGGCTCTTGCCCAGCCGCGATGCCGGCGTAAAGACGGTCCATCAGTTCTCCGGTGGAGCTGTCGCTGACGTCCCAAAGACCGGCGATCACGGCGCGGGCGCCCGCATTCAAAAAAGCCCACGTGAATCCCAACAGACCCTCGCCGCCATAGGTGCGCGCCCCGGCTCCGCGGCAGGCGGAGATGGTGACGAGATCGGCCTGAATGGGAACTTCCGTCACGTCGCGCGCGAACAGCTTAAACTGCCCGTTGGCGGGCGAGAGGATGACGGCCGATTCCAGCGGCCGCTCGTAGTTCGCCTCGGCGTGCGCGGCGAAGTGGATGAGTGAAAAGCGGGCGGGATTCGACTGCCGGTAAGCCTGCGGCGAAGCTTGCGTGCCCTCGTAGACCTGCGGCGTCCAGCCGGAAAGATGCGCCTGGATGCCGCGAATCTCCTGGGCAGCCTTGGGAAGAGGTTCGTAGGAAGTGCCTTTGTAGCTTGGGTCGCCGATCAGGAGCACGGTGTGCGCGGGTGCGGCTTCGGTGCGCGGCGCGGAGGCGGCGATGGTAATGGAAGGAGCGACGGCGAGGGAGACGTCTTCGATCCAGTAGTGCGGCCGCGGCCCGGGGACGATGAGCGTTTCGAGGTTGAGCCGGTGCAGCGGACCATCGGGAATTACGATCAGCGGCGTGTTCGTTGGAATGAACGGCGCGATCGGTTCGATGAGCGTATGCCAGAGGGCCAGTCCGGCGGCATCGGAGGAGGCGACGGGATCGTGGAGAGAGTGCTCCGCAGTTTCCCGGTACTGCGTGACGAAGGCCGTGATTTCGTTCGCCGGGGGCAACTGGAAACGCTTCACGATCTTGGCGGTAATCAGCCAGGCGAAGGAGCGTTCTGGCGCGATCCAGAAACACAAGATGGAGGAATGCGTAGCGGCCGCCGCCTGCTCGAAGCTGGCGGTGGAGGGAAACTGCTGCGCTTCAACGCTGCGGCCGAGGCGTTCAGTCAGCACCCGAGCGCGGCTCGATTCGGCGACGCGCAAAGCGCGGGCGTTGTCGTCCTGATCCACTGCGGTGGAGACATAAGCCTGGTAGAACGGCATCAGCCGCGAGAGCAGCATAATGCGGTTGGCGGGATCGAGCAAGTCCGACCGTACCTTACCGATGGTTTCGAGCGCGCTCTCAAAATCACCGTCAGCCTGCTGGTATCGCTTGGCAGCCGAATCGATTAGCCCGAGCAAATAATAGGACTCCCAGCGAATGAAGGGCTCTTTGGGATTGTCGGCGAGGATCCGATGGCTAATCGCGACAGCTTCGTCGGCGTGGCCGCGGCCCCATGCGATACGAGCGCGGTTGCGCTCGACAGGCGGGGAAGGTTTATCGTTGCCGGACGCGCGAAGGAGTTCTTGGGCACGATGGTTCCACTCCTCGGCGTCGTCCCACTTGTTGGCTTTGATGCAGGTCAGGGACGTGTTCCAGGCAATGCGGGCGGCCTGGCCGTTATTACCGAGCTCGCGCGCGAGGTCGAAGGCTCGCTGGTAATATTGCAGGGCCTTAGGGAAATCGTCCTGGCGATCATACAGGAGTCCCAACTCACCGAGGGCGATCATCACGTTGGAACGCGCGTTGATCTTTTCCAGAATTCGAATGGCTTCCTGCTGGTGGGACCGGGCGGCGTCGAAGTCACCGAGCACCGCGTAGGTCGAGCCCAGATTCCCGTGAGCGAGCGCAGCAATTCGCCGGGCGCCTACACGGTCAGCGGCCGCAAGCGCGTTCAAACCATACTGAATTGAGTCCTCATATTGATGGAGCGATTTGGCACAATTGGACAGGTTGTTGAGAGCCTGGCTCTCCATGTAGAGATCCGCCCTGCGAGTGGCGAGATCCAGAGCCGACTGGGCCGATGCGCGAGCTTCGACGGCCTTTCCGCCGTTGTTGAGGACGATGCTCTCCACCAACCCGACGCGTACGAGGAGTTCCTGGTTCGCCGTTGCACGGGCGGTCTTCAACAACTGAAGCGCTTGTTCTGCAGGAGTCCCGTTATTGGCAACATCGATCAAACGCCGCGCCTCCGCCTGGTCCGATCCGGGGAACTTAGGGATTGGGTCGCGAAGGAACTCACCCGCCTCCTTTCTCTTCGCCTGGGCGCTGAGCACCTCGGCATACAGAAGCCGAAGGTCCCAGTAGGCCGGTGAAGACCGGTCACTCCCCAGGCGAGCGAGGGCTGTCGAGGCTTGCTGGGCAGCCAGGGGAAGGTTGCCCGCAACATAAGCGGACCAAATCTGATCGTAGGCGTGGCGCGCAGCCGGCGCGTGGGCGCAAGCAAGGAGAAGAGAACAGATGAGGAACAGGACAGCACTAGCCGCCTGACATCTGCCCGTTGGTGCTGCCGTCCCCGACCGACCCACTCCCCCCGCCGTCCGATCCCATATGGAGCCGGAGCAGCGTGACCTTCCGGTCATTGCCTTTGACGAATACCTCGCCGACGATGATCCGGCCGAATCCATCCCATTTGATAGTGTATCCATCATCCAGACGGTAAACACGGTGTTCCTCGTCCTGGGTGCCGAGAATCTGGATGTCGCGGACCAGTGAGAATTTGACGCGGCCATTTACTTCGCAGAGTTCCGCGGCGTCGGGAGCCGTGCAAAAACGGCGGGCGTTGGCGGCGCGCCAGGATGCGGGCTTGCTCCGGTAATAGTCGGCCAGCGTGTCCTTGGTGCCGCAGAATTCGATGGGCTCGGTGTCGAAATCAATTTTGACCGTGATGCCGCCGAGCTGAAGGCCATCGACCGACGAACCTTTCATCTCGACCTTGGTTTTGTCTGTATTCCTATACCGGGTGGACACCATGTGCAGCTTGACGGAGCCGATGTCGAGCTTTTCCAAAACACCAACCGCTTCCACTTCCGTTTTGACTTCCGTCTCCCAACGGTCGTCGAAACAGCGGCCGGCGGCCATGGATTCGGCGTGGCGGACGCAAACAAGCGTGCGCTTGCGGGGCTTGTCGACTTCGTAGCAGTAGTTCGAGGCGTGGCCTTCGGAAAGGCCGCCGGTAGCGGGCAGCACAGCTGCCGCCTGCGTCGGAACCAAATGATTCAGGTTTTGAACATCATCCAGCTTGTGGAAGTGTGCGGCCACTCCTATGGCGTGGCCTGAGAAGACGTAGTAGGTGCCGTTTGTGCTCATGGTGTGGGCGGGTCCTGTCGTGTGATTTCAAAACGATTGCGAGCTAGTTCGGCGCCGTCAGCTTGCCCGGCGCGGACGACAACTGTATAACGACCTGGATCTGGATGGACGGGGAAAAATACGTCGAGTGTGTCGGAACCGGGCGCGACCTTCACCCATCCTGCACTCGCGGTGCGGCCGCTCGGACCTATCAGTTCGGCCCAAACCTGACCGCTCTGAGCGGCCTGCGCCAGCGGCATCTGAAAGCGCAGCGGAGCACCCTGGCGGACCTGGGGCAGGGTAGAACGCGTAGTTCCGTCGAGCACCACCGCCGGCACAAAGCCCTGCGGCGCCATCAGGCTCGGAATAATGACGTTTGTCTGGTAGACAACGACAGCGGCCAGAGCCATCGCGGCAAGAGCCGGGATGGCGAACTGCCAGCGGAATGCCCACAAGCCCGCCCGCTTTTTCGGGGACGCGGCACGCTCCGCGGCAACGGCGCGGTCGCGAAATACGGCACGGGCGTTCGCGGCGAACGTTGTAAGGGCTGAAAGCTCGTCCATACAACGGGAACAGCAGGCAAAATGTTCTTCGAATGCGTCACGGTCGGCGTCGGTCAGTTCGCCGATGGTATACCGTTCAGGGGCCTTCATTTGTATAGCGGTCTCGTGATCCATCCGTTCATCCCCTCAGGGTAATGAAACGCATCGCCATTCCGTTACAGAAAAAAAGGGCGAAAGTCATGCCTAGCGCACGATTTTTTCGCACATAAACGGCCTCGAAACGCGATTTAGCGCGATGGAGCAGTACGCGGAGGTACTCCGGATCTACGTCCATACGGCGGCAGATTTCCTCGCGGTCGAGGTCCTCGAAAAATACAAGCCGAAGGATTTCGCGGTCGCGGTCCGAGAGCTCGTCGAGGGCCTTGGCTACGGCGCGCTTGCGCTGTTCGTTCACGAGCGGGGCGTCGAGATCGATACTTTCGTCGGCCTGCTCCGGGGCATTTTCCTCCAGTAAAGGATGCCGCGACTGCTTGTGTAGGAATTCGAGAAGCACGTTGTGGCAGACGGTATTGACGAAGCCGCCGAAGCGCTCGGGCTGGGCGATTCCGGTTCCGTGGCGCAGCGCTTTAAGGACGCGCATCAGCGTCTCCTGGCGGACGTCTTCCACCAGGTCCGGCGAGATCCTGCGCGCGCGCAGCTTTAGAAAAATGAACTGGCCGAAATAGGCGCTGAAATGCGATTCGGTTTCCGGGTCGGCAGCCGTGAGCTTCTGAATATACTCGGCATCGAACGCGCGGAATTGCATGGACTACTCATTATATGAGCTATAAGCTTTGAGCTGTGAGCTTTCAACCAAAAATCAAAAAAAAGCCTGACCTGAAACGCCGCGGTTTACCGCGTCACTATATGGCATGCTGTGTCGATCGATGTTTCATGGAAGCTCACGTCCGGCCGCACGAGACTTTCCGGTGGCGCTGGATCTTCAGTATAAGGTGCTGGGCGATAAGGATGAGGGGGCCACAGGGACGGGCCGCACCTTGTGGATGAGCAGCCGGGAGATTATGTTCGAAACCGATCGGGCACTGGCCACGGGGACCGACCTGGAGATTACCATCGCCTGGCCGGCGCGTATCGAAGACCGCGTGCTGCTGCAGCTCCGCATTCGCGCCGCGGTGCTGCACACCCTCTCGCTCGGCGTCACTGCCGAAATCCGCAAATACGAGTTCCGTACCGCGTCCTGCCTTAGTCGCAGGGCTGGCGCGGTGGATGATGCGCCGGCCCTGGCCCAAACCTACTGAAGTGGGACAGACTTTATTCTGCGGCGGACTTCAGTCCGCCACCGTGTCAGCGGGGCTAAAGTCCCGCGCAGGCTGAAGCTGGCCCACTTAACACCTAGAGCGGTATATTCCCATGCTTCTTGCGAGGCATGGTGTCCACTTTGTTCTCCAGCATTCGCAGCGCTTTGATGACCCGCGGGCGCGTCTCGTGCGGCTCGATCACGTCGTCAACATAGCCGCGCTCGGCGGCGACGAAGGGGTTCGCGAAGCGCTCGCGAAATTCTTCTACCTTCTGCTGCCTGATGCCGTTCTGGTCGGCTGCGGCCGCCAGTTCGCGGCGGTAGACGATGCTCACCGCGCCCTCCGGCCCCATGACCGCGATCTCGGCGCTCGGCCAGGCGAGATTGATGTCCGTGCGAATGTGCTTGGAGCCCATGACGCAATACGCGCCGCCGTATGCCTTGCGGGCAATCACCGTAATCTTGGGAACCGTCGCTTCTGCGAACGCATACAACAGCTTCGCGCCATGGCGAATGATGCCGCCGAATTCCTGGGCCGTCCCCGGCAGGAAGCCGGGCACATCTTCGAAGGTCAGCAGCGGAATGTTGAACGCGTCGCAGAACCGGACGAAGCGCGCTCCCTTCACCGATGAATTGATGTCCAGCACGCCCGCCAGGAACGCCGGCTGATTCGCCACGATCCCGATCGGCCGCCCGTCCATGCGTGCCATCCCGACCACGATGTTCTTCGCCCAATGCTCGTGGACTTCGAAAAACTCGCCGTCGTCCACCACTTTGTGGATCACGTCCTTCATGTCGTAGGGCAGGTTCGACTCTGGCGGCACCACCGAATCGAGCGCCGTGTCCATGCGGTCGATCGGATCGCTGGTCGGGCGCCGCGGCGGATCCTCGCGATTGTTCTGCGGCAGGTAGCTCATGAGCTCGCGAATCATGCGGACGCACTCGCCGTCGTCGGCGGCGATGAAATGCCCCACGCCGCTCACCGAATTGTGGGTGTGGGCTCCGCCCAGCTCTTCTTTGCTGACGTCTTCGTGCGTTACCGTTTTGATGACCTCCGGTCCGGTAACGAACATGTAGCTGGTATGGTCCACCATGAAGGTGAAATCGGTGATGGCCGGTGAATAGACCGCGCCACCCGCGCAGGGTCCCATGATCGCCGAAATCTGCGGCACCACACCGCTCGCCAGCGTGTTGCGCAGAAAGATGTCGGCGTAACCGGCCAGCGAGACGACGCCTTCCTGGATGCGGGCGCCGCCCGAATCGTTCAGCCCGATGATCGGCGCCCCCACTTTCAGGGCCAGGTCCATAATTTTGCAGATCTTCTGCGCATTGGCTTCGGAAAGGGAACCGCCGAACACGGTGAAATCCTGGGCGAACACGTAGACTAAGCGCCCATCGATGCGGCCGTAGCCCGTCACGAAGCCATCGCCCGGCACCACCTGCTCTTCCATGCCGAAATCGCGGCAGCGGTGCTGCACCAGCTTGTCGAGCTCTTCGAAGCTGCCTTCATCGAGCAGCAGGTCGATGCGCTCGCGCGCCGAAAGCTTGCCTTCCTTGTGTTGGCGCGCGCGCCGCTCCGGGCCTCCGCCTTGCTCGGCGGCCTCATGCCGGCGCCGCAGTTCTTCCAGCCTGTCCATCGGGACTATTGTAGAAGCTCGAAGCGCCCGTCGGGCAGCAGATAGTAGCGCCGCCCCCGCCACAGAATGGTGTTGCCGAAGAAGCCGCCGATCCACATGAGGAATCCGGCGATGTCCTGCAGCGGCACCAGCCACCAGAATCGGCGGGTCAGTCCATCGCGCAGCACCAGCCCGGCGATGGCCCACGCCGCCGCCGCGCGCAAGACGAGCGCCGCCGCGGCCATGGGCCACCAGGCCGGCTCGGCCGCGCACAGCAGCAGCGCCGCGGGCAGGGGATTGGTGAAGATCTGCCCCAGGTAACCCCACGGCCGCGATCGCCGGGTGCTGCGGTTCCAGCGCAGCCGGTGCTTCAGATTCGCGGCGAACCGCTGCGCCCCGATCCGGTGCTCAATCACGTAAGAGGAAAGAATGACGCCATCGCCCCGCTCCGCGGCCAGCTTGCCCATCACGAAATCCTCCGCCAGGTAGTCCTTCACGGCGTCGAATCCGCCGATGCGCGCCAGCGTTTCGCGCCGCGCCGCGATGGTCGGCCCGAGCGCGAACCGCATTCCGTCGAGCATTCTTGCCACCAGCACGCCGCCCATGAATTCCGTGTTCATCCAGATCGCTTCCAGCAGATTCCAGAAGCTGTGCCCCGGCACCGCGCGATAAGGGCACGTCGCCAGACCGACCCGTTGGTCCTGAAATTCGGCAGCGATTGTCGCGAGCATCGAATCGGTCACTCGCACATCGCTATCCGCCATCACTACCAGCGGGTGCTGCGACTCCGCGAGCATTCGGTCGAGGCTGTATACCTTGGCGTTTGGATACGGCGGCTCGCCAGTCACCAGCAGGCGCGCCGGAATCCGAGGAAACTCGGCCCGCAGTTTCTCCACCAGGCGCACCGCCGGATCCTTGCCGTGGCGCACCGCGAATAGGATTTCAAAAGCGGGATAGCGCTGCTCGAAGAAGCTCCGCAGGTTCTCTTCCAACCCGTCATCCACACCCGCCAGCGGCTTCAAGACGCTGATCGGCGGCGTTTCCCGCAGTTCCGCTGGCCGCACCGCGCGGTAGCGAATCGACGCCAACACGGCGAGCACGCAGTAGACAAGCGATCCGCTGACCACTGCCGCCAGGACAAACGGGAGCACCGTCCTAATTTAACATCGGGCGCAGTTAAACCGCCCAGAGTATCTTTTGGCTCTTCCTCCGTGCCTCCGCGGTGCAACAACACTGACAAAATAGAAGTACGCCCCATGAAGCCTGTCATTATCGGCACTGCCGGCCACATCGATCACGGTAAGACGGCGCTGGTCAAGGCGCTTACGGGCATCGATGCCGATCGTCTGGCCGAGGAGAAGCGGCGCGGCATCACGATCGATCTCGGCTTCGCGCATCTCGACCTGCCGCCCTCGCTCCGGCTCGGTTTTGTGGACGTGCCCGGGCATGAGCGGTTCGTCAAGAATATGCTGGCGGGCGTCGGCGGCATCGACTGTGTTTTGTTCGTCGTTGCGGCCGACGAATCCGTCAAGCCGCAGACCCGCGAGCATTTCGAAATCTGTCGTCTACTAGGCATTCGCCGGGGCATCATCGCTCTAACCAAGGCTGACCTGGCCGATCCCGACCTCCTCGCGCTTGCCCGCCTGGAGGTTGAAGAGCTTGTCGCCGGGTCCTTCCTGGCCAGCGCGCCTATTGTTCCCGTGAGCGCCGTCACCGGAGCCGGCCTCGACCAGCTCCGTGCCGCCCTTGCCTCAGTCGCCGCTGCCGTCCCCGAGCGCGATCCCGCCGCCTGGTTTCGCCTGCCCATCGACCGTGTATTTTCCGTGAAGGGCTTCGGCACTGTCGCCACCGGAACGCTCGTCTCAGGGTCTGTCGCAAAAGAGCAGGAAGTGGAACTGTATACCGCCTCCGCCTCGCGCCGCCTTCGCGTGCGCGGTGTCGAAGTCCACGGCTCGCAGACCGGCCGTGCCGTAGCCGGCCAGCGCACCGCCCTCAACCTCGCCGATATTGAACCGGCGGACCTGCGCCGCGGCGACGTCCTCAGCGAGCCCGGACGCTTTCACAGCGTGCAGCAAATCGAGTGCCGACTCGAATTGCTGCGCTCTTCTCCGCCGCTCAAGCACCGTGCACCGGTACACTTTCATTCCGGCACGGCGGAAATCGAGGCCGAGATTCGCCTGCTCGAATCGACCGCTCCGCTCCCGCCTGGAACCACCTCGTATGTCCGCCTGATCCTGCGCGAGCCCGCGCTGCTGCTGCCTGGCGATCGTTTCATCATCCGCCGCTTCTCGCCGGTGGTCACGATCGGTGGCGGCACGGTCGTCGACATCGAGCGCTCGCCCAAGTCCGCCGACATCGGCAAACGCCTCGACGTTCTGAGCGGCTCCGATGACGCTCCCCGCATCGCTCTGCTCGTGCGCGAGTCCGAATTTGGTCTGTCGCTACCCGGTCTCGTCGCCCGCACCGGCCTCGCGGAGTCCGAAATTGCCGCCGCTGCCTCTCGCGCTCCGCTCGCCGTGCTCGCCGCGCCCCAGCCCTGGTACATCGACCGCGCCTTTTTTCAATCCGCCCGCGACGTACTGGTCAAAGCCGTTCGCGAATTCCACCGAGCTAACCCCATGCTCCCCGGAATTCCAAAAGAGAACCTGCGAGCGCAGCGAGCGACGAATTCCCGCCCCCCGGCCCCCGCCCCCCGGCCCGTGTTGTCCTACCCCCTTTTCCTGCTCGACGCACTCCTCGCTGCTGCCCCTGACCTCGTGGTCGAAGGAGAAACCGTCCGCCTTCGCACCCACGCTCCTGTTCTGAAAGAAGACGAAACCCAAGCGCGCAACGCGATTGAGCGCTCCTTCGAGCAGGCCGGACTTGCCACGCCCGCCGTCGCCGAGGTACTCGCCAAGTCCGGAGTCGAGGCCCGCCGCGCCCGCACGCTGCTTGAAATACTCGTGCGCGAAAAACGCCTCGTCCGCGTCAGCGACGACCTGGTCTTTCATGCCTCGGCGATCGACAAGCTACGGCAGGAACTCACCGCCCGCCGCCCGGCGCGCTTCAACGTCGGCACGTTCAAGGAATGGACCGGCATCTCCCGTAAGTACGCCATCCCTCTGCTCGAATATCTCGACCGCTCCCGGGTCACGCGACGCGAAGGCGATGAGCGTCTGATATTATGAGGCGAAAATGCTTCGTTTCTGGAAACAGCGTCTGACCCCGAGCAACTCGCCGCTCGGCCACCTGGAAACCACGGTCATGGAGATTCTGTGGCAGCACGGCGCCTCCAACGTCCGCGACGTCAGCCAGCGTCTCGCGCGCCCGCTCGCCTATACCACCGTGATGACGACGCTCGACCGGCTCTTCAAGAAGGGTCTCCTCGACCGCCAAAAGCAAGACCGCGCCTTCATCTACGTCCCCCGTTACTCTCGCCGCCAATGGGAGCAGAAGCGTGCCGGCGATTTCATGGCGGGAGCGCCGCGCGATCTTCTGGTTTCCTGCCTGGTGGATGCCGCGGGCGAACAGGATGTTGCACTATTAGATGAACTTGAGCGGCAGATCCGATTGAAACGAAAGGAACTTCGACGGAGACAAGCATGACCCTTTCCTATCTCTGGCGGCTGCTCTGCCTCTCGGCCGCGGTGTTCTTTCTGTTGAACTTTGCCCTGGGCGCCATCGTCTCCCTGGCCGCGCCACTGGTCATCCGCTTGGCCGAGCGCACAGCACCGCGCAACGCTGCCCGCCTACTTCTGATGGCGCGTCTTGCCCCTGCCGCAGTTGCCGCACTGGTTGTCCTGGCCGCCTGCGTCCCCAGTTACCTGTGGCTCGAACCTGCAGCCAGCGCCGAACACGTTGGCACAACCTGCCTGGCTGCGGCTGCGCTTGGTTTCCTGCTATGCCTTGCGGCGTGCGCCCGCGTGGGCCGCGCCGCGGCTCGATCGCACAACTTCCTGCGTCTTCAGTCCCCCTGTCTGGCTATGTCGGGCATTCTCCGGCCACGTCTGATTGTGGCGCCGGTGGTGCGCCGGGCTCTCACGCCGGAACAACTTGAAGCTGCTCTTGATCATGAACGGGCTCATTGGGTTTCGCGGGATAATCTGAAGCGTCTCTTGATGCTGATTTCCCCGGGCATCCTGCCGTTTTATTGCGGTCTAGCCCGCCTGGAACGCGCCTGGAACCGCTTAACCGAATGGGCAGCCGACGATGCCGCCGTCGCTGGTTCTACCACTCGCTCCCTTTCGCTTGCCGCTGCGCTGGTGAGTGTCGCCCGCCTCCAGGCTGCGCCGCCGCCTCCGCTCGCGACGTCGCTGCTTGGCGACTCGCCCGACCTCGCCGGCCGCGTGGCTCGGCTGCTTCACCGGCCACCCCGCCGTGAGATATACCGGCGCAGCGGTCGTCCCTTTGTGATCGCCTCCGTCGCGCTCACCGTCGTCCTCCTCAATCCTTCCACGTTGTATTTTGCGCATCGTCTGCTGGAACGATTGATGGAGTAGGATCACGTCTGGCCGCCTCTGGACAGGCGCAATCGCCTGTCACCCAAAAAGCACGTTGCGCCGAGCTCATAGCTGATAGCTAACAGCTACGGGCTAAATGCCATGAGCCGCTAGCTTCCTACGCGGTACAATGTTACCGTGCTCCGCTTTGTGGTCCCGGCGGTCCTCGCGCTCGCCGCCAGTTCGGTCGCGCAAACTGCGTTTTTCCCGCTAAAAGATATTCGGCCCGGCATGCATGGCGTCGGGCGGACTGTTTTCTCGGGGAACCGCATCGAGGAATTCCAGGTCGAAATCTTGGGGGTGCTCGACAACATCGGCCCCAAGGAGTCTCTCATCCTCGCGCGCCTCTCCGGTGGCCCGCTGGAGCACACCGGCGTGATGGCTGGCATGAGCGGGAGCCCGGTCTTCATCGACGGTCGCCTCGCCGGCGCCGTGGCCATGGCCTTCCCGTTCGCCAAAGATCCGATCGCCGGCATCCGCCCCATTGAGGATATGGTCCGACCCGCCGTTTCCGCCCCTGCCCCCGCACCTTCCGAGCAGCGGGCGCGCGCTCCGCAGCCTGTGGCCCTCGCTGACCGCGACGTGATCCATGCCTTGCCCCGACCGGAGCCGATGTTCGCCGGCGACTCCCGCATGATCGACATCGCCACTCCCATCGGTTTTGGCGGTTTCAGCCGCGGCACGCTGGAGGCCTTTGCACCTCAGCTTCGTGCCCTGGGGCTCGAACCACGCCAGGGTATCACCGCCGGCGGCAAAATCCAGCCAGGCATGGGAAACCCGGCCGATCTGAAGCCCGGCTCGATGATCAGCGTGCAACTCATGTCCGGAGATCTCAGCGTCGGTGCTGACGGCACGGTCACCTACATCGACGGAAATCGCGTTTACGCCTTCGGGCATCGCTTTCTGGCCGTGGGTTCCACGGCCCTGCCCTTCGCCCGAGCCGATGTCATTACACTGCTTCCTAACCTCAGTACTTCCTTTAAGCTTTCCGCCGCACGGGAATGGATGGGAACGATTAATCGCGATGGCGACACAGCCCTAGCTGGCGAGCTCGGCAAGCGCCCCGGCATGGTCCCTGTCTCTATCGGCATCGTACGCGGCGGCCGCGCCGTCGATTCCTACCAGATGCAGATGGTGGACGACCCTCTGCTCTCTCCGCTGCTCATCCAGATGGCGGTTTACTCCGTGATCGACTCCACCGAGCGCACTGTCGGCGCGGCGAGCATCCGGGTCACCGGCCAAATCGATTTCCAGAACGCACCCGCGCCCGTCCGGTTGGATAACCTCTTTGCCGCCGACAACGGCGCGGCACTGCAAGTTTCCCTTAACGCCGCCATTCCCATTGCCTATGTAATGCAGAGCGGCTTCGATGCCTTGCGGCTAAAAGGTGTCGCCTTCAAAATCGAGGCCTTCGACCAAAAGAAACAGTTGAACATCGATAACGTATCTGTCTCACGCCGCGAAGTCCACGCAGGCGACCGCGTCCGCCTTGACATCGTGCTCAGCGGCGAAAACGGGTCGGAGACCACACGTCAGGTCGACTACCAAGTTCCCATCGGCGCCCAACCCGGTCCCCTCTATTTCACTGTGGCGGATGCCGGGACCGCGAACCTCACCGATTTCCGGCAGATCCTCACCGCGACGCCGCACAGCCCCGGACAGCTGATTACCACCGTGAACAACCTGCACCCCAACGACAAAGCGTACGTGCGCGTCTGGCGTCCCGATACCGCATTCCAGCTCGAAGGCGTCGATATGCCGGCTCTTCCCCCGTCCGCCGCGCTGGTGCTGGAAGGTTCGCAGCCCACGCTCGCCGGCATCAGCCAGACTCGCAACTCCCGCCTCGCCGAAATGGAAATCGATGGAGGCGGCATGGTCATCTCCGGCGTCAAAACGATTCAGGTAGAAGTCAAAGAATGATCCGCTCTCGATTCGTAGCGCTCGTCGGGCAGGCGGTCGGTTTGTGCCGCCGGCCATCCCGACCCTTTGCCCTTATCCTCGCCGCTCCCGCCCTGTTCGCTAGCGGTACCACCGCTTGGGAGATGAACTCTTACTCCGATTTCATCCGCGGCCGCTTTCAGGGCATTTCCCTCAGCCGCGAAGGCCGCATCTCCCTGGCTCCCAAGTTCGACACTGTATTTACATCTGACCAGCCGGTGATCTGGAGCGTCGCCGAAGCTCCCGACGGCTCTCTCTACGCCGCCACCGGCAATCGTGGACGCGTCTACCGCATCGACAAGACCGGCAAGTCCACGCTGCTCTGGACTGCCGATCAACCCGAAGTCTTCGCCATCGCCGTCGACCGCTCGGGCGCCGTCTACGCCGGTACCTCTCCCGACGGTAAGGTCTTCCGCATCGTCAACGGGCAGGCAACGGAATTCTTCGCGCCGCACGCACGATACATCTGGTCGCTCGCCGTCGCTCCCGATGGCACCCTGTATGTGGGCACCGGCGACCAAGGAAAGGTCTTCCGCGTGTCCCAAGCCGGTCAGGGCGAGGTTTATTACGACACGGGTCAGTCGCACGTCACCGGCCTCGCCGTCGACAACCAGGGACGCTTGCTCGCCGGCACCGAGCCCAACGGCATTCTCTACCGTATTTCCGCCAAGGACAAGGCGTTCGTGCTCTATGACGCCAACCTGCCGGAGATCCGCGCCATCGTTCCTATGCCGGATGGTACCGTCTACGCGGCGGCGCTCGGCGGCTCGGTCGCCAAACAGGCGCAGGCCGCCGCCCAGGCCACGCAGAGCAACAGCTCCGGCACCGGCGTCACTGCGACCACCACCACCATCACCGTGGAAGCGCAGGCGAACGGTCCAGGGCAGGAGATCAAGGCGCCAGCTCCTGCGCAAGCCGCACAGACTGCCACCACGACGCCGCAGGTCAGCACGGCATTTTCGCCGGTGGTCGACCTGAGCAACGTGGAAAAATCGGCGCTCTACCGCATCAATCCCGACAACACCGTTGAGACCCTTTGGAGTTCCAAGGAAGAAAACGTCTACGACGTCCTCGCGCTGGAGCGGCAGATTCTTTTCTCCACCGACCAGGAGGGCCGCATCTACGGCCTGGCGCCGGATCGCCGCGTCACCCTGGTCACCCAAACCAATGAGGGCGAGACCACGCGTCTGCTGCCATCGAACCATTCCGTCCTGGCCGCCACCGGCAACATGGGGCGAATCTTCCGTCTCGGCGAAACCCCCGGCACCGGCGGTTATTACGAGGCTCCCGTGCACGACTCCGGCACGGCGTCCCGTTGGGGCAGCCTGAGCTGGCGCGCCGATCTTCCCGCTGGCTGCAAGCTCGAATTCCGGACTCGCTCAGGGAATTCTTCCAAGCCCGACCGCACCTGGAGCGACTGGTCCCCCGCGCTCGGCGATCCCGCCGGCTCGCGCATCACCAGCCCCAATGCCCGGTACATCCAGTGGAAGGCCGAGTTGGCCGGCAACGGCTCCGCGTCGCCCATTGTCACGAGCGTGACTCTCGCCTACCTGCCGCAGAATTCTCCGCCGGTGGTGAAGAGCATCAACGTCATCACGCAGGCCGTCGCCGCCAACCAGGCTGTCAAGTCCGCCCCTGGGTCGGGCACGGGGGCCTACAGCGTCACTGTTACGGACACCGACAGTTCCTCCACCGCTTCGGCCGGAACACCGACTCAAACGCTTCCGCGCGCGGCACAGCAGCAGATCACCGTAGTCTGGCAGGCGGACGATCCCGATGGCGACCGCCTGGTCTACAACGTGTACTTCCGCGGCGAGGATGAAAACCAGTGGAAGCTCCTCCGCGCCGACATGCACGAGAACTCCCTGACCTTTGACTCGGATGTCTTTGCCGACGGCAAGTATTACTTCCGCGTCATCGCTTCCGACAAGGAATCGAATCCGCCTTCCAGCGCTCGCGAAGCCCAGCTCATCAGCTCGCCGGTGATGATCGACAACACTCCGCCTGTGGTCACCATGGGAACGGTCAACCGCGCGGGGGCCTCCGCGCACGTCGAGTGGACCGCTGTCGATTCCGCTTCGCCCCTTCGCCGCTGCGAATACTCGCTCGACGCCGCGAGCTGGGTGCCGGTCGAAGCCGCCGACGGCGTCATTGACTCGCTGCGCGAAAAATTTGTCCTGGACCTCACCAACCTGGCAGCTGGCGAGCATTTGCTGGTGGTCCGCGCCGCTGACAGCGCTAATAATACGGGGCTGGCGAAGGTGGTGCTGAAGTAGCCAGTTCGGGTTAGCCTCACCGTCTGGAAATATCGTCGCGACAAGCTGGTATCGATGCAAGCGGTGTCAGCGTGGGATCTGAGCATGGCACCGCGGCGCAATTCGTAGGCGTCCAGCTAAAATGGCCTGGCGAAACCGCTTGTCCCACCGCTCACGCCGCGCCAATCCCCTTTGCGAACTCTCCGCGCATCGTCCGCCGCTCGGCCTGCGTCAGCGCCAGCTCGCGGCTCTTCGTGAACCAATATGCCGCGAACACGTAAATGCCGAACGCCTCGATGAAGAAAATCAGGCTGGTCTGAAACGAGAGCGCATTGAACACAAACGCCGCCGCCGGGGAAACCACCAGCGCGATGGCCAGCGCCCGGTAGATTCGCTGGAAACGCGCGCGCGTTGCGGGATCCTTGATCAAGGGCAGGGTGTCGCCCGAGCAGAACTCGCACACAAACGCGATCGACAGGAAGAATGACACCGCGCAAACGCCGTGAGGAGTCACCACCGGACAGTTCGGCTTGCAGTCCCACGCCATGGGGAATACCGCGATTCCCACGGCCAGCGCGCCCGCCAGATTGAGTGCAATGTCTTCCCGCCTGCTGAAACCCTTGTACAGGTAGAGCAGCGCTCCCACCGCGAACAGCACGCCCACGAACCAATCGCGCATGGAGTGCCCGTTCGCGCCAATCACGTGATAGTAGGCGCTCATCGATTCCTGTAGCCCCACGCCTACGTAGAACTTTCCGCCCAAGGCCAGTAGCCATGGGAACAGAACCGCCATCACCACCAGCCCGGTTCGCAGGCTGAAGTAAGTGGCGATCATGCGTTCTTCAATCGACCTAGCCATCGTCGCCTCCACCGGCGGCGCGCGGAGCTACTTTTGGCCCTGCTCCTTCGCCAGCCTCTGCTTCAACTGTTCCCGCGCGCGTGCCGCAAGGTCCTTGCAGGCCCGCGAGTCCACCAGCGCATCCGGGTTTGTGCTCCGCTTGGCCAGCCGCTCCCAAAGGTTCGACACGTCCGGATGCGGCGTTACAAGAATATCGCAAGGCGTGCTCTCGAGGAATACATCGCTCAGGTCGAATTCCGACGCCAGATTGCCGCGGCTGAACAGAAAGCCATCCGAAGACACTGGCGTCAGGCTGTCCGCGTAGACCAGGTTCAGGCACCGCGCGCCCTCGCACGACTGCCAGGTCCAGCTTGTGCCTCCCGGCGTGTGCCCCGGCGTTAAGTGCTCCGTGACCGCAATTGGTCCCACCGTCAGGGTCGCTTTATCGGAAGACGTCTCCACGCGTGCGACGCGCGCGATCCCTGCAATCGATCCGTACTGCGGATCGTCGCGTGCCACTTTACCGCTCCTCAGCACCGCTGCTGTCCATTCACTGGCCGCCACGCGCGCTCCGCTCAGCTTCTGCAATTGCGCGATCCCGCCTGCGTGGTCGTAATGCACGTGCGAGTTCAGAATCAACTTGATGTCTTCCACGCGGAAGCCGAGCGCGCGCACGTGCGCCGCGATCTGCTGCGCCGACTCCGGCAGCGCGCCATCGATCAGCACGTGGCCCTGGGGCGATGTAATTAGGACCGAGCCCAGCCCGTGCGTCCCCACCCAGTAGCTGTTGCCGTAAATTTTGAACGGCTCCTGCGGCGCGTTCCACGACGCCCGATCCTGAGCGCCCAACGCGCCAGCCATCATGGTCAGTAAAATCACGCTCCGGTACATTCGAACATCGTAGCGCTTGACGGCCCCCCAAGGATCGCATCTCCTATGCCCTGACCGCGCTCGACGATCGCAAGGCGGCCCTCTGCTCCCATCCGCCAAGGCAAGGGTCCTGAGCGAAGACGGTTGGGACGCTCAGTTCCTCTGTTCGCGGGCTTCAGGCGTCCGTTGACAATTGCCGCTCTCGTGCTTGTGGCCTGTCTTCTGGATCGAGTGGACGCGCCACTTCGTCCGCCGCAAACTCCCTATCGTGCGCTGGCCCAAGCATCTCTACCTGTAAAGACCGGCCTGCTGTTTGCGGCGCGCCTGCTTCTAGACCTGACACAGCGCCGGTGAAGTACGAAGCCGGCCCCTCCCTCGGCTCGTTTGCTCCCTCGGCTCCCTTTGCTCCGATTTCCCCTTGACATGTACTAGTCAACTAATACAATATATCAACAAGAGAGGGAATCACGATGCTTGGCTTCCTTGACCCGATTCGTTACGCCGCCCGCAGACTGCGACGCGAGCCGACGCTGCTTTTCGCTGCTACCGGAACTCTGGCCGTCGCCATCGCGGCCACCGCTACGGTCTTCAGCCTCGTCAACGCTGTGCTCCTGCGCCCCCTGCCCTATCCGGCATCAGAGCGCATCTACTGGGTCAGCGAGCACTGGGGCAACATGCCCGCCGGACTGGCCGTGTCGCCCGATTACTACAGCATCCGCGAAGAGAACCGCGTCTTCCAATCCGTCGCCATGTACAATCCGTTCACCCTGAACCTCACCGGCGTCGAACACCCCGAGCAGTTGGACGCCGCAGGTGTCACCCCATCTTTCTTCCGTGTCATGGCCAGCCGGCCCCAGCTCGGCCGCTACCTCGCCGAGGGTGAGGAAGGCTCCAAGGCTCCGCCCGTCGTCGTCCTGAGCTATGGCCTCTGGCGCAGCCACTTCGCCGCCGACCCGAACATCGCCGGCAAGAGTATCCAGCTTGACCGCCAGCCATACACCATTGTCGGCGTCATGCCGCAAGGCTTCGACTTTCCCCACGGCACCGAAGTCTGGCGCCCAATCCTCATCGACGAGGCCAGTCAGCGGCCGCGAATGGCCAGCCGCCCGATGTTCCTCGTCAACATGATTGCCCGTACGCGCCCCGGCGTCACCGAGGCCGCGCTCGCAACCGAGCTCGCGCGTCTTGCCCACAACCTCCGCGCCGAATATCCGCCGGAGTTCAACACGCGCCTCGTGGGCGGCCGTTTCGAGGTGAACGCCGGATCCTTGCAGCGCCGCACTGCCGGCGATCTTCGCCCCGCTCTTCTGGTGATGTCGGGCGCCGTCGCCCTGGTCCTGCTGATCGCCTGCGTGAATCTCGCCAATCTCCTGCTGGCACGCGCCGGCGGCCGGCGGCGCGAGCTGGCGGTACGTCTCGCGCTCGGCGCCCGCCGCGGCCACGTCGTCCGCCTCATGCTGCTCGAAAGCCTGCTGCTCGCCGTCCCTGGCGGGGTGGCCGGCATTGCCGTCGCGTCTTTCGCCGTCGCCGTACTGAATCGTGCCAAGCCGCTCGTGCTCGATCGCTACCCCGCCATCGCGATCGACCTCACAACGCTCGCTTTCACGTTAGCTGTCACGCTCCTCACCGCCGTGCTCTTCGGCATTGCCCCTGCGCTTTCCGCATCCGGTGTACGCGTGCTCGACGCGCTCAAGTCCGGCGGGCTCACGCAAAGCGGCGGCGCGCTCCGCATACGGCGATTCCTCGTCGTCGCCGAGCTCGCTGTTTCGCTCGTCCTGCTCATCGGCGCCGGACTTCTGGTGCATAGCTTTCTGAAGCTCGCCAACGTCCCGTTGGGTTTTCCGCCCGACCACCTGCTGGCCTTGCGCGTCAACCTCGTCAGCCAGCGCTATGCAACCGGCGCCGGCCAGATGGATTTCTACAATCAGGTGCTCGCCCGCATCCGGCGCCTTCCCATGGTGCGCTCGGCAGCCATTGCCAGCGATATTCCGCTGTCCGGCGACCGCCCATACGGCAGTATGGCCTTCCTGGTGGAAGGCCGGCCGCCGCTGCCTATGGCCCAGCGCCCGCAGGCAGACACCGCCATAGTGAGTCCCGATTTCTTCGCCACCATGGGAGTTCCCGTCGTCGCAGGCCGCCTCTTCGGCGAGCAAGATGCGCCGCGGCCCGCCAGCCCCAACGCTGTCGCCGAAGGCTACGATCCTCATCGCGCGGCCCGCGCCGTCGCCATCAATCAGGCACTCGCCCACACTGTCTTTCCCGGCGAAGATCCCATCGGCCGCACTATCCTTGGCGGAGGCGACAGGGGCGACCGCTCCATCATCGTCGCAGTCGTCGGCAGCGTCCGCGCCAGCTCGCTAGGCGCCGAGCCCGTCCCGCTGGTCTACTCCTGTGCTTGCGGCACCGGCAACCGCTTCCTCACCCGCATGGCCATCGTGGTCCGCACCTCCGGGGACCCCAAGTCCGCCATCACCGCTGTCCAGCAGCAGGTCTACGCAGTCGATCGCAACCAGCCGGTATTTGACATCCGCACGATGGACGATCGCCTTGCCGCTTCGCTCGGACCGCAGCGCTTCCAACTCATCCTGGTCGGCGCCTTCGCCTTCGTCGCCATCGTGCTCGCCGCGGCCGGCGTGTATGGCGTGATGTCTTACCTGGTATCTCTCCGCGGACGCGAAATCGGAATCCGCATCGCTCTGGGCGCGCGGCCGCAAGACGTTAGGAACCTGCTGTTAGGCGAAAGCGCCGCCCTGTCTGCGGTCGCGATTCTCGCCGGGCTCGGTGGCGCGGTGGCGTTGACCCGCTACGCCAAGTCTCTGCTCTACGGAATCACCGCGCTCGACGGTGTCGCCTTCGCAATCGCGCCAGCGGTGCTTCTGATCGCGGTCGTCGGCGCGGCAGTCGGGCCCACGCGCCGGGCGGCGAGGATCGATCCGGTCACGGCGCTGCGGCAGGAGTAGGTACTGGACGGGGGCCCCGGCTCTCCCTTAATCTCCGCTGGCGCGGCTTTGGGGCAGGAGGGTATCCTGCGCGGTGATTGGTAATCGCCACGCGGGCCGGGTTCCACTCGGCCCGCAGGTTACAACCTGCCCACTTGGGAAGACGTTAGTAAGGGCAACGCTACAGGCCAAAGCTAGTGATCGCGATGGTCGTGGCCGTCGCGACGGTCCCGGCCGTGGTCTTCGTGGCGCTCGATGACGTGACCGGGGGCCGGGCGTCGCCATTCGTATGGATGCACATAGGTCGCGCGATTCTGCCAAGTTCGCACCCAGGGGCGGTTATTGATGAAAATGGTGTGCTCGCGCCAGCCTAAATAAGGGTGCGCCCAGCCGAAGGGAGCGAACGCTGTGCCGATGGCGATGCCCGGGCCGAAGTTGATGGCTCCGCCCACGAAGAAGCCGGGCCTCGGCCGCACAAACACCACGCCGGGGCTATATACCGGGACGTAGACCACTTCCGGATTCACGGGCACAATCTCGATGGCGCCGGGCGTGTTGACTACCTGCACGTACTGGTTGCTCCGCAGGTAGCCGTACGACAGCGCTTCCTGGCGCATCTGCTGCACCGAGTCCATCACCATCGGCCGGTTGGCGAGTACCGCATTCCCGAGCGCCTGCGTCCAGCCCATGTCGCCCGCCATCATATTCAAGACCTGCGGGAAGGGAATCAGCGAAAGCACGCTCGGGTCCCACGGCAGTTGATCGTCCTGCATCGCGGCCGCCAGTTGCGGGCCGCGCAGGTAGCCATGCTGGTTGGCCCAGCCCGCGGCCTGCGGGATCTGATCCCAGAACGTGGATGCCGTCATGATCTGCGCCAGCAGCGGATCGGGATAGAGCGCGATGCGCTGCACAATGCCGTTCACCTGCTGCGGGTCGAGGTACTGGGGCGGCTGTTGGGGATACTGCCCGTACTGCCCTTGCGGCGGATACTGCCCCTGCGGCGGATACTGCCCCTGCGGCGGATACTGCCCTTGTGGTGGATATTGGCCTTGTGGTGGATATTGGCCTTGTGGTGGTGGATATTGGCCTCCTGCCGGCGGATACTGCCCAGAGGGCGGATACTGTTGTGCGAGCGCCGTAACGGCTAAACCCGCGATCACGGCGGCGATACCGACCGGCGTGCCAATTGTTGTTCTCATAACGTTCTGGCTCCCGCCTGTACCAATGCAAACCGTTTGCCAGATCGCGGAACGAATACAGGCAAGAATGCCATTAGCAACGATTTGTACTTTGGTATCAGGAAATTAGCGCGAAAAACGGAACAATCGCCGCAAGGCTGCCGTCTCTATAAGGAGTGTCACATCCCAGGCCGTTCAAACTGAGCGCCTCCTTTTGGGAGGCTGCGCGCATCGCGGTCGACTCGCTGCGCAAGAACAAGCTGCGAAGCTTCCTGACCCTTTTAGGAATCATTCTCGCCACTACCACCCTGATCGCTGTCACCGCCCTCATCCACGGCATGAACGTCTATGTGGCCGAGAAGATCACCAACATGGGCTCCGACGGCTTTCGTATCGTCCGCATGGCGTGGTTCGGCCAATTTGATCCCAAGAAGTTTTTCGAAATGGACAAGCGCAATCCGCAGCTTCGGCCGGACGAGTTCGAGTTCGTCAAGTCTAAAGCGGTTCTGCTGAACGATATCGGAATGATGGCTTCGCGCCGCACGCGCGTCTCCTTCAAGGGAACCACCATGGAAGACGTGGAGGTGGATGGCATCACCGATAACATCCTCGCTATAAATAACGTTCAAGTGGGGATCGGCCGCGGCATCACCTATGAGGAGGTGCGGCGGCATGCGCCCGTGGCCTTCATCGGCAACGACCTCTATGCCCGGTTCTTCGAAGGGCAGGATCCAGAAGGGAAGACCATTTCGGTGGAAGGGCAGCCCTATCAGGTCGTGGGCGTTGCCAAGGCGTTGGGCAGCGTCTTCGGCAACTCGCAGGACAATTTCGTCTTCGTGCCCATCGAGAGCTACTTCAAAACCTATGGCAGCCGCAACGGCCTCCGGCTGGTCGCCAAGGCCATCGATCAGGAGCATCTGCAGCAAGCGCAGGACGAATGCCGCGTGCTGATGCGGTCCTACCGGCATCTGCGGCCCGGCCAGGACGACAACTTCGTGGTCTTCGCGTCGGACACTTTCATCAATCTTTGGCAGCAACTCACCTCAGCCATCGCAGGCATGGCCGTGGGGATCGTTTCGGTCTTCATGATCGTGGGCGGCATCGTCATCATGAACATCATGCTGGCGGTGGTTACCGAGCGCACGCATGAAATCGGCATCCGCAAGTCGCTGGGCGCGCGGCGCCGCGACATCCTCAATCAATACCTGGTGGAATCTTCGGTGCTTTCCGGCACGGGCGGCCTGGCGGGCGTGATCGCTGCCTGGGCGATTGCGGTGATCGTGCGCAGCACGACCTCGGTACCCATGGCGCTGCCGGCGTCATCCATCGCGATCGGCGTCGGGCTGTCGGCGGTAGTCGGCCTATTTTTCGGCATCTATCCAGCGCGAAAGGCATCCAAGCTCGATCCCATCGAAGCGCTGCGGGCGGAGAAATAAATGACGCGCCTCGCCCTCTTCAACGGCCTCTGGCTGGCCTTCGACACCATCCGCGGACACAAATTGCGCGCCTTCCTTACGGTGCTGGGTGTCATCATCGGCACCGGGACAATCATTGGTGTCGCCTCGATCATGACAGGCTTCGACGCGTCTATCGCTAATGTGCTGCGCAGCTTCGGTCCGAACTCCATCATCGTCTTCAAGTTCAAAGTGGGCTTCCGCACCGGCCGCCTCTCGCCCGAGGAGCGCACGCGCAAGAATCTCACTTACGAAAACGCCATCGACATTCGCGACCGCTGTACAGCCGTCAAAGACGTTTCGCCGATGCTCTTTCCCAACCGCTCGATCAACGTCCGCTACAAGGGCAATGACATGTATGACGTCAACCTGTTCGGCGTGGAGGAGGCTTACGCGCGCGAGGGCCAGGTGGATATCCACTACGGCCGCTTTTTCAGCGACGAAGAAAGCCGCCGCCGCATGCCGGTTGCGGTGATCGGCCAGGATATCGAGAAAGGCCTCTACGCGAATGTCGACCCCATAGGGAAGACCATCCTGGTGGACGGCCACGAATTCCAGGTGGTCGGCACGATGTATAAGCCGGCCGCGTCCTTCTTCGGAGACAACGACACCCGCGTGCTTGTGCCTTATGGCATGATGCGCAAGATGTTCCCCAACGCTCCCGATTTCGCCATCGTGGTGCAGGCGCAAGAGGGCCGCCTGCCCGAAGCGCTCGACCAGATCCGTGCGGTGCTACGCATTGACCGCCACGTGCCGTACAACAAGCCCGACAATTTCGCACTTTCGACCGCGGAACAGATGGTGAGCGACTTTCACCAGATCACCGCGATCACCTATCTTGTGATGGCCGTGCTCAGCTCCATTGGCCTGCTGGTGGGCGGCATCGGCGTGATGAATATCATGCTTGTGTCGGTTACAGAGCGGACGCACGAGATCGGCGTGCGCAAAGCCATCGGCGCGCGGACGTTCGATATTCTGATTCAGTTTCTGCTGGAGGCAGCCACGCTTACCGGTCTGGGCGGCATCGCGGGCATTGTATTCGGCTGGCTGATCGCCATGGTCAGCCGCGCCGTCTTCAAATCGCTCCCTGCTTCGGTACCGATGTGGTCGGCGGTGTTGGGGATCGTGGTATCGGTGGGTGTCGGCCTTTTCTTCGGCATCTGGCCCGCGAATAAGGCGGCGCACCTGGACCCGGTGGAAGCGCTCAGATACGAATGAACGACCGGAAACCAGCAAGAAACCTGTTCGAGCAACCACTGGCGAGATGATTGCCGAGATGGCATCGCGAGGCGAAGGCCTCTCTCGATTCTTCCCAAATCGCCTTACTGCTGCGGGGCCTCCGACAACGAGTGCTCCGCTCCCGAACGATCGAGCAGCAAGCTGCGGCTCCGATCTCGGAGCGACGAGCGTTAGCGAGTGGGGGCTGTTCTACACCACCGCGGCTGATGTTGTCGTTCCGTTGCCACCGGCGGGCAGGCCTTTCGGCACCATTGGCAGGGAGCGGATGCGGATGCCTGCCGCGTCGAAGATTGCGTTGCCGACGGCCGGCGCCACGCCCATGATGGGGGTTTCGCCAGCGCCGGCGCTGGGCAGATCTCTGCGGTCGAGCAGCACGCTCTCGATTGCCGGCATGTCGGCGAAGCGCGGCAACCGGTAGCGCGACAGGTGATTGGTCTCGATTTTGCCCTCGGCGAAGTCGATGTGCTCAAACATGGCGCCGCCGATGCCCATCGCCACCGCGCCTTCCACCTGGTTGGCCAGGTGCTCGGGGTTCACGATGGCGCCGCACTCGAAGGCTTCCACGACGCGCACCACCTTCACCTGTCCATTGTTGATCGCGACTTCGGCGCAGCAGGCCATGTAGCTGCCTTTTTCCGTTCCGGCCGCGATGCCGAAACCGCGGCCTGAGGTCTTGCGGCGATTCTTCCAACCGAAGCGGTCGGCCACCGCGACGATCACGTTGCGCAGCCGGTCGTCGTGCGTGTTCTTCAGGCGGAACTCGAGCGGGTCCATTTTGATGGAGTGGGCCAACTCGTCCATATACGATTCGCGGACGAAGATGTTGGCCGTGGCGGCGAGCCCGCGGTAGGATCCTTGACGCAGCGGAGAATCCACGCGGTGAAACTGCTCGGTCTTCGACGCCACGGCGTAAGGCGTCTGCAAGGCCGAGGGGCCCGAGTTGTAATTGTGAAACTCCCACGCGGCCAGTGTGCCGTCGGGATTCAGCTTGCCGCCGACTTCGATCAGCCCGCCGGGGCGGAAGTAGGCCCAGGTGAGTTCCTCCTCGCGCGTCCAGTTGCGCTTCACCGGCTTGCCCACCGCCTTGGAAAGCAGCGCGGCTTCGAGTGCAGCGTCGCCCGTGTGCTTGCCACCGTAGCCGGAGCCGGTGTCGGGCATGATCACCCGCACCTGCTCTTCCGGCAACTTGAATTCGTTGGCTAACTCGGAACGGACGCCGAACGGCCGCTGCGTGCCGGTCCAAACGGTCAGTTTGCCGTCGCCGCTCCATTCGGCCAGCGCGGACCGCGGTTCGAGCGGCGTATGTGCGATGTACGCCACCGTGTACTGCGTGAGACCCGAAGAAGGCGCGGTAGGGTTGCCGTTCCGCTTGAAGTAGGTGAAGACGTCCTTGCTGTTGGTCTGGCCTGCAACCGGCTGCCACTCGGCTTTGAGCGCGGCCAGTCCTTTTTCGGCGGCGGCGGGATCGGCGGAAAGCACGGCCGCCACGTCGTGTCCGGCACCTTCGCGCCCGCTGTTCGCCGTGATGCGGACGACCTCGACGCCGGGAATCGCTTTCGCGGCGGAATCGTCCAGCGACGTCAGCTTTGCGCCGAACGACGGCGGATAGAGCACCTTGGCGTGCAGCATGCCTGAAATCTTCTGGTCATAGGGATACTTGTGCGCGCCGGTAACGATCTCCGCTCCGTCGACTTTGGATAGCGATTTGCCAGCTGCCTTCCACTCGGTTGCAGGCGTTAGGGCGACGTTTGCGGGAATCGTCTTGGTGAGTTTCTGGCCTTGCGTCAGCTCGCCAAACCGAGCGGAGTGAGTCCCGGATTTCACGCGGCCATCTTCGACCGTGACGGTTGCGCGCTCCACCGACCACTTCTGGGCACCGAGGTCGATCAGCATTTCGCGGGCTTCCGCCGCTGCCTTACGAATCTGCGGCCACATGCGTGGCGTGGTCTGACTGCCGACGGTGCCACCATCGAATGGGGTGGCATCAGTATCGCCCATCAGCAGGCGAATGTACTCAGGCGGAACGTGTAGCTCCTCAGCTGCAGCCTGCGTAAGCGAGGTGCGCGCGTTTTGCCCGACCTCCACTTTGCCGGTGTAGACCGTGATCTTGCCGTCCGCCCCAATGTGCAGCCATGCGCTGACTTCCTGCGGCATACTGCCGAAGCCCCGCCTGCCGCCGCCGCCCGACTCCTGAGCCAGAATCGGGTCTTGTTCCACCAGCAGCACCACAATGCCGGCACCGACTGTTTCGAAGAAATCGCGCCGCGTCATGCCACGGCTCCTTTCTTCGCCGCGATCTGAATCGCCTTGACGATCCTTGGATACGTGCCGCAGCGGCAGATGTGCCCGTTCATTCCGCTCACGATCTCGGCTTCGGTAGGATGCGCGGTGCGCCGCAGCAGTCCAACCGCGCCCAGAATCATGCCCGGCGTACACCAGCCGCATTGCAGCGCGTCGGCCTCCAGGAAGGCTTGCTGCACCGGATGCAGCTTGCCTTCGTGCAGGAGCCCTTCAATCGTGACGATGCGCTTGCCGGCAACGGCGCCGGCTTTGGTGAGGCACGATTTCGTCGGCTGCCCCTCCACCAGCACGGTGCAGGCGGCGCATTGGCCTTCGCCGCAGCCGTACTTGGTTCCGGTGAGATCGAGGTCGTCACGCAGGAGGCTGAGCAGCGACCGATCGGCGTCGGCATCAATTTTGTGCCGCTTACCGTTTACGTCAAGTTCGGTGATTCGTGCCACGGAAAGCTCCTAGCTTTTAGCTCTTAGCTATTAGCTTAAAACAGCCGTCACCTTCCAGGCGCCAGCTCGAAGATGGAAGCTCGCGGCTCGAAACCCGCGGCTAGTTCCCCCGCACCATCTTTCGTGCGCGATCGAACAAAGCTGCGGCGTCGTCTACGATCCGGCGTCCGCGATCGAATAATTCGCGGCCCGAATCTACAATGTCGTTGGTGGTTTCGGTCACTGCTTCCTTGCCGGCCTGGGCGCTCTTGGAAAGGTACTTTCTCGTATCTTTGCCGGCTTTGGGCGCATACAAAATGGCGACCGTCGCGCCGATCACCGCGCCGGTCAGGAACCAGGCCAGGCGGTTTACACCCTCATCCTGAGATTCTTCGTGAACTGTTCTCTCTTCCGATCTTTCGGACATGTTGCCTCTGGGCCCGCAAGGGGCGTTAACTCATTCTGCGATATCCTTGAGACATGGCGCAAGATCCCGAAGAGGAACGGCGCGGCGGCGAGACGATCGATACCTCGCACGAACTGGACATGGTGGTGATTTACGAGTCGAACACCATCGATGCGGAGGCCGAGGCCGAGGTGATTCGCGGACTCCTGGAATCGAACGGGATCCCCGCGAACATCGTCGGGCCGGGTACGATAGTTCCCGCAGGTTTCATCGTCCAAGTGCCGCGCAGTCGGGTGGAAGAGGCACGGA
>Ga0126381_100001097_pt1 | contig 29324 bp, 25 predicted proteins | sample PanSoiMetPlot_28_FD_96465 | JGI IMG/M metagenome (GOLD analysis project Ga0126381, IMG submission 96465) | Tropical forest soil microbial communities from Panama - MetaG Plot_28 | ecosystem: Environmental > Terrestrial > Soil > Tropical forest > Bulk soil | place: Panama | collected 2016-02-17
AAGCACGACAGGCTTTGAAATCCTAAGGATTTGACAGGAATCCATAAATTCCCGCCGCCGGATCTCGGCCAGCTCCGCATCGCTTTTTGCCTGGCCGCGATGGGAGCCTGCTTGCCCCGGCGTCAGGCAGACAACGCAGGTTTCCACGCCGTGATCGCGATAAAGCCGCAGCGAGCCACCAAAGCTGCCAGCCTCATCGTCCGGATGAGCGGTTACACACATCAGCCGAAACATAGCCAATTGTAGCTTGTGCACAGTTTCGCAGAAATGCTGCAATCCTTTGCGGATATGCAAAATGTTTTCACGAATCTGCGCATCCAAAATAGAATAGGCAGTCGCGATTCATGCACGTCCTGATCACAACTGACACCCTGAACGGCAATTGGATCTATACCCGCGAACTGGTCTCCGGGTTGATCACCCGCGGTTTCCGCGTGACGGTGGTGAGCTTCGGCGAGATCCCGATGCCAGACCAGACGGCATGGATGGATCGTCTGTACGGCCTCAGCTATCACCCCAGCGCCTTTCGGCTAGACTGGATGGAGGACGGGCAACACGATTTTGAGGACGCATCCGCCTATCTTTGCTCCTTGATCAAAGATCTGAAGGTTGACATCTTTCACTCGAATCATTTGTGCTACGGCGCGTTGCCGGTCCGTATTCCCCGGGTTGTGGTTGCGCACGGAGACCTGATCACGTGGTGGAAAGCGGTCCACGGGCAGGAACCGAAGGATAGCGCCTGGCTGCGCTGGTACAAGCGTACGATTGCGGAGGGCATCGCCTCCGCCTCCGCCGTGGTTGCACCCAGCGAGTGGATGCTGAATTCGATTCGCGCGGCATACGGCGAAGGTCTTCGTGAGCTCGTGATTCACAACGGGCGCAATCCGATCTTCTTCAACCCGTACGTGGCAAAAGAGGATTCGGTGCTTGCGATCGGACGCCTGCTCGATCCCGCGACCCAGGTGAACCTGCTCACCTTGGCATCCCATCCACTTCCCGTGTGTATCGTTGGCGACCACAGCACGGAGCCGGTCCGCAAGGTTCCGCTGCGCGCCGACGTTCAGTTTCGCGACGGCTCGACCGGGGTTGCGCTGAAGGGGCCGCAATCTGAATCTCAGCTGCGGATGCTCTATAGCAAAGCGTCAATCTACGCCGGCACCGCGCGATACGAGCCATCGGGTGTCACGGTCCTCGAGGCGGCGCTCTCCCGCTGCGCGCTGGTGCTCAATGATATTCCGCCTCTGCGCGAGCTGTGGGGAAATGCGGCAGTCTACTTCCGTACCAACGATCCCGAAAGCCTTGCCGATACCGTTCGAATGCTGAACGAGGATGCTCAGCTACGCCGCAATTATGCCAACCGTTCCTTCCAGCGTGCCCGCGAGTGCTTCAACGCGCAGCGCATGACGGACTGCTACATCCAGTTTTATCGCAGCATCGCAGCCAGAAAAGTTTCCGCGGCTTAGTCCAGTCCACCCATGGCCATCCGGCAGCTACCGGCGGGACTGTGCGACTCTGGCGTCAGTGTGACGGACCCCATCGAGACCTGCTATCTTTCTATGTTTGCTCATCGCTGGAGGACTTATGGCACAAGTCAAAATCACCGTTCGTAGGAACGGGCCTTATCGCGTGGAAGCAGCCGAAGGCTCAATCGAACTCGTCGACGCCGATGGCAACAAGTACGACCTCACCGGTAAGCCGGCATTCTCTCTCTGCCGCTGCGGAGGCTCAGTCACAAAACCTTTTTGCGATGGCACCCATAGCAAGATTGGCTTTCAGGGAGCCGAGTTGGCGGTGAAAGAAGCCGACCAAACCCCCGGCCCAAACCTCTGAACTACAAACCCTGACGGCAACTGAGTCCACTTCTCGGCGGTTTTCGACAAGTGGACGCGACCTTGAGAATTCCAATGGGCGATCCTAAAGACAAACACCTAGGCATGGATCGCGCGATCACCCGCCGCGACTTCCTCAACGGAGTGGCGGTAACCGCCGGCGCCTCCTTGCTTCCACCACACCTGCAGGCGGCGTTCGAGCAGGATCTCGATCCCGAGAAATCACCGGAGTACTATCCTCCGGCACTCGTCGGGCTGCGCGGAAGCCACGTCGGCTCATTCGAAGTCGCCCATAGCGTACGCGACGGAGATTTCTGGCAAAAGGCCGGAAAACCGATCGAAACCGGAGAGAAGTTTGACCTGATCATCGTCGGTGGAGGCATCAGCGGCCTTTCCGCAGCGCATTTCTATCGCAAATCGAATCCCAATGCGCGCATCCTCATTCTCGAAAACCACGATGATTTCGGCGGACACGCCAAGCGCAACGAGTTCACGGTGAATGGCCGCAAGCTGCTGGGCTACGGCGGAACCTTCTCGATTGAGAGTCCAGCTCCTTACAGTCGAGTCGCGAAAGGACTCATCGAAGAGTTAGGGATTGATGTTTCCGCGTATTCCAGGTACGTTGCCCGCGACCTTTATCGCAATGCCGGTCTTGTGCCGTGCGTTTTTTTCGACCGGGAAACCTTCGGCTCCGATCGGCTTACCATCGACCCATTGCCAGTTGGTGGCACGAGCAATGAAGGCGACGAGACCCCTGAGCAGAAAGGCGTTTGGGAACGTTTTCTCACGGAAGCGCCGCTCTCGCCCGCAGCCAAGCAGGACTTTGAGAAGCTGCGGAGAAGCGATGTGGACTATCTGCCCGGATTGACCTCAGATGAAAAGAAAGCGCGTCTGGCACGAGTCAGTTATGCGCACTATCTCTCGGATGTCGTCGGGGTCGGCCCGGAGGTTCTCAAGCTTTACCAAGCTGCTCCGCAGGCGCTATTCGGCCTGGGAATCGATGCCGTGTCCGCACAAGACGCCTGGGGCTTCGGGTTCATGGGTTTCCGAGGTCTCAAGCTCGAGCCTGGTGCGGGCAAGGGCATGAACCGCGACGTGATTCCCAACGACGAAGCGGACAAGTATTTCTTCCATTTTCCTGACGGCAACGCCACCATCGTGCGATTGCTGGTGCGCCGACTGGTTCCCGAAGCCATCCCTGGCAGCTCAATGGGAGATGTGATCAGCGCGAGAGCCAACTACGCCCGGCTGGATCAACCTGACGCGCCGGTTCGCATACGCCTGAATAGCACCGTGGTTCGCGTGGAACATGCCGGGAATCCGGCGACGGCCACGAAAGTGCGTCTTACCTATTCACGTTTCGGCAAGCTTTACCTGCTCGAAGCGCCAAACACCATACTCGCCTGCTGGAATATGGTGATCCCTTATATCTGCACGGAATTGCCGGAAGATCAGAAGCAGGCTCTACATTCGGCAGCCAAGGTGCCCCTGCTTTACACCAACGTCGCTCTCGGAAACTGGACGTCATTCCAGAAACTGGGGGCCATGGCCGTCTATGCGCCGGGTGGTTATCACAGCTACTTTCGCCTGGACTTGCCAGTCAGCATCGGTGACTATCACTGCCCCACCTCGCCGGAGCAGCCGATCGTGATTCACATGATGAAAACTCCGTGCCAACCGGGCCTTCCCGCGCGCGACCAGCATCGCATGGGCAGGATCGAGCTGTTTATGACATCGTTTGAAACCATCGAGCGCAAGATTCGTGAGCAACTCGGCCGCACCCTCGGCCCCGGCGGTTTTGACCCGGCGCGCGACATTGCCGCGATTACTGTGAATCGCTGGCCCCACGGCTATGCCTACGAATACAACTCGCTATTCGATAAATTCTGGCTGGAAGGTGGCGTCACGCCCTGTGAAATCGCACGCAAGCCATTCGGCAGAATCACCATCGCGAATGCCGACGCTGGGGCCTACGCCTATACCGACGGCGCGATTGACCAAGCCTGGCGGGCCGTCGGGGAGCTCAAGGGAACGTAGGATTTTCTCCGCGATTTCATCCCTACGATCTCGGTCAAGAAGCTCCGGGGAGCTGGGACATCGCGGGGCATCGAGATGCGCAGCGGAACTTCGAGAACCTATTCACTTGTGCCGCCGCTTCCTAGTTGGTCCGCCTTGTGCTGCGCCTCGATGGCTTTCGCGGACATACCTTTTCCTTTATAAGCTTCCGCGAGAGCGGCCTCAATGTCGCGATCGTCGCCATTCTGTTGCTGCTCCTTTTCAAGCGCGGTAATGGCATCGTCGTACTTCTTGAGGGTGATATCGCATTGGCCCATTTCGTAGTAAACCCCGGAAGATGCCGAGTCCAGTCGCGCCGAGGTTTGGTACTCCTGAACCGCCGCCGCACAGTTTCCTTGCTGAGCTAGGGTCATCCCCAAACCAAAGTGTGCATTCGAATCGTCTGCGCTCTTGGCCACCTGCGAGGTGAACAAGGCCGCCGCATCGCGAACGCGGTTCTCTCGAAGATAGGTCAATCCGAGTGCATAAGCCGCCGATCCATTCTGCGGCTGAAGTTCAACCACCCGCTTGAATTCGCTTTCGGCCTGGGGATACCGCTTGGCATTGAAATAGGCGAGCGCCAACTCATAGCGCGCCTGCGCACTGCTCGGCCGCTCTCGGACGATGCCTTCTAACACGCCGATTGCCTCCGAATTCCGGTTCTCGGATAGCAACTGATTCGCCCTGACCACACGAACCTCAAAACCACGCGTGCGATCAACCCAAAGCCACCCCCCGGCGACCACCGCGGCTGCAAGCCCGAGAGCCATGAACCGCATTCCTATTGCGCGGTGATCAGGAGCGAGGAGAGCAACCAAGGCTCCGATCAACGCTCCGGCCAGCAAACCTCCGAGGTGTGCGCCGTTGTCGGTTGTGGCCGACGAAAATCCCCAAATCAGGTTGAAAGCAACAAATACCACCAGGGTGCGCAGAACGCTCGAAATGGCGGCTCGGGGGAGAGAAAACTCTCCCAACTTGAAGGACGCGATCAGAGCACCCGCAAGCCCGAAGATAGCTCCCGACGCGCCCACACTTGGGCCAGAAGGATGCCAGCCAACGCTCACCACGCCGCCGGCGATTCCGGAGATGAAATACAGGCCAAGGTACGTCCAGGGGCCGTACAAGCCCTCGCAGAGCGGGCCTAAATACCAAAGGCACCACATATTGAGGGCAATATGAAGAAACCCCCCGTGCACGAACATATAGGTGACCAGGCGCCACCACTGACCGCTGAGGGTCAGAGGCCCAAAATTCGCGCCCCACTGCACGAGTTGCTGCATTGTGGGTTCCGTAAGTGACACACCTGCCGTTGCCATTGCCATTGCGACGAAGACAGCGACGTTGATGCCGGCGAGGATCTGGGTAATGGTGCGGCCCGATCCCGTCCCCGTCCAGGGCGTGGGCATGACCTTCTGCACCGAGTCCTCAGACACCTCGCCGCGCTTTACTGCCTCGTATTCCGCACACCAGTGGCATATCTTCCTGCCAAAGGAAAAACGAGGCAGCTTTCGTCCACATTGTTCGCAGTTCGCCATGCGTCTCCATAAAAGGGTATCAGGACAGTGGGAAATTTGGGGTGGGAGCGAGAGTCAGAATCCGAGAAGTCGGAATGAACACCTTGCTGACTGCCACCATCAATGAATGGTCTTTGTCTTCCGCGACATATAGTCCATCAGCAGATATTGTCCCAGCGTATAGGGCGTAGTGAAGTACGCCTTTCCTCGGCACATCTCCGTGACCTTCTGCACAAACTGCACCAGCCCGTAATCGGAAGCCAGCATGAAAGTGTTGATCATCACCCCCGCCCGCTTGCATTTGGAAACTTCTTCGAGGGTGTGACTGACCACCAACGGATCCAGCCCGAAGGCGTTCTTATAAATGCGCCCATCCTCGAGAGTCAGCGCCGAGGGTTTGCCGTCAGTGATCATCACGATCTGTTTCATGTCCTTGCGCTGCCGCTGGAGAATGCGCTGGGCCAGCCGCAGGCCCTCCCGCGTATTGGTGTAATAGGGCCCGACCTTCACTCGCGCCAATTGCGACAGCGGAATCTCCTCCGCCGAATCATGGAAGAGGATGAGAGACAGCGAGTCCCCCGGATACTGGGTTCGCAACAGATGGGACAGGGCCATGGCAACTTTCTTTGCCGGAGTGAACCTATCTTCACCGTACAGAATCATCGAATGTGAGCAGTCCAGCATCAGCACGGTGGCGCACGAAGATTGGTACTCGCATTGGTGCACCTGCAAGTCCGAGTATTCGATATTCAGCGGCAGCCCAAGCCCTTCGCGCTGAATGGCACTCGAAAGGGTTGCGGTGATATCAAGATTCAGCGTGTCTCCAAACTCATATTGCCGCGAAGCACCGCTGGCTTCGATTCCGGTCGCCAGGTCTCGCGTATCGTGCCGTCCAAAGCTGGATTTACCCAGCGAACCGAGCAGGTCGCGCAAGGTCTTGTATCCCAGGAAATCCAAGCTTTTGTCGGTGATTTCAAAGCGCGCCTGCTGCTGCGCCTCCCCGACCTGCCCACCCAGACTGGACTGCTGGGAAGGATCATGGGGCTGGTCGACGCTGATATAGTCCTCCTGCTGCATGCGCTCGAGCAACTGCTCGATCAGTTCGTCGAGGGTTCCGTCGACCTGCATCTGTTCCAGTTGTTCCCGAAGCTCATCGTTCAGCCAGTCGCTGTTCATGAGTGCCTGCTCGATGGCACGGCGCAATTCGTCGAGGGTCTGGTCGCCATCCGGCATGTCGTAATACGACAGATAATTCTGGAACCCGCTCTGCAACAGGTAGTCCGAAAGCACCCCCAGCAAATCCTCGAGACTCATCTCGCTGGCAGGATCGGGAACGTATTTGCTGTAGCGAATGCGTTTCATAAAAACGGCCGTCCGAGATCGCTCGTGGGCCCTGGCCTTGCTCCCTCGAGAGGCAAGCAGACGACCGAGAGCGGACGCAACGCTTTAATTCAACGGCCTCCTCGGCCGATACGGCCCTTCCTCGCGCTCAAACGTCTTCTCGGCGATTTTGACAGGCTTTTCTCCGGCCGTGAATATGCGCTCTTCATTGCGCCCGATGCGCTTGTGCGCGTGCAGGCCTTCGAGCACAAATTCGGCGGCCGAAACCTGCGCCTCGGCGGCATCCTTCGGACCGACATTGATCCGGGTCAGCTTATCCATCAGTCCCTGAATTTTGCGCAGGCTCTGCAAAACCTCGGAGGCGGCGCTGTCATCGAGGATCTGTATCTCCCCTCCCAGTTCAAACCATTGCACCACTTGCTGCAGATTCGCGCCGGAAAAATATTGATCGTAAGTCTTGGCGATGGCGCTGCGAATGAGTTCGCGCCCGACAAAATCCGCACCCTTCATCTCGCCTTCGTACTCGAGTTCCAGCTTCCCCGTGATCGCCGGCAGCGCCGCATAAATGTCGCTAACCCGCGGCACCACGACCTTTTCCGAGTGCTCGATCGCGCGCCGCTCGGCGTTAGAAATCACGTTCTCGATACAGGAGATCGGCAGTCGCTGGCTCACCCCCGAGCGCTTGTCGATCTTCTTATCCTCGCGGGCGGCAAAGGCGATTCGCTCGATGACCTCGCGCACATATTTCGGAATGGAAAGCTCGTTGCCATCGCGCTCGGCCCACGCTTCCTGGGTCGTGATCGTAATTCCTTCCTCCACGGTCGCCGGATAATGGGTGCGAATCTCGGAGCCGATGCGGTCTTTGAGCGGGGTGATGATTTTCCCGCGTGCGGTGTAATCTTCAGGATTCGCGGAAAACACCAGGGCAACATCGAGGGGCAACCGCACCGGGTAGCCCTTAATCTGCACGTCGCCTTCCTGCATGATGTTGAACAAGCCCACCTGAATCTTGCCCGCCAAATCAGGCAACTCATTAATCGCGAAAATACCGCGATTGGCGCGGGGCAGCAGGCCATAGTGAACCGTCAGTTCACTCGAAAGTTCATGCCCGCCTCGGGCCGCCTTGATGGGATCAATGTCGCCAATGAGATCGGCAATGGTTACATCCGGGGTCGCCAATTTTTCGACGTAACGCTCCTCGGGGGTGAGATATGCGATCGCCGTTGCCTCCCCACACTCCCCGATCCGGTCGCGGCAGCGGCGGCATATGGGGGCGTAAGGATTGTCATGAATATCGCAGCCGGCAACATAGGGCAGGTGCGGATCCAGCAGAGAAGTCAGCGCGCGCAGAATCCTGCTCTTCGCTTGTCCGCGCAAGCCGAGCAAAATGAAGTTGTGGCGCGAGAGAATCGCATTCACGATCTGCGGAACCACCGTGTCCTCATACCCTACAATGCCGGGAAAGATCGGCGTGTTTGTCCGCAAGCGTTCGATCAGGTTCTCGCGCAGCTCATCTTTCACATGACGATCGAGGAGTCTTTCTTCGGAGAAGGAGCTGCGGCGCAATTCGCCCAGCGTACGAGGGAAACTCATCAGGCACGGCTCCAAAACTTCAACAACTACGCCCGATTATACGCCGCGCCTCAGCAAGCTAGTTGACGTGACCGTTCCCGCCTGCTTTCCGCTTGGCGCGCGCGTTACGCTGCAAGACCGGCAACAGCTTTTCAAAGAAGGCGATGATGGCCTGTACCCGGTCCGATTCCGAGTTCATTTCGAGGAGCGCCTGCTGAAAATCGGGGTCGAAGGGTAGAGAACCCGCCAGCCGGTAGGCCAGTTGCGAGACGTCTTCCTTATGGATCGTCTCCGGTTGCGCCCCGGCCACTTGCATGATCTCTCCATGCAATTGCAGCGCGGTTTCCAGTTGGGCGGGCGCGGCCGGTTGGTCATCGTCCTCGAGATAAAAAACCTCCGCCCGCAGGAAAGATCGTTCCTGGTTGATCTGCAAAACCTCAAACCTTTTCTTGCCTTCCGCGAGAATGTTCATCCGCCCGTCGGGATATTTCTTGAGCACATTGATGATCTCCGCCGTACACCCAATCGTGGCCAGCGACTCATCCTTGCTGCGGATAATTCCGAAATGACGGTTTTGCTCCAGGCATTCGTTGATCATCTCCTTGTAGCGTGGCTCGAAGATGTGCAGAGGCAAGGGCACGCCTGGCAGCAGCACGAGATCCAGGGGAAACAAAGGCAATAGCGCGCTCACGATCTTTCCTTGCCAGCGAATTGAGTACCTGTTTCGTCTAAATTCTACGCCTGTGCCTTGACTTGCTCCGCCCGGCAGGGTACAAACCCGGCATGGCCTCTGACCAAGGTGTTCGGCAGCTAGCAGGAAAAGTTGCGGTGATTACCGGCGCTTCGATGGGAATCGGCGAGGCAATGGCGAAGCTATTCGCGGATCATGGCGCGCGCGTGGTCCTGCTCTCGCGGGACGCCGGCCGCGCGGAAGCCGCCCGCGCCCGCATCGGAGGAGCGGAACAGACGCTGGCGCTCGCCTGTGATGTTCGCAATCGCGAGGAAATTGATCGAGCCATCGGCCTGACCATGCATCACTTCGAGCGTATCGACATTTGGGTGAACAACGCAGGACATGGCATTTTCGATTCGGTCGCCGCCGCCCACATGCCCGCGGTTCGCGAAACCTTTGACACGAATTTGTTTGGCACGCTCGAAAGTATGCAAGCCGTGATTCCCATCATGAAACAGCAGGGTGGAGGCACGATTGTCAACATCTCGAGTGTTGCCGGACATATTCCGCTGCCCTATCACGCTGTCTATAGCGCGACCAAGTTCGCTATGAATGCATTAGCCAAGGGCGCTCGCATAGAACTAGCAGATTCCCGAATCAACGTGCTGACCGTCTGCCCCGGCTACGTGAATACACCCTTCGCTGCAAATGCGCTCAAGGGCTCTGAATTGAAGCAGATTCGACCGCGGTCCGCGAAGGGAATTACCTCCGACCGAGTCGCACGGGCGGTACTCGATGGATATCTCAAGGGGAAGAGGGAAGTCATCGTGCCTTGGACCATGATCCCGGTAGTCAAGATTTATCAGCTTTTTCCCGGTCTGGTCGAGTGGTCGATGCGGCGAATGGCGAAGAGCAGCAGTTAGCACTTGGCACTGCGCACTGAGCGAAAATGGCTTTTCCTTTGCGCCCTTCGTCTCCGTCGTGGTTAGGTTGTTTGCCGGGCAGCACCGGATGCGTCCATGACACCGAACCAGGGATTCACTACCTATCCGAGTCTGCGCAACGCCGTAGTCCTGATTACCGGCGGCGCCTCGGGCATCGGCGCGGCCATGGTTGAGAGCTTTGCGCTTCAGGGTTCGCGCGTCGCCTTCCTCGATCTCGCAGACGAAAGCGCATCCCGGTCAGTCGATAGACTCACGGGAGACGCGCCGCATCCTCCCTTCTACCTGCATTGCGATGTGCGAGACATCGCAGCCCTGCGTTCCTCGATTCAGGAAGTCGAAAAACATCTCGGTACCATTCGTGTTCTCGTCAACAACGCCGCTAATGACGATCGCCACAGCTTCCGAGATGTTACCTCCGAGTATTGGGATGAGCGCATGAACGTGAATCTGCGCCATCATTTCTTCACCATGCAAGCGGTTGCGCCCGGCATGACCCGCGCCGGGGGAGGCTCGATCATCAATATGAGCTCGATTTCGTGGATCATTCCTTCCACCGGCTTGCCCGCTTACGTGACTGCCAAGGCGGCAATTGTCGGCCTGACCCGGACGATGTCGCGCGAACTGGGCGGCGCCAACATTCGCGTAAATACCATTTCCCCCGGGGCCATCATGACCGAACGCCAGCGCCGCCTGTGGATGACTCCCGACTACCTTGCGGAAGTGCTCGCGTGCCAGAGCCTCAAGCGAGAACTCTTGCCCGATGACGTCGCCCGTCTCGCACTCTTCCTGGCTTCTGAGGACAGCTCGGGAATTACCGGTCAAGATTTCGTGATGGATGGCGGATGGGTGTGAGGGTGAGCGGTGCATTCAGCCGGGGCAGCGAGCCAAGGGTAGAAAGCCCGAACCCCAGGGCAAAGTAAATTCACCTCAAAGCTTGCGCCCAGTGCGCGGCTCACCGCTCACCCGCTGATTTCCTCGAGCATTCCTTGCATTTCCGATTGCGCGTGCGAATCCCCCTTGCGCGCAGCCGCTTGAATTCCGTTCTGCAGCATCTCTCTTGCTTCTTCGAGGCGATCCGCCTTGGCCAGGGTCTGCGCTGCCATGAAGTATCCGGCAGCATAATCCGGATTGGCGGAAAGCAGGACACCGAATTCGTGGAGCGCTTGATCCGTCTGCCCGGATTTGGCGTATTCCATCGCCAGTCCATAGCGGGCAAAGGTATTGGTTGGATCCTGAGAGAGAATCTCCTTGAGACTTTCTTCGCGAGTCATCAGTGCATTGCCTTTGTGAGTGAGAATTTGTGGTTCAAAACATGCCGTTCGCATTCGGGGACTCACCAGGAACAGGCTGGCCCACATCCCATATTTCCGCGATGCGGTTCGCGTAAAAACGGAAAATGTGGACGACGGACATTCCCGGTTCATCTGGCTTCAGGCGCACTCGCGAATGCACCGCGACCAGATCGCGGTCCTCGAGTGCATGGTGGACCTCAACGACTTTGTTCGGAAACTTGGTTGCATTCTCTGTCATCGCGGCCATAAGAGACTCGGCATCCCCGCGAAAATATGGGTTATGGTGCCGAAAGTCCTGACTGACGTACGTTTCAAAGGCCTCCCGGGCCCTTCCCGAAGAAGCAAGGTGCAAGAAGGAAATCGCGGATTGCTTGCGAGAAGCCTGTTCCATAAACCTCTCCGCAGCTATCTTACTCACTTGCCAGGGAACGCGCTCCACGGAATCCTAGTGGCGTCAACAAACTGGGTGGTTTTCACCTTCCCATTATGAGTACAATCATGCTGCCTTCGCTTCGAGGAGTCTTACTTGGCCTGTCCTTTTTTTATTCCGATTGAGCGCGCCGACGATCTCGGCTTTCCGCACGCCGCACGCCTGCCGCTCGGCGCGCCCTGGCGCGGACTCTGTGGCGCTCCGGGGCACGAGCAGACGACTCCTAGCCCTCAGGAACTGGAATCCTGCAACCTGGGTTATGCGAAAAGCTGTGCTCGGCTGCCGCGAGACCGCGCCTGCGATGCCGTACGCTTCGCCGTGGCCAAAGAATCGGAACGCCGCGTCTCCCTGCAACTTGTCCTCGAGACATCGCACCTGCCGGCCGGGAACTGCGTTCTTGAGTACGACCGAACGACGAACGTTTGGATCGCATCTCATCCGGACCGGGGCATGCAGAGAATGGCCGAATGCTTTCTGCAATCGTTCCTTGAAAAGCGGGGTTCTGCGATTCCTCTGTGAACCTCTGTGTTCTCTGTGCTGATTGCCGTTGATTTCGACCACAGAGCACACAGAGTCACACAGAGTACGAACCATGAACCAAACGCATGATCCTCTGTTGCCACGCCCGGTGCGCGACTCGCAATCCGAGATGACCGAAGTTGTTCTCCCCAATGACACCAATCCGCTCGGCGCGCTGCTGGGCGGCCGCCTCATGCACTGGATCGACCTTGCCGGGGCCATGGCCGCCCACCGCCATTCGCACCAATACGCGGTGACGGCGTCCATCGACCACATGGACTTCTGGACGCCTGTGCACGTCGGCGAAATCGTCGTTCTGCGCTCGTCGGTGAATCGCGTGTTCACCACCTCGATGGAGATCGGGGTTAAGGCATGGGTGGAGAACTATATCTCCAGTGAGATGCGCCACGTCAGCTCGGCTTATCTGACATTTGTGGCCGTCGATGCTGCTGGTCGGCACGTGAAAGTTCCGCCCGTGATCCCGGAAACCGAGGCGGAGCGCCGCCGCTACGAAGACGCCGGGCGACGCCGGGAGATTCGCAGGGCGAATCGCGAACGGCACCGCGCGAACGAGCAGTAGTTGAAGGAGATACAAGCTTAACCTGACTATGCCCGTGGGAAGCCACTCACCCCGAACCCGCCACCACCGGTGACCTTATAATCAACTCTTGGACTCTTCCTCCCAGGTGATCTCGTGAGCGCACACATACCCCCTCGCCCCGGACAGCCCCCGCCAGGACCTCAGCCTCTCCCCGGCGTCGACGCCATCGTAGCCGTAGGTTCAGGCAAAGGAGGCGTCGGCAAGACCACTCTCGCCGTGAACTTGGCTTTGGCTCTCGCGAAGCTCGGCCACAAGACCGGCCTGCTCGACGCCGACGTCTACGGCCCTAACGTCCCCTTGATGCTCGGGACCAGCGCCGAGCCCAAAGTCGTCGGCGAAAACCGCATCGCGCCGCTCGATGTACACGGTCTGAAGGTTATCTCCGTCGGCCTGCTCAACCCCGGAGATAAGCCCCTGATCTGGCGTGGGCCCATGCTGCATTCGATCATCCGCCAGTTCCTGGGCCAGGTGGAATGGGGGCGGCTCGATTACCTGATTGTCGATCTTCCTCCCGGAACCGGGGACGTGGCCCTGTCGCTGATCCAAACCGTTCCGCTGACGGCTGCCATCGTAGTTTCCACCCCTTCCGATGTATCTCTCCAGGACGCCCGTAAAGCCATCGAAATGTTCCGGCAGATGAAGGTCGACATCGCAGGCATGGTCGAAAACATGAGCTACTTCGTCTGCCCAAACTGCCATCATGAGATCGACATCTTCTCCCGCGGCGGTGCTGAAAAGACCGCACGCCAGTTTGGAGTCGACTTCCTGGGCAGTGTTCAACTCGATCCCGAGATCCGCAAATCCGGCGACCAGGGTAAGCCCGCCGTTTTGGAGGGTGAATCCTCTGTTCACGCCAAGCCTCTCTACGACTTCGCCCGGCGCGTGGCCGAGCGGGTCGAGCAGATCAGGTCGACGGCTCCGGAAGGCGTGATCCAAATCCAATAGGCCAAATGGCTCATCCAATAAGTAGCTCGTTTCGGGTACTGACATGCTTGAGCGGAGCCATTAAAATAAGGCAGGCAAGCGGTTTCTGGAGGGGGTTTCCTCATCGCGATCCTGGGTACCTGCGAATCTCTATCCTCTTGGTTCCAAAGTTATTACAGTGATTCGCGGGGCAGGCTCCGTTCCGGCGCGATTTGAGGTATATACAGAGGTATGGCAGCGGGTTCCCCAATTGGCGAACGCGAACGAGAGATTCTGACGGCGATCGTTGAGACGTTTATCTCGACGGGCGAGCCGGTCGGCTCACGTGTGCTCTCGCGAAGCAGCCGCGAAGGGCTGAGCCCGGCTACCATCCGGAACGTCATGGCCGATCTTGCCGACGCCGGATACTTGGAGCAGCCACATACCTCGGCAGGCAGAGTTCCGAGCGCCGCTGCCTATCGCTACTACGTCGAACAGCTCAGCGGAAAGACGCTGCTCTCGCCGACCGACGAAGGCATGATTCAGGATTCGTTGCGAGGCGTGACCGACGTAGAGGAGTTCATGGAACGCACATCGCACGTGCTGTCGCTGATTTCACGCAACGTGGGCGTCGCGTTCGCAGCTACTGGTCCTAGGAATGCTCTGGAGCATGTCTACTTCTCGCGTCTGGGAGATCAAAAAGTCTTAGCCGTCGTGGTCACAAAGTCCGGGCTGGTGCGCGACCGCGTGCTGCGGATGGACCTGCCGCAAGCCGATCTCGATGCCGCTGCCCGCTTTATCAACGATAATTTCCGGGGATGGACTCTCGAAGGGGCCCGTGCTGAAATTGCCCGCCGTCTGGAGCACGAACGCAGCGAGTACGACCGCCTGATGTCGTCGGTGGAGCAGCTTTACAAACAAGGCGTGCTCTCGGGGAACGATACGGCGCAGGTCATTTTTGTCGAAGGTGCATCCAATCTGGTGTCGAGCGAGCAAGACCGGCAACGTTTGCAGGAATTGTTGCAGGCGCTCGAAGAGAAGCAGCGGCTGGTCGAGCTGTTGAATGCTTACCTCGATGTCAAGCAGGAAGCCGTGCGCGTGGTCATCGGACTCGATGAAGCCCAGCCGTCGATGCGCAACCTGGTGCTGATCGGAACCCCGGCTCGCGTCGGCAACGAGGTCATGGGATCGCTGGCCGTGTTGGGCCCTCCGCGTATGGATTACCAGCACACCATCACTGCGGTCTCTTATATTGCGCGATTGTTTGACAAGATTCTGAATGAATCTGAGTGAAGGTTTTATGGCAGGAAAGAACGGAAAAGCCGAAGTGGAAGAACAACAACTGGACGCTGAACACGAATTGCCACCCGCCGACGATAACGAGAACCCATCGGAAACGCGCGGCCATCCAGCGCCAGCACCGCACGTGTCGGAAGCAGAAAAGCTCCGCTCCGAGCGCGATGCTTTGGTCGATCGCCTGGCTCGCATGCAGGCTGAGTTTGACAACTCTCGCAAGCGCGCCGCGCGCGAGCAGCGTGATTATCGCGACTACGCGCTGGCTGACACCATTAAGACGCTCATCCCGGTACTCGACAGTTTTGATCGCGCGCTGCAGTCATCGCCAGAAAAGTCCGAGTTCCATGTCGGGATCGAACTCATCCACAAGCAATTGCAGGATGCGCTGGCGAAGATCGGTGTGCAGCCGGTTTCCGCGAAAGGACAGCAATTCGATCCGCGATTCCACGAAGCCATCGAGTTGGTGGATACCGACGACGTTCCCGATCAGCAGGTGATCGAAGAATTGCAGCGTGGTTACAAACTGAAAGATCGCCTGCTGCGCCCGGCGATGGTGAGGGTGGCGCGCAATTCGAATTCATGATGCGATGCTGATGTGCAGGTGTACTGGCGGTCCGCACCGCGTTTCGAGTAGTGTCGAAGCCGCGCAGCAGCAAAGGAATCGAGTCCACGGCGTAAGCCCTGGGTAGTAGGCAATAAGCAGCTCGCCCCGAAGTGGCGAAATAAAGCAATGTCCTCGTCGGTCGCAGGAAGTGCCAACGCAGCAGGCGCTCGGGCGGGGAAGCTTAAGAACATTACGCGAGTTCCGTCGGGACGGCACCGCGGAAGAGAGGAAACTCTGCCAAGCAACGTAAAACGAGATTATTACGAAGTCCTGGGCCTCCAGCGCGGCGCCAGCGAGCAGGAGATCAAGAGCGCCTATCGCAAGCTGGCGCTGCTATACCACCCGGACCGCAATCCCAACAATCCGGACTCGGAAGAAAAATTTAAGGAATGCAGCGAGGCCTACGCGGTGCTGGCCGATGCGGAGAAGCGCAGCCTCTACGACCGCTTCGGGCATGCCGGGGTCGGTGGGGCAGGCGCAGGGGTTGGCTTTGACGCCAGCGTGTTCCAGGATTTCAACGATATTTTCGGCGAGTTCTTTGGCTTTGGCGACCTGTTCGGTGGCGGCCGATCGGGCCGCCGTACGCGGGCACAGCGCGGCGCCGATCTTCGCGAAGACATCACGCTCGAATTCGAAGAAGCGGTGTTCGGCACGGAAAAGAAAATCACCTACCGTCGTCACGAGAACTGCGATGCCTGCGCAGGTTCCGGAAGCGCCAGCGGCAAGACCATGTCCTGCCGCACCTGTGGTGGACGTGGCCAGGTCCGCTATCAGCAGGGCTTCTTCAGCATTGCCCGCACCTGCCCGGCGTGTCAGGGCGCTGGCACGGTGATTGCCGATCCCTGCGCGAAATGCAAAGGCGAGGGACGCGTCGTGGCTGCGAAGACGGTGGAAGCCAAAATTCCGGCCGGAGTGGAGGAGGAGACCCGCATTCGTTTCAGCAGTCTTGGCGAAGCCGGGGTCCATGGCGGCTCCTTCGGAGACCTCTACGTCGTGCTCCACGTGAAGGACCATCCTTTCTTCGAGCGCCAGGGTACCGACCTGCACTGCGTGGTTCCTATCTCCATCACGCAAGCCGCGCTAGGAACGGAGATTCAGGTTCCAACGCTCGAAGGCCAGCACACGCTCAAAATCCCCGAGGGGATACAATCCGGCTCGGTTCTGAAAATGCGCGGCAAAGGCGTCCCGGTGCTGAATGGGCACGGCAAGGGCGACATCTTCGTTGAAGTTCGTGTCCAGACCCCGACCAAGCTTACGAAGCGGCAGCGCGAAATTCTCCAGGAACTGCAGGGCACCACGCCGGTCGAAAATCAGCCTCAGCGGCGTACGCTCTTGGGCAAAGTCAAAGAAATGTTCAATGAACTCTAGGGTGCGGCTGGGGATTAGCTTTTAGGTCTATTGACCGCCGACAATGACCCGCCGACGCTGGATCGCCGACGAAGTCTCCGGAAACCGTGCCGCTCTCCTTGGAGAGCACGCCCGCCATTTAGCTCAGGTGCTACGTGCTCAGATTGGACAGGAGTTCGAAATCTCAACCGGAACCGACGTTCGCCTGGGTCGAATCTGTAACCTTCAGCCCGACCGCGTTGAATTCGACCTCGAAGACCCGGTTCCCAGCCCGAATGCTTGGCCTATTACGATCGTCCTTTCCATCTTCAAGTTCGACCGCATGGAATGGGCCATTGAAAAATGCGTGGAGCTGGGGGTCGCGCGAATTATTCCCCTGATCGCGGCTCGAACCGGCTCGCACCTCTCGTCTGCCGCCCCGAAGCGGGTAGAGCGCTGGAAACGAATCGCGAAACAAGCTTCCGAGCAGTCGCGGCGCTCGTCGGCGCCGGAAATTTCATCCCCGCTACGGCTCCACCAACTGCTCGCCGAGACCCGAGGAAGCCGCGTGGTTTTCTCCGAAGTGGAAGAAGAAACGACTCTTGCCGAAGCCATCCCATCGCAGGTGGAAGCCGTAACCCTCGCGTTCGGCCCGGAGGGCGGCTGGAAAGAAGACGAACTGGCTCGATTTAGAGCTGAGGGGTGGGCTTTTGCTTCACTTGGGCCGACCATTCTTCGGGCAGAGACTGCGGCGATTGCGGCGGTTGCAGTCTGCCATTCCATATTTCAAAGCTACCGCTGTGATCAGGAACCGAGCCGAAAGCCGATAACGTAGCTGGCAGCTGCTCTCCTCTGGTATTCTCGCCTTTCATGGCTGTATCGAAGCGATCTCCTTCCTTTCACCCTGATCCCAACCAGCAGCAAGCGATCGAGCATGTCCATGGGCCGATGCTGGTAGTGGCAGGCGCCGGTACGGGCAAGACGACGGTCCTCACCCGCCGGGTTGCGCGGTTGATCGAAAAAGGCCATGCCCGCCCGGACGAAATTCTGGCCCTGACCTATACCGAGAATGCCGCAGAAGAAATGCTCGATCGCATGCGGCGGGAGCTGGGGCCAACGAAAGCAGAGGGCCTCGAAGTCTCGACCTTTCACGCCTACTGTAACAACCTGCTGATCCGCTCTAAGCAAGACTTCCGGGTTCTCGATGACAAGCAGCTCTGGGTCTTCCTGCGCCGCAATATCCGCGATTTCGAGCTGCACTACTTCGTACGGGCCGCCAACATTTCCAAATTCCTCGATGATCTGCTCGATTTCATCCGCCGTTGCCACGACGAACTGGTCACGCCCGGGCAGTACGCGGATTACGTGCGCCGGATCGAGTGCGGTGCGCTTCCCATTCCGCGTGTGGCCAAATCCAAAGAGGCCGATGAGCTTTCCGACCAAGAAGCTGTGGGCCGGTGCCAGGAAATTTCCCGCGTTTTCGAGACCGTCGAGCGGAAGCTAGGGGAGCGCAATCTGGGCACCTTCGGCCACATGATCGTGCGGGCGAATCAGCTCCTCGAAACCGATGCCGCATTGCTCGAGCGCGAACGGAACCGTGCCCGCTTCATCCTCGTGGATGAATTTCAGGACGCTAATTTCGCACAGATCAAGGTCCTCGAGAAGCTTGCGGGTCTTCGCGCCGACCCTGTCAAGACTGCGGCGCAGAATATCTTTGCTGTCGGCGATCCCGATCAGGGCATCTATCGCTTTCGCGGTGCTTCGAGCGACGCCTTCGAGCTTTTCACGCGAACATTTCCGAACACAGAGCTGGTCGTGCTGACCAAGAACCGTCGCTCCACCACGCCGATCCTGCGCTCGGCTTATGACCTGATCTCGAAAAATCCGGAATTCTCCTTGCAATGCGGCGATCGATACTGGCGCGTGCCTCTGGAATCTGCTCGCGATGAAGAGCAGCCGGCAAAAGCGCTCGAACGGGAGTTGGTCAATACCGTATTGGTCAGCAGCTCGTTCATGGAAGCCACGGACCTGGTTTCTACAGTGCTCGATCTTCGCCGGCGTACGCGCTGCGCCTGGAAGGATATCGCCGTCCTCTACCGTATCCATCACCATCGCGAAGAAGTGGTCAACGAACTCGCCCGCAACCATATCCCATTCTCGATCGAAGCTCTCGATGTAATGGACACACCCGAGGTTCGCGACCTGCTCGCCTGCCTGGGTGCGGTGGTATCTCCCAGGGACAGCGCCGCACTGCTTCGCGTAGCTGCTCTGTGGAAATTCGCAATCGATCCTCAAGCGCTGAGCAGTGCCATCAAGACGATTCCGCGAGATTCCGATACCTCCATCGCAACCGTCTTACCGTCGGTTTCGGGAGGGTTGGATCTTCTAAATACCATTGCCCGGGCGCGCCAGGAGGTAGCGGGTAAGAAGGCCCACCTGGCGATGTTTACCTTATCGGGGCTCTTCCAGCTCGCGCGCACAGCCCCAATCCAGGCGCTCTTGGAATTCGCGTCGCAATGGGAGAAGTCTCCAATTTCGGAAACCGGCAGCCCCGGCGAGTTTCTCGAGTACCTCGATTACTTCCGCGAGGCACGGGGAAGCATTTGCCTGCCTGCCGACGGAGGCGCAGACAGCGTCAGGCTGATGAGCGTCCACGGCGCCAAGGGTCTCGAATTCGATCACGTTTTTATTCTCCGCGCCGTGACCAACAGCTTCCCGGCGGCATATCGCGAGCCGCTGATTGAGTTTCCTCGCGAGCTGCGCAATTCTGGCCTCGATACTGGCGTCGACGACAAAACCTTGTATCAGCAGGAAGAACGACGGTTGTTCTATGTAGGCATGACCCGCGCCCGCGACACCCTGACGGTCTACGGCACATTCGGTAAAGGTTCTAAGGAAAAAACCCCGCCCGGGTATCTGCGCGAACTCATCAAGAATCGCGAGTTGCATGCTTGGTTGAAGAATCGTGATTGCCGTCAATTCCAGACGGAAATCTTCGTTGCCGCCGAGCCGGTTCCGCTTGCCTCCCGTCTCTCCGAATGGGTCGCCTTGCCTCCTTCGACGGACCTTTCGCGTACTCTCAGCGCCAGTGCCATCGATCGTTATGAGTTGTGCCCGCTGCAATTCAAATTGGAGCGCGAATGGAGAATTCCGGCGGAAGTCTCTGCCGCGATGCAATACGGTGCCTCGATGCATCGCGTTCTGCTGACTTTCTATAACTCTTTGCGCTGGAGCCGTCACCTGACCGACGACGACATCATCAGCCAATTCCGCGAGGATCTGGCCGGAGAGGCCATCGCCGACCCGTACCAGCATGATCTCTATGAGCGGCAGGGGATCATGCAGCTTCGTGAGTTCCTGAGCGCTGCTCGCCGGACACCAGCCGAAGTGCTGCACACCGAAGAACAATTCAGCGTCAAAGTCGGTGGTCGAACGCTGGTGGGCAGAATCGATCGCATCGATCGCGGGCAGAATGATGGCGTCGTGATCGTCGATTACAAGACCGGAAGACCCAAATCGCAGGAAGATGCTGATGTCAGCATCCAGCTCACGCTTTATGCCCTGGCGGCACAGGAAAAGTGGGGGTACATTGCCGAACGCCTGGTGTTCTACAACCTCGAGGGGAACGTCGCTGTCACTACGAAGCGCAGTGCGATCGAACTCCAAGAAGCGAAGCTGAAGGTGGAAGAAATCGCCACGAAAATAGGGGAAGGGAAGTTCGATCCCAAGCCCGGCATGCACTGCAACTTCTGCGCCTATCGTTTCCTCTGCCCCAAAACCGAGAAGCGCATGCCCGGTTCGCTCGCCGCAATGGCTGCACTCGCACAAAAAACTTAGGGGACGCTTTCGCGTCCCCATGGTCTACTTTGCGATTCGGCCAATTAGTGTTTCTTCTTGCTGGCCTTCTTCGCTTTTTTCTTGGTTGCCATGTTAACTATTCTCCCTTCCATTGTTCATGGATGAACGCAACGGTCATCTGTTGCGACTGATTGATTGTATAGAGTGAGTAAAACTCGAAGTCAAGAGAAAAATGATGTGCGGCGACGACCCAAATGCCGAAACGAAGGTCACTGGAAGTATAAGTTTTGAGTTTTGGGTTCGAAGTTTCGAGAACTTTGTGCACGTATTTTCTCCTTCGATGGGAGATCGATGCATGTTTCGCGGTCAAAACGTGTATGGCAGCACGCGTCGCATGTCGAAACATCGAACGTGAAACTTCTATAATGAGAATGAACACGCTCCGAGGAGGGACCCATGCCTGCTCTCGACGAAGTCGTAATCTTCTCCGCCTGCCGCACTCCGGTGGGAAAATTCCAGGGAAGCTTGTCTGATCTCAGCGCCACCCAGCTTGGCGCCATCGTCGTTCAGGAGGTGGTGAAGCGCGCCAATCTCAATCCCGCGCAGGTCGATGAATGCATCATGGGCAACGTCATCTCTGCCGGTCTCGGCCAAAATCCGGCACGGCAAGCTGCAATCTTCGGCGGTTTGGCTCCCGAAGTCGGCGCCATGACCATCAACAAGGTCTGCGGTTCGGGACTGAAAGCCGTCGGCCTCGCAGCCCAGGCCATTCAAACCGGGAATAGCACGATAGTTGTAGCCGGAGGGATGGAGTCGATGACGAACGCACCCTATCTTCTGCCGCAGGGCCGCAAAGGGTTCCGCATGGGCGACGCGCAGGCCGTCGACTCAATGATTCGCGACGGCCTCTGGGACGTTTATAACAACTACCACATGGGCGTCACCGGTGAGAACGTCGCCGAGAAATACGGTATCACCCGCGAAGAACAGGACGAGTTCGCGCTCAACTCGCATCGCAAAGCCATCTCCGCGATCAAGGAGTGCCGCTTTAAGTCGCAGATCGTCCCCGTCGAGCTACCCGCAAAACAGAAGGGCGCGCCGCCGGTCATCTTCGATAAAGACGAATCGCCCCGCGAAGACACCACTCTCGAAGTGCTGCGCCGGCTCAAGCCGGCCTTCAAGAAAGACGGGACGGTAACCGCTGGAAACGCTCCCGGCGTCAATGACGGCGCCGCCGCCGTACTGGTGACTAGCGCCGCCAAAGCCAAAGAACTCGGCGCCAAGCCCATGGTGCGTATCGTTGCGCAAGCCACCAGCGGCATCGATCCGAAATGGGTGATGATGGCTCCGGTTAGCGCCGTGCGCAAGATTTGGGAGAAGACAGGGTGGAAGAACGATGACGTCGATCTCTATGAACTGAACGAGGCTTTCTCGGTGCAAGCTCTCGGGGTAATGCGCGAGCTAGGCCTCCATCCCGACCGAGTCAACGTCAACGGAGGTGCGGTCGCGATCGGCCACCCCATCGGCGCCAGTGGCGCGCGAGTCCTGGTAACGCTGATCTACGAAATGATCCGCCGCGACGTGCACCGCGGAATTGCTGCCCTCTGCCTGGGTGGAGGGAATGCGGTGGCCATGGCGGTGGAAAGATAACCAACCTATGGGTCGGTCAATCAAGCATCGGCAAGCTCGCGACAACCACGGGATGATCTCCGACGTATTGCCGAGAACCACGTCTCAAACCTAGCCGTCGCTTTCCCTCAGAAGTCCACCGTATCCGCCATCATCGGGATTGCTCGAAGGAGTTATCGGAGGAAGGTTGCGGACCGCGTATGCTGCGGCAGAGGTCCGATCCCCAAGCTGGTAATGACCTCTGGCGGAAACTCCTCGAAGTAGAGTTGTGCCGATTTGGCGCGGTGATGATTCAACGCCGCAAGAGCCAGGCCACAAGCAGCTAGCGTCACGATGACGAGGCTGCTGCGCACATTGGAATGAAGTGCAGGCAACTCAACCTCTGCGGAGGTGATTGCGAACGCGGCCAGCAGGACCATGGCGCACCAGAACATCACTTGAATGTGAACCTTGCCGGGCAGGTATGAGCACGTAAATGGAACCTTGTAAAAATTTATAAGCGCCACTTCGGCCAACAACCAGCCCACCAATGCAAGGACGAGCAGATGTTTGGCGACCTCATGCCACGGCCTGAGCCGAGTTGAGAGCATTGCCGCGATGAGCCAAGCGGGAGCAACACCCAGCAACAACAGCGTTAATCGCGTGGCGGCGACGTATTTCTCGGTGGGACGAAGCTGCGTTGTCCGCAACACCCAATTTGCCGTCAGAGAGATCGGCAGCGAAAAGATGCCCCGCAGGCCGAGCACGGTGAGACTCACTATGAGGAAGGTCGAGGTTAGAAAATCTGGAGTCAGGGGAAGGGGCGTCGGGCTCGACAGTTCGATATGCAACCAAGGGAGGACGATTAAAAATACCAATGCCGCATAAGCGGCGACCGCAAGACGATGCTGGCGGCTGCGCAAAATAGAACGAAAACTGAACAGCACAACAGCACTCTGAAGCGGGCTCCCCAGGCGTGGCGTCCAATCGAAACTGTGCCCTCCGGACACCAAGTCGGGCTGTTCGAGCATCTTTCTCATTGTGCGCACGTAACAAAGGGCCAACGCGGCAATCGCTCCGCCGATCGAAATGCCCACGCCGAACCAGGCCCGCTGCGCCATCCAGTAAAGTTCGGAAGGCAGTGATCCGTTCAATTGATTAAACAGGGCGAAAAACCACAGCGCGGGCGACCAGTTCAACCAAGAACTCGTGGTACTCGCCATCTCCACCGACGTGATGGTTGGCTGGAGGAAATAGACAGCAAGAAACAGGAAAAAAGCCGCCACCTGGAAAAAGGCGGACGAAACCAGGAACAGCCCCCGTGGGAGCAACAAGCTCGTGAGCCCCTGAATCGCCAGTACGGAACAGTAGAGGAATAGGGACGCTGCCAGAATGGTAAGCCAGTACGCTCCAAGTGCCCGTAAGAACCCCAGGCTGGACTCATGGTGAGATCCAATGAAGATCGGCCATGCAATGCCCGTGGCAAAATTCAGCGTGACAACCGCGAGCCCCAGAATGGAAGCCGATGCCGCAATCTTTGCCGCCAGGATCATGCGTGGCGCAATCGGCAGGGGCGAAAGCACCCTCACGTCTCTCATGTCGGGAAACGTGGAATCCCAGCTTGCGATGGTAACCAACCCGACGAGCAGCATCGTGCCCGAGATGAGGTCCTGCTGGCCCCGCCAAGCGAACGACAAGTAGGCATTCGGCGCCAGGTTATCGGCCGCAAACAACAATCCGAGTGCGCGGCTCAGGCTAATTAAGACGAGTATGCTGGCAAACTGCCCGAGGAATCGAGGGACATCGGCATGAACCGAGAGTGCCTCAAGGTCGATGACACCGGAAAGAAATTGCTGGTACAGGATACGAAACTGGAGCGGCAGGAACTCCCGTAGTTTAGGCATGGATCAGATCCGCAATCTGCCGCGAGATCGCCCCGATGTCTTGTTCCACCGCCAATTGCGAAAAAATGTCTTCAAGAGTGGGCGCTGCCATTAAGGAACGCAGATGCTCTATGGAATCATCGGCGACGACTTTCCCTCGGTGAAGGATCACAACGTGTGAGCAGACGCGCTCGACGGTGTCGAGTTCATGAGAGCTGAATAGAACCACCTTGCCACGTGCAGCGAGCTCCCGAATCAGGCTTCGCAGAACCAGGGCGGAAGCGACATCGAGTCCAGAAAAGGGTTCATCGAGGAGGACAAGCTCGGGATTGTGCATGATTGCCGCGGCAATCAAAATCTTCTGACGCATTCCTTTCGAGTAGCCGGAAATCGAGGCGTGACGATCCTCGTAAAGCATCAATAAACGCAAAAGCCCGTCAATCCGTTCGCTAGCTTCTCGCTCGGGTAGGTTGCGGAGTTGAGCAACCATCGTCAGATACTCCAACCCGGAGAGATGATGATAGAGGTACGGCTCCTCTGGTACGTACCCCATGCGTCGTTTGTAGGAAATCAGATCGTCCTGAATAGGCTTGCCTTCGAACCGCACTTCGCCTGAACTCATCTCGATCAAGCCAGTGATCATTTTCATGGTGGTGGTTTTGCCGGAGCCGTTCGGTCCGAGGTAACCCGTCACCTCACCGGGTCTGGCACTGAAGCTCACGGAATTCACTGCCGGAATGCCCGAGTAGTATTTGAAGACGTCGCGCAATTCAAGCACGGCAGCCCCCCTGAACTCAGGAACGATACCACAGGGTTTAGACACCGAAAACTGCTTAGCTGTGCCAACGGGCAGTGTTGAAAATGCATGCGACTGGCTTCTGCCGGCCCTTCAAGACCTCGGGGTTTCTTTGGGCTGCCGCCGCTTCGCTGTGGGGATGGGACGTGCATGCACCCGGCTCAAGGCTTGAAAACCGGCCAATGGGCGAATCGCGAGAACTCGTTTTGCATCCAAATGCATTGATCTAGGAGATCGAAATGCAAGGAACCATCTCTACCGCAGACCTGAAAGCCAAACTCGACCGAAAGCAAGTAACCGTCGTGGAGACGCTCGCCCCGGAGCGCTACCGTGAAACCCATCTCCCCGGAGCCTTGAACCTCCCGCCTGAACGGATCAACGAACTCGCCCCACAGTTATTGCCGAACCAAGATGCCGAGATCGTTGCCTACTGCGCGAACACTCATTGACACGCCAGCGAATACGCCGCCCGTGCGTTGGCGGCAATGGGGTACAAAAACGTGGCGCACTATCCCGAAGGGAAACAGGGGTGGGTGGCAGCAGGCCTTCCAGTCGAGAGGGGGTAGGCGGTTGAGTCAACACGCCAAACTCGAATCCGCAGTTCCCAGCGCATACCGCTCAGCCGCATTCGTGCGCCCTGTCTTGTCCTGACTGGATTTGTGAAATCAACGGGAAACGCTTGCGGGCGCTGCTCTATTCAGATCGAGACGTTGTCGAAGACCTCGACCCACAGCGATTCGTTGTTCTTCAACACGCCGAACTCTAGCCAGCACGGAACGTTGGAGCCATCGCAGTAGATGGGCCGCGAGAAGCAGAAAGTCCCCTCTTGCTCGCGGCAGTATTTCTCCATCCGGCGATAGATCTTTCCTTGAGACGACCAACCACGATTCAGCAGGCGATCTTGAGAAAACAGGTTCACTTCCAGGCCGCCGCCGATGCTGCGTGCCATAAAGTGCCCATCGTCTCGTTCGGTGCCCTCAAGCTCCTCACTCAATTCGATCTTGCTGCGTCGCCGGTTACGAGTTTCCTGTGCTCGCGAGGATGTACCGAACACACCAATGACCCGGTCTGTGATTGTCTGGTCATAAGGCACCGATCCCGTCGCCTCCAATTGCGAATAGAGGTCACAAACGTATTCGAAGGTGCGATGCCGCAAGCGTACCAGGTTAGGCTCGTGGGTGATTGTCCTCAAATACGCCTGCCGCCAGAGCAAGGGAAGGCACTGTTCGAATGCGATCGCGACATTTCCTGCGCTCAGCTCCGTTGCCGCAGACAAAGCGGCTTGGTAGTCGATGGCGTACCTAGACGGCAACATGCGAAGCCCTGCTCCGATATTCCGCCCTCCATTGTCGCAAATAGCCTCCCGATCCGTTCAATCCTTCTCATTATGGTGTCGGAAGTCCAACCCGAACTTCGGCTCCGACTTCGTACCGGTGATCTTGACCGGCAATTCCGTCCCAGCACCATGCTTCTGGAAGAAGGGATCAGCCGCTTTCAACAAGAGCGATTTCCATCCTGTCATCATGTGGGACAGTTTGGCCTGCATTCGCGCCTTGCCGTGGAAGTCAAATTCATTCCCGTCGAGGCTGTATCGGCCGGTCATCTCCACTCGCGTTCCGGGCACGCTGAACCGCAACTGGGAAAATGTGAGCATGCCGTCGCGCAGCCGGAATTTTCCGCCTACCTGCGACAACACACCCTCAGAAAGGTCGCTTTTGGCCATCTTCGGTTTGCCCTGACTTCGCAAACTGAGCGCACCCACTTTGTCCTGAATTTTGTCGTTCGAGAAATGTCCACCAACAATGTCAAAGCCACCGTCGAGGAATAAGCGATCGCTCAGATCGTGCTCGCCCGGAGGCAGATCGAAGGTTGCGTTCAGAGTCACGTTCCCGGTCATCACGGGAGGATCGGTTCTCACCCCCAAGATCAGCAGGTCGTCAATATGCCCGGCGTCAATCGTCACCTGCAGCTTCACACGATGCCCTGCCGGTTGCGCCTCTTTGACCACGGAGCCCCGAGCAACCAGGGTTGTCTGCCTGAGCTTTGCCCGCACCGGATCCAAATACGTATCCCCCGTGGTTCCGTCGACGATGGCATGGAACTCGGTCGCAAGCGGAACCGCGTGGCCGCTCCGGGTTACCTCGAAATTCGGCGTGCTGGTGCTGCCGTCGACCACAATGTGATCCAGCGTACCCGAGTAACTCCCAAACGAGGAGAGCATTCCGCCAATTCCTTGAATTGTGCTCAGGTCCGCATCGCGAAAAGAGTAGCTGCCCTGAACCGCGGTATCGCGCGGGCTATCCTCCCGGAACGGCCCGAACCGGCCGCTCGAATGAATCATTCCCACCGGTTTGGGATTCACGAGGTCGGCGTGGAATCGCAGGGGTTGGCCGGGACCGGTATCGTCCATGACAAGATTCTGTATGTCAAAAACCAGCGGCAGCTTGCCAGGTGTCGAGGTGTTAATGACCAGTCCCGCGTGATTACAAAAAAAGTGCTCGACATAAAGCTTCGCCTGGCCGCTCCGTCGCCGCATGCGCGCCATCTGCTGCCGGTCATTTTTGGGAGGAATGTTGATGGTCAATCCCTGCACGTAGGCGGCATGGATGTGCATGGGCGACCGCAGCAGGTTCCATATGCTGGTGCTGAAACTGAAATTGGCAACGCTGAACAGCGGTTGCACCCCGGGTTGGTCCTTATTGGGGTCGTGTTCGCCATAAATGCGCAGGTCATCGCCGGAAACCTGAATGCCATGCCTCATGGTGATGTGGAACCCACGAAGGTCCACTCGGCTTTGGAAACGCTCAGAGAGGGTCTGAATCACACGTCCGCGCAGAATTGGCCCGGCATCGAAAAGGGAGATCAACAGAGCAAAACCGAGTCCAATGAGTATGCTCAGTGACGCGACCGCCAGCCAGGTGAGCGGACTGCGATAGCGTGGCGAAACCGGCCGGCTTTCGACTCGAGCGGGCACACTGCTTAGAGAGAGGCGCCATCGAAACGGATGTCCGCAACCCGATGATAATCACAGGTGAGCGAATCGGGTTCGTATCGTGTCGTGCTGGTTGAACCTGCAAGCGGCCGAACCCGCGAGGTAGACCCTCTCATTCCTTTCTGGCGCCGGCGATGCCCTTTCGCGGGCCGGATATTCTGTTGAAACTTGATGATAGTGTCCCCGTCCGAACTATTTAGAAATGTCCCCTTAGACTGAGACCTCCAGCCAGGGAGGTCTTGTTGAAGAGGACGGCCATGAGTAGTCATGAGCTGGAGCGAGTGGAAGTCATGGGGCGAGTGAGCAGTGGGGAGTTGAAGGTAAGGGATGCGGCCGTGATGCTGGAGCTGAGCTATCGCCAAGCGAAAAGATTATGGCGACAGTATCGGGAGGTGGGAAGCCAAGGGCTGAAGCATGGCAATGCGGGTCGGCGTTCGAACCGGAGTAAGCCGTTGAAGCTGAGGCGGCGAGTGTTGCATTTAATTCGAAAAAAATATTCGGGATCGGAAGCAGAGAGATTTGGGCCGACTTTAGCAGCTGAGCACCTCGCCGAAGAAGACGGCATCGTACTCGATCATGAGACCCTGCGACTTTGGATGTTGGCGGAAGGGTTGTGGAGCCGAACGCGAAAGCGCAAGAAACACTGTCAGCGGCGAGAGCGCAAAGCGCATTTTGGCGAACTGGTGCAGTTGGATGGGAGTTTTCATGATTGGTTGGAGGGGCGTGGTCCGCGGGGCTGTCTGATGGACATGGTAGACGATGCCACGAGCCGGAGCCACGCGCATCTGGGGAAGGAAGAGACGATCTGGGCAGCCGCTGGGGTGTTGCGAAGTTGGATCCAGAAATATGGCGTACCGCGTGCGCTGTACACCGACTGGAAGAATGTGTACAAGCGCAAAGCCACGCCGGGCGAGCAGTTACGGGGAGAAGTTCCGGTCACGCAGTTCGGCCGGATGTGCCAGAAGCTGGGGATTCGGATCCTGGCCGCCAGTTCGCCGCAGGCCAAGGGACGAGTGGAGCGCAATCACGGCACGCATCAGGATCGCCTGATCAAGAAACTGCGACGGAAGAAGATTGCCAGCTATGAAGCCGCCAATCAATATCTGGAAAGCGAGTACCTGCCGGAGCACAACCGACGTTTTGCGGGGGTAGCGGCCAAGCCAGAGGACTATCACGGGCGCAAGCCGAGGGCGTGCGAGTTGATGAGATTTTTCGACTGGAGACCGAGCGCGCCATCAGCAACGATTGGGTGGTGCGTCATGAGGGTCGTTATCTGCAACTTCAGCCGAAACAGCGACACTATGGACCGACAAAGCGCAAAGCCTTGGTCTGCGAATGGGAGGATGGA
>Ga0126381_100001098_pt1 | contig 29275 bp, 29 predicted proteins | sample PanSoiMetPlot_28_FD_96465 | JGI IMG/M metagenome (GOLD analysis project Ga0126381, IMG submission 96465) | Tropical forest soil microbial communities from Panama - MetaG Plot_28 | ecosystem: Environmental > Terrestrial > Soil > Tropical forest > Bulk soil | place: Panama | collected 2016-02-17
GCACCGCTCTCGTCGGCCGGGCGGATCTGGTCGAGGCGGCGATCCGGTCCGGCAAGACCGATCTGGCCCGGGAGGAACAGGCGGCCTTCGACGGGTGGGCCAGCCAGGTCGGCCGCCAGTGGGCCCGGGCGGTGGCGCTGCGCTGCCGCGCGCTGGTCAGCGCCGACGAGGACGGCGACCACGCCGGTGCGCACTACGCGGCGGCGGTCCGGCTGCACGACGGAGCCGGACGACCGTTCGAGCAGGCCAGGACCCACCTGGTGTACGGCGAATGGCTGCGCAGGAACCGGCGGCGGATCACCGCACGAGACCAGCTGTCCGCGGCACTGGACCTGTTCGAGGACCTGGGCGCGGCCGGCTGGGCCAGGCGAGCCCGCACCGAGCTGACGGCCGCGGGCGGGCGGCCTGACCAGCGCCCGGCCAGGCCGACAGGGGTGCTCGCCAAGCTGACCACGCAGGAATTCCAGGTCGCCTCGCTGGCCGCGCACGGGATGTCGAACCGGGACATCGCCGCCCAGCTATTCCTGTCGCCGCGCACGGTCGGCTACCACCTGTACAAGGCCTACCCCAAGCTCGGCGTCACCTCCCGCGGAGAACTCGCCGCCCTGTTCGACGGGCCAGGTACCGATAGACTTTCCCGGTGACCTTGTGCGGCCGGGCCGAGGAGCGGCAGGTCATCGACCAGCTACTGGCCGCCGCGCGGGCCGGGCATAGCGGCACGGTCGCGTTTCGCGGCGAGGCGGGCATCGGGAAGTCGGCGCTGCTCGAGTACGCGGCGGCGGCCGCGACGGGGATGCGCGTGCTGCGCGTGAGCGGTGTGGAGACCGAGGCGGAGTTCCCCTTCGCCGGCCTGCACATGCTGCTGCGCCCGGCGCTCGACCGGGTGCCCAAGCTGCCTGAGCCGCAGGCGGGAGCGCTGCGCCGGGCGTTCGGCGCGGCGGACGCCGAAGGCGCGCGGGACCAGTTCCTGGCCGGCCTGGCGGTGCTCAGCCTGCTGTCGGACCTGGCCGAGGAGCAGCCGGTGCTGTGCCTGGTCGACGACGCGCACTGGCTGGACCGCGCGTCGGCGCAGGCGCTGCTGTTCGCCATGCGGCGGCTGGATGCCGACCCGGTGGCGGTGATCGTGGCGGCGCGGGATCAGCCGCGCCCGTTCCTCGTCCCGCTGCCGGCCGCGGTGCGGCTGGCCGGGCTGGATGAGGCGGCGTCTGGTCAGCTGCTGGACCAGCAGGCACCCGGGTTGCGGGACGCGGCCCGGGTCAGGGTGCTGGCCGAGGCGGCGGGTAACCCGCTGGCGCTGGTCGAGCTCGCCCGCGAGGCCGCCACCGGCCGGGCCGCGGGCGGCGGGCCGGCGCCGCTGGCCGCCGACCGGATACCTGAGGTGTTCGCCAGCCAGCTCGGGCAGCTCGGCGAGCCCGCACGGACGCTGCTGCTGCTGGGCGCCGCCGAACCGACAGGCGATCTGGCCAGGATCTTCGCGGCGGCGAGCCGGCTGGGCGCAGAACCCGCGGCACTCGACGACGCCGAGCGGGCCGGGCTGGTCACGGCGATCTCCGGCCGGCTGGAGTTCCGCCATCCGCTGCTGCGGTCAGCGGCCTACCACGGCGTGCCGCTGGCCCGCAGGCACGCCGCGCACCGCGCGCTCGCGGCGGTGCTCGGCGACGGGTCGCCTGATCAAGATGGGTCGCCTCGTCAAGACGGGTCGCCTCGTCAAGCGGGCGCTGAACCGGCGGACACCGTCCAGGCGGACAGTGACCAGGCGGACAGCCGGGCCTGGCATCTGGGAGCGGCCACGATCGCCCCGGATGAACAGGTGGCGGCCCAGCTGGAGGCGGCCGCCGAGCGGGCCAGGCTGCGCGGGGGCTACGCCGCGGTCTGCGCCGCGTACGAGCGGGCCGCCGAGCTGACCCCCGATCCCCAGACGCGGGCCGCCCGGCTGAGCGCGGCGGCCACCGCCGCCAACGACGCGGGCCTGGCCGACCGGGCCGAGCAGCTCGCCGACCGCGCCCGCGGGCTGCCGCTGGACGATCTGCTGCGGGCGAAGCTGGCGCTGCTCAGGGCGACCCTGCCGAGCGCGGACGGCACCAACCGCCTCGCTGAGCTCTCTTCCGCGGCGACGGCGATCGCCGGCCAGGACCCCGCCCTGGCCGCCGCCATGCTCGCCCTGGTCAGCCACTCGGCCTGGATCGATCATCACCACGGACGGGCGGTGGAGTCGGCGGCCAGGCTACGGGAACTGCTCCCGGCCGGTGCCGACGGCAGCCACTCGTTCGCCCAGGCCGTGGCCGAGCAGGCGCTGCTGTTCGTGGACGCCCCGGCCGCGGATCGCCGCGTCGTCCAGCGCTATCTGGCCGGGATCGGCCATGACCGCGCCCAGGCGGAACCGGGTGAGCTGCTGGCGGCCATCGTGATGGCGCTCTGGGACGGCTCTTACGATCTGGCCAGGGAGGTCGCCGCCGATCTGGCCAGCCGCTGCCGGGCGCAAGGCATGATCGGCTGGCTGCCCGCGGTGCTGTACGACCTGAACCTGCTGGAGATCCAGCTCGGCGACTGGAACGACGCGAAGGCCGGCGCGCTGGAGGCGCTCCGGCTGGCGACCGACACCGGCCAGCGCGCCCGCGCCGCCGCGCTGGCCCGCTTGCTCGGCGGGCTGGCCGCACTGGCCGGTGACCGCGACGGCCTCACGGCCAGGACGGCGGAAGCGGAGAGCCTGGATCCCGCCGTTCCCGCTCCGGTGTCGGCGGTGTGGCTGCACGGCTGCCTGGCCACGCTCGACCTGGCCGACGGACGGTTCGAGTCGGCCCGCCAGCACCTGGTGCTGGCGGATCAGTGGTGGGGTGACGGCACTGCCTTCCTGCTCCAGCCGGACGTGGTCGAGGCGGCGGTCAGGGCCGGCGACAGCCGCCTGGCCCATACCGCGCTCACCTGGTACGAACGGTGGGCCTGGCAGGGCGGGCATCAGTGGGCCCAGTCGGTCGCGCACCGCTGCCGGGCCCAGGTCACCGCCTACGGTGACGGGGACGACGACCGCGCCGAGGAACACTACGCGGAGGCGATCCGGCTGCACGAAGGCCAGACGCATCCGTACAAGCGAGCGCGCACCCACCTGGCCTACGGCGAGTGGCTGCGCAGGAACCGGCGCCGGGCTGACGCCCGGGCCCAGCTGGCTTCGGCGCTTGACATCTTCGAGCAGCTCGGCGCCGCGGGCTGGGCGCGGCGGACGCGATCCGAGCTGGCCGCCGCGGGAACCTCGCCTGATCAGCTACGGACCCGCTCCGCGGGGGCGCTGGCCGGGCTGACCGCGCAAGAGCTCCAGGTAGCAAGGCTGGCCGCGCGCGGCCTGTCGAACCGGGACATCGCGGCGCAGCTGTTCTTGTCGCCGCGAACCGTCGGTTATCACCTGTACAAGGTCTATCCCAAGCTCGGCGTCAGCTCCCGTGGCAAGCTCACTGCGCTGTTCGACGTGGAAAACCGGTAATGCTGACAGATTCCGTGCCCGTATCGCGCGTGACACGCTGACGACCATGAATGCGCATGCGGTGCGATGGCGGCTGCACGGCGCCTGCCGCGGCGCCGACCCCGAACTGTTCTTCCCCGAAGGCGGCGGATGGCGGGCGGCCGAGCAAGAGCTGGCCGCCAAGCGAGTATGCGACAGCTGCCTGGTGCGGAAGGCCTGCCTGACCTGGGCGCTGACCGTGCCCGAGGCCGAAGGCATCTGGGGTGGCACGACACCGGTGGAACGCCGGGCGCTCAGGGGCCGCCCGGACTCACCGGTGGCCGCGGTCAGATACGGATAGCGCAGCGCGGCGCTGTCGCGACGGCGAACACCCGGCGCTTGACATCGAAAGTATCGAGTGACGTCCTGGCCTCGCGCTGAAGCGAGGCCAGGGCCGGGTCGCCATCGGCGTCGCCCGCCAGGGCGGCTTCCCACAACGCGCGCTCGGCGTCGGCCCACCGGGGCATCTCGGTCACCGTCACCTGCTCGAAGCCCGCCCGCGCCAGGTCCCGCGTCAGGTTCATCCGCCGGGTCTTCTGGGGCAGCCGCTCGTCGGCCGGCGGTATGGGCTCCCACGCGGTGACCACCAGCCGTCCCTGCTCAGCCAGGATCCTGCGGCACTCGAGCAGCACCGCCAGCGGAGGCTCGCCGAACTGCACCGCGTCGATGCACATCACCGCGTCCGCACCGCGATCGCGCAGCCCCACGGCGGTAAAGTCACCGACGCAGAACCGCGCCGGCGCGGCACTGGCCGCTGGGGCGGCACCGGCGGGGGCGGCACCGCCGGCACCGGCTCGGGCGGCGAGGGTGACCGCCACGGCCGCGAAGTCGAATCCGAGCAGCCGGGCGCCGGTCCTGCGGGCCACCTCCCGGCCGTAGCCGCCGCGCCCGCAGGCCAGGTCGACGAGGGTCTGCCCGGGAGACAGCCGCAGCGCGTCCGTCACTTCGGCCACCCCGGCCCAGGTCAGCAAGCTGTTGGACACGACCTCGGGGGGAAGCCCGAGCGCCTGCTGGAAGATCAGCTGGCACGCCGGGGAGTTATGCACATCCGCATGCCACGCGCTGAATTCCGCCGCGTCTGGCACGTCGTCAAGCATCTCAAAGGGGCACCCGCAGCGGAAGGCACGCTGGCGTCCGGGGCTGGGGTTGACCTTCGCGCTGCGCTAGGGCCCACAGTGGGGGTGTGACATTGATGGGAATCGGTGAGTTCGCCCGCTTGTCGCGGCTGTCGCCGCACGCGCTGCGCCGCTACGACGAGATGGGCCTGCTGCGGCCCCGCCGGGTCGACCAGGCATCCGGCTACCGGTGGTATGGGTCGGAGCAGCTCGAGCAGGCCCGCCTGGTGGCGGAGCTGCGGCAGATCGGGATGCCGCTGGCCCAGATCAAGGCCGTCCTGCCGACGCCAGCGCCGGTGGCGGCGATACAGGTCGCCCGCTGGTGGTCCGCGGCGGAAACCGACCACGCCGCCCGGCGCGACCTGGCCAGCTTTCTCATCGACCGGCTCAACGGGAAGAGGTCTGTAATGTACGACGTCAGCGTCCGCTCGGTTCCCGCGCGCAGCGTGCTCAGCCTGCTGCGGCACCTGCGAGCGGAGGAGTTCGCGCCGGCGGCGCAGGATTTTTTCGGCAGATTCGGCGACGTGCCGCGCCTGGACGGGATAGACGGCGCGTCGTTCGTCGTCTACCACGGGGAGGTCAGCGAGGACAGCGACGGTCCGGTCGAATGGTGCCGGCCAGTGCCTGCCGACCACGCCGCGGAGCTGGCGGCCAGGTTCCCCGACCTGGTGCTGCGCAGCGAGGCGGCGCATGAGGAGGCGTTCGTCCGCCTGGCGAGGAATCCGGCCCGTACGCCCGCCGCGCAGTCGCTGCTGGTGCTGGAGACGCTGTTCACCTGGGCGCTGGAACAGCACCGGCGGCCGAGCGGCAGCGTGCGGCAGGTGTTCAGCAGCCCCCGGACGGCATCCGGGCTCGAGTGCGACTTCGCGGTACCGATCGCCCCGCACCAGCCGGACACGTCGGTGAGCTCGGGCCTTGCCCCGGCCGATGGCGCCGATCTGTACTTCGAGAGCCGCGGCGAGGGGCCGCCGCTGCTGCTGATCACCGGGGGCGGCGGCGACTGCGCCTTCTACTCGCCGATCGCGGACATCCTGGCCAGCTCGTACACAGTGCTGAGCTACGACCGGCGCGGCAACTCACGCAGCCGGCTGCACGGGGCACCGGTCCCGATCACCTTGGCCGAGCAGAGCGCGGACGCGGTGGCGGTGCTGCGGGCATGCGGCTTCTCATCCGCGGCCGTGTTCGGGAACAGCGGGGGTGCCACGGTCGCGCTGGATCTGGCGGCGCGGTATCCCTCCGCCGCTTCGGTCGTGATCGCGCACGAGCCGCCGCTGCCCAGGGTGCTGCCGGACCCCACGCCGGTTTTCGCGGTCTACGACGAGATCTCACAGGTCCTGTCCCGCGATGGCTGGCGTGCCGCGTTCGCGCTGCTCCAGGACCAGATCTCGCATCTGCCGCCCGATGATCTGCCGCTCCTGCTCGATCCGGCTACCGTGCTGCCCGAGGGGCCGGGACTGGACCTGATGATGCGGCTGAACCGTAACTGGGAGTACCTCCTGAGGTATGAGATGAGGTCGTTCATTGACTATGTGCCTGCGGCCGAGCCGGTCAAGGCCGGCGGCGTGCGGGTGGTGCTGGCCGCCGGGGCCGACACCCAGGACCCGCACTCCCGGGACATATGCCTCGCACTGGCCGACCAGCTGGGGGCCGAGTTCGCCGAGGTCCCTGGCGGGCACAATGCTCCGATGGAGGCTCCGGCCGCGTTCGCGGCCCGGCTGCGCGAGCTGCTGTGAGCTCCTGATCGCGACATGACCGCGGTATGACCCCGGGTGGAGACGGCTATCTCCACCCGGGGTCAACCCAGCCGCCGGCGCGCGCCGCGGGCCGGCCGGATACGTTGAAAGTTGTGTTTCGCTCCCTCACCGCGCGCTGGGACCCGAGGTCCGCCACCAGCACGGCGAACGTGACGCCGATGCTGCTCGCGTTCCGGATCCTCATCCTGGTGACGGTGGCCGTCACGGTCCTGCTGTTCGCCCAGCCGCCCCCGGGGGACGGTGCCAGGAGGACGGCCGTTCTTGTCGCCCTCGGCGTGGCCGCCGCCGGGTGGGCGGCCTGGCTGCTGGCCAGGAACCGGCGGACCCAGGTATGGCTGAGGATTCCGGCGTGAGCAGCGCGGAGAACGGCGCCGCGGTCCGCGTGATCGTCGCCGACGACCAGTCCGCGGTCCGCGAAGGCCTGGTGCTGCTGCTCGGCACCCTGCCGGGGATCACCGTGGCCGGCCAGGCGGCGTCAGGCGACGAGGCCGTGGACCTGGTGGCGGCGGTGCATCCCCAGGTCGTGCTCATGGACCTGAACATGCCCGGCTGCGACGGGGTGACCGCGACCCGCCGGATCAAGGACACCTACCCCGGCACACGGGTGGTCGTGCTCACCACCTACGCCGACGACGATTCGATCCTCGGCGCGCTCCAGGCGGGGGCGCTCGGCTACCTGACCAAGGACGCCACCAGGGCGGAGATCGGCCGGGCCGTGCACGCGGCCGCGGCCGGGCAGGCCGTGCTCGATCCCACCGTGCAGCAGCGCCTGCTGTCCGCGGCCACGCGCGCCAGTGTCGCGTCGGTTTCCGAAGGGGCCGCCGAGGAAGGGGACCTGACCCCGCGGGAGGCTGACGTGCTGCGGCTGATCGCGGGCGGGCGGTCCAACCGGGAGATCGCGCGGGAGCTGTACGTCAGCGAGGCCACGGTGAAGACGCACGTCAACCGGATCTTCGCCAAGACCGGCTCACGGGACCGGGCTCAGGCGACGAGGTACGCGTTCACCCATGGTTACGCGTCGCCGCCGTCTGGCTGATGGCCGGGTCTGCGCCACTCGGCGGCGAGCAGGCCGAGGATAACCAGGTCGGCGAACTCGCCGTTGACCCAGGCTGTGTGGCGCAGCAGGCCTTCTGTCTGGAAGCCGGCCCGCTCGGCGGCCTTGATCATCGCTTCGTTGTCGGCCAGGGTCTCCGCCTGGAGCCGGTTGAAGCCGCGGGTCACGAAGCCGTACCAGCACAGCACGCGCACGATGTCGGTGCCGAGTCCCCGGCCGCGGAACGCGGGCCGCAACGCCAGACCGACATGCGCGTACCGGTTATGCATGTCCATCCCCCACAGCACGGCCTCACCGGCTAGTACTCCGCTGCTGAGCTCGACCACGGAGAACTTGGCCTGGCTGGTGTCGCTGTCGTCCAGGCGGTACGGGGAGTCAGCCGAACCCGGCGAGAAGGGACGCCAGGGCCGGTTGTCGGCTCGCGACCAGGTCATCACGTCGTCGTGCAGTTCCGACTCCAGGATGGGGATGTCGTCCGCCTGGCGGGCCCGCAACGCCACCTTCTCGCCTGTGAGCATGGCTCCTACGTAACCACATGGGGTACGTCAGGCGCCTGCGGCTTGGAGTTCTACGAGGTTGACGGCCTGTCCCCGGCCGTCCTCGCCGAGCAGGGCCAGTGCGGCGACGACAGAGGCGGCCAGCAGGCCCGCGCTGACCGCGAATCCCGCGTGGAAGCCCGTGGTCATCGCGCTGGCGACCGCCCGGCCCGCGCTCGCGGTCAGGGCATGGCTGGTCCTGGTGGCGACGACGGTCGAGATGACGGCCAGGCCGAGCGCGCCGCCGAGTTGCCTGCTGACGTTGAGCAAGGCGGAGGCCACGCCGTTGCGCTCGGCGGGCACTCCTGACATGGCGGCGATGGAGGACGGGATGAAGGCGATGCCGGCGCCGAAGCCGACGATCACCTCGGGAACGATCAGGTGGACGAGCACATTCGCGGAAACCGGCAGGCTGGTCAGCAGGACCATCCCGGCCGTCGCGATCAGCGAGCCGAGCGCGGTGGCGAACCTGACCCCGATCCGCGGCACGAGGACCGGTCCCAGGCCAGCCGCGACCAGGATCGACAGCCCGAGCGGGATGTAGGCCAGGCCGGTGCGCAGCGCCGAGTACCCGAGCACCTGCTGCTGATAGAGCGTGGTGGAGTAGAACATCGCGAAGACCGCGCTGCTCAGCAGGGCGGAGACGGCGTTCGCCCCGGCCACGGACCGGTTACGCCACAACGAGAGCGGCATCAGCGGGTCAGCGGCGACGAACCGCTCGTGCAGCAGGAAGTAGCTGATCAAGACCACCGCACCAGCCAGCAGGCCGATGGTGCGGGCCGATCCCCACGCGTTGCTGCCGGTCTGGACGACGGCATAGGCCAGCAGGCTCGCCCCGCCGGTCGCGGCCAGCGCCCCGGCGATGTCAAAGCGCCGCCGGGGCGAATCAAGGCCGGACGGGTCGGCGGGCAGCGCGCGCAGGGAGGCGGCCACGACGAACACCCCGACCGGGACGTTGATGAAGAAGATCCATCGCCAGCCGACCGCGGAGACCAGCAGCCCGCCGGCGATCAGGCCCAGGGTTCCGGCGATGGCCGCGCCGCCGCCCCACAGCGCGAACGCGCGGTTCCTGGCCGGGCCGGGCGGGAACACGGCGGACAGCATGGCGAGCGTGGTGGGAACGACGAACGCGGCCGACAGCCCCTCGGCGGCCCGGGTCACGATCATCACCGCGGCGTCGGGCGCGAGTGCCGAGGCCAGCGAGGACAGGGTGAACAGGGCCGTGCCCGCGAGCAGGATCCGGCGGCGGCCGACCAGGTCGCTGGCCCGCCCGGCCAGCAGCAGGAACCCGCCGAACGGGACCATGTAGGCGTTGACCATCCAGGCCAGGTCCGCCTCGGAGAAATGCAGGGCGTTCTTGATGGCCGGCATCGCGACGTTCACGACCGTGACGTCGATCGTGTCCAGCAGCGCGGCCAGGCAGAGCACCACGAGCGCGACGACATGCCTGCGGGTCCAGGTGAAGGAGGAAGCAGCAGCGGACATCTGCGGAATCCTTTCTACTTATCGATCAGTAAGTAACTCGGCAAGCAACACCGTAGCTACTTACTGAACGATTAGCAAGTACACTGGCGGCATGAGTTCCACCAAGGAGCGGATCCTGGACATCGCCCGCGAGCTGTTCGCCCGGCGGGGCTACACCGGGACCACGATCGCGGACATCGCGCGCGAGCTGGGCACAACCACCGCCGCGCTGTACTACCACTTCCCGTCCAAAGCCGACATCCTGCGCGGGCTGCTGGCCGAGCCGATGACCGCGTACCAGCGGATACTCGCCACCCTGGAGACTCAGCAGCCGTCCGCCACCGAACTGCTGGGCGCGTTCATCGACCTGGCCGTGGATTCACGCGAGCTGGCCGCGGTCATCGACCGCGACCCGGCGGTGCGGGAAATCATCGACGAGCAGCTCCCGCTGTCCTCACAGCAGATGGCGGAGAAGGTCATCGCCGCGCTGGCCGGCCCGGGTGCCGGCCGCTCCGCCACCCTCCGCGCGTACGCCGCCTTCGCCGTCATCAAGGAGGCCACGATGGCGGTCATGTCGCTCGGCGGCCTCGACGCCGACGGCAAGCTGGAGCCTGAAGACCGCGCGGAGATACTCGACGCCGCCCTGCGCGCCCTCAACCCGTGAGGCGATCAGATCCAGTCGTCGTGGCGGGACCAGGACAGGAGGGTGTCCACCACCTCGGGCGGTCCCTCGGTCGGGCCGAGGGTGCCGTAACGGCCGCGGTAGAACAGCAGCGGCTCGCCGGGCCGGCATTCGCCCAGCTCCGCGACCTGCCCGATCACCACGTGGTGATCGCCGGCCGGATGGACGTCGAGCACCGTGCAGCCGGCCCAGGTGAGGACGCCATCGAGCACCGGCGCCCCGCTGCCGCACGGCGACCAGGACACCCCCGTGAACTTGTCCTGCGCCGCGGTCCCGAACACCCTGGCCAGCTCCCGCTGCTCCGCACCCAGGACGTTCGCGCAGAAATGGCCGGTCTGGGCGATCCGCCGCCAGGTCTGCGATACCAGGGCAGGGCAGAAGAGAACGAGCGGTGGTTCCAGTGACAGAGCCGCGAATGCCTGGCAGGCGAAGCCGGCCGGACCATCGTCATCCAGCGTCGTGATCACCGTGACGCCGGTGCCGAAGTGGCCGAGGACCTGCCGGAACCGGCTGGTCGTGGATTCAGTGCGCAGGGTCCGCAAAGCTGTGCCCCCACAGGCTCACCGCGGTGGATTCCCGGCATATCCAGGTCGCGTCGTCGACCATCAGGCCATCGGTGCCGTACTCGATGTCAAAACCGCCTGGCGTCCGCACGTAGAACGACACCATCTGGTCGTTGGCGTGCCGGCCGAGCGAGGCCGACACCGGCGCGCCGCGCTTGGTGCACCGGTCCAGCGTCCGGCCCACGTCGTCCAGCGTCGCGACCTCGACCATCAGGTGGATGATGCCCTGCGGTGATGGCATCGGCGCCAGGGCCAGCGAATGGTGCCGGGGGTTGCAGCCGAGGAACCGGAACCAGATGGGCGGCGACCCGGCCGGCAGCCCGAACAGCTCGGCCGGCATCCGCATCGAGTCCCGCAGCCGGAACCCGAGCACCTCGGTATAGAAGTCGAACGCGGCGGTGGAGCCGGGGGGCACCGGCAGCACGACATGGCCCATCCCCATCGAGCCGGTGACGAACCGGTTCCCGTACGAGCTGACCGCGGGACGGTGCTCAAGCGCCGCGCCGCAGAACAGCTCGAGCGTGTTGCCGGCCGGGTCGTCGAGCACCAGCAGCTCGGACACCCGGCGGGCGGCGAGCTCGTCACCGCTGCCCACCTTGAACGGCACCCCGGCCTCGGACAGCGCGCGCGCCACGGCGGCCAGCGCCGCGCCGTCACGCACTTCCCAGCCGGAGGCGAGCAGCCGCTCTTGAGCGCCGGGCACGATGACCAGGCGAGCGGGGAAGTCGTCCATCCGCAGGTAGGTGGCTCTTTCTTCCGGGGGGAGGTCTCCCCCCGGACCCCCCTCACCCCGAGGCCCGCGGCCCTCGGTCATGCCCAGCACGCGAACCCCGAACTCGCGCCAGGCCGCGACGTCCGCCGACTCGATCCGCAGGTAACCCAGCGAGCTGATCACTTCTCATCCCCCTTCATGAAGGCAATCGCCAGCCGGTTGAACTCATCGAACTTCTCGAGCTGGGCCCAGTGCCCGCATCCGCCGAACACGTGCAGCTGCGCGCGCCGGATCAGCTTCAGCGCCAGCAGCGCGCCGTCCAGCGGGTTGACCCGGTCCTCGCGGCCCCAGATCAGCAGCACCCGGTGCCGCAGCCGGTGCGCCTCCCGCCACAGCATCCCGTCCTCGAAGTAGGCGGGGTCGTAAAAGGAGGCACCGAGCGCGGCCATCGCCGCGAGCTGCTCGGGATCGGACGCGGACGCGAACCGGTCGTCGATCAGCTCGTCGGTCACCAGCCGCTGGTCGAAGACCATCGTCCGGATGAAAGCTTCCATCTTCTCCCGGCTCGGACCGGGCGGTGCGGGAAACTCCATGAGGCGTTTGACGCCCTCAGTGGGATCGGGCGCGAACACGTTAAGCGACAGCCCCCCGGGTCCCATCAGGACAAGCCGGCCTGCTCGTTCTGAATAATTGAGGGCGAAGCGGATAGCGGTACCTCCGCCCAGAGAGTTGCCGACGAGGTTTACCCGGTCAATCGCCAGCTCGTCGAGCAGATCACGCAACGCATTGGCGGCGAAGGTGAAGTAATTGCCGGTCACCGGCGGCTTGTCAGACTTGCCGAAGCCGGGCTGGTCGACGACGATCGTGCGAAAATGCTGGGCGAAGACCGGCAGGTTCCTGGCGAAATTTGACAGGCCCGACGCGCCCGGCCCGCCGCCGTGCAGCATGACGACGACCGGCCCCTCGCCGGCTTCCTCATAATGGAGCCTCATAGCATTCCGTCTGCCGGGACGTCGAGGCCGAATTCGCCGCGGCCGAACGCGGACAGGGCGCGTTCCGGGTCGTTGATGGCGTGCACCCGGCCCGCGTGCGCGTCGCGCCAGAAGCGCTGGATCGGCGTGCCGGTCTTCAGCGCGCGACCGCCGGAGTTCTCGAACAGCAGGTCAATGGCCTGGATCGCCTGTGCGGTGCCGAGCACCTGGTCGCGGCGGACGCGCAGCCGGAGCGGGAGCGGCAGCCGCTCGCCCTCGCGCGCGTGCGCCATCAGCTCGGTCATGTCCCGCTCCAGGGCGAGCCAGGTATTGTCGATCAGCGCCGCCGCCTCTGCCACCCGGACCTGCCCGTAGGGGTCCTCTTTCGCTTTCTGGCCGACGTAGGAAGCACGGACCCGGTCCTTCTGGGAAGCAACGTAGGCGTCATAGGCACCACTCGCCATCCCTATTATCGGGGTGGTAATGGCATAAGAGAAGATCGAGCCGAACGGAATGTGGTACAACGCCGCATCATTGGCTTCGTGTCCTGGGCATTTGCAGCGGGATACATCACTGAAGCTGAGCGCGCGATGTTTCGGCACGATGGCGCCGTCGACCACGATGTCATTGCTGCCGGTGCCGCGCAGCCCGACCGTGTCCCACACATCGTCGATCGTGTAATCGGTGTCCGGCAGCAGGAACGTGCAGAAGTCGGTCGGCTGCCCGTGTTCATTGGTCACGATGCCGCCGAGCAGCACCCAGGTGGCGTGGTCGCAGCCGGAGGAGAAGCTCCAGCGCCCGTCGAGGCGGTAACCCCCGTCGGCCTCGGTGGCCCGGCCGGTCGGTGCGTAGGAACTCGACATGCGGGTGGCCTGGTCATCGCCCCAGACGTCGTCCTGAGCCTGCGCCGGGAACAGCGCGAGCTGCCAGGGATGCACGCCGACCACGGAACTGACCCAGCCGGTCGAGCCGCAGGCGCTGGCGATCAGGCGGATCGCGGTGTAGAAGGCCATCGGGTCGGCTTCCAGCCCGCCGAACCTGGCCGGCTGGAGCAGGCGGAACAAGCCGGCTTCCTCGAGCGCCTTGATCGACTCGGCGGGGACGCACCGTTGGTCCTCGGCTTCCTGCGCCCGCTGCCGGATGGTCGGCAGCAGGTCGGTGACCGCCCTGATCACCTGCTCTCCGTTGTCGCTCATGGCGTCCAGACTAGAACATGTTCTAGTCTATGGGTATGTCTGCGGTTCGTTTCATTGACGCCGGCGCCCCGCCGGAGCGGTTCGCGCGCGGCTGGCACTGCCTGGGGCTGGTGTCGCGGTTCGCCGATGGCCAGCCGCACGCGGTGCAGGCGTTCGGTACCAAGCTGGTCGTGTTCGCTGATTCCGCCGGTGCGCTGCATGTGCTGGACGCGTACTGCCGGCACATGGGCGGCGACCTGAGCATGGGCACGATCAAGGGCGACCAGGTGGCCTGCCCGTTCCACGACTGGCGCTGGGGCGGAGACGGCCGGTGCGCCCGCATCCCGTACGCGCGGCGGGTGCCGCCGGCCGCGCGGACCAGGGCCTGGCCGGTGCTCGAGCGCAACGGGCAGCTGTTCGTGTGGAACGACCCAGAGGGATCCGCACCGTCTGATCTGGTGACGATACCGGAGATCCCGGGCGCCTACTCGGACGAGTGGACGTCGTGGACCTGGGACTCGATCCTGGTCGACGGCGCGAACTGCCGCGAAGTGATCGACAACGTCGTGGACATGGCCCACTTCTTCTACGTGCATTTCGCGTTCCCGACGTACTTCAAGAACGTGCTCGAGGGACACATCGCCACACAGCACCTGCGGACCAGGTCCCGGCCCGATGTGAACGGCTCTGGCGTGTCGAACTACTCCGCGGCCGACGGCATGGAGGTGACGCTGCGGTCCGAGGCATCGTACTTCGGGCCGTCGTACATGATTGACAACCTGTGGCACGACTACCACGGGATGACGATCGAGAGCGTGCTGATCAACTGTCACTATCCGGTGACACCCACGTCGTTCTTGCTGCAGTGGGGGGCGATCGTGAAGAAGCCGTCGGGGCTGACGGACGAGCACGCGGCGGCCATGTCCGCGAAGTTCGCCAAGTTCGTCGGGCTAGGATTCCAGCAGGACGTGGAGATCTGGCTGCACAAGGCGCGGGTGGACAACCCGCTGCTATGCGCCGAGGACGGGCCGGTCTACCAGCTGCGCCGCTGGTATTCGCAGTTTTACTGCGACGTCGCGGACATCCAGCCGGACATGGTCGCGCGGTATGAGTTCGAGATCGACACCACCCGTCCGGTGGCGGAATGGGAGGCGGAGGTCGCGGAGAACCTCGCCCGCCAGCGGGCTGATGCGGGCTGATCCCCGGTTCGACGGGCTCCAGCCGGTCCGCTGCTCGTCGTGCGACGCCTGCGTGCTGGTCGCCAAGTTCAGCCCGCAGCACACGTCCGTGCAGTGGTCCCGGCCGGCGATGCTGGCGTGCCTGGAGTTCAGCGCGCTCTCCGAGGCGGGCTCGCTGACCGCGCTGAGCTCCGGTTGTGACCGGCTGCGGTCCAGCATTGACGCGGCCGTCGAAGCCGGGCGGCTCCCGGTGAAACCACCATGACCTTCGATTTCTACCGGGTGGCGGTGGCCTCGGTCGTGCGGGAAACGGCGGACTCCTGCTCGCTGGTGCTGGACGTGCCGGCCGAGCTGGCTGCTGTCTTCGCCTACTCCCCCGGGCAGTTCATCACCGTGCGGGTGCCGTCGGAGCGGTGCGGTTCCGTGGCCCGGTGCTACTCGCTGTGCAGTTCGCCGGTGATCGCCTCCGAGCGGCCCGCGATCACCGTGAAGCGGACCGCCGGCGGGTACGCGTCGAACTGGCTCCTTGACAACGTGACCCCGGGTTCGGTGCTGGACGTGCTGCCGCCAGCCGGGACGTTCACGCCGGCGTCGCTGGACGGCGATTTCCTGCTGTTCGCGGCGGGCAGCGGGATCACGCCGGTGATGTCCATCCTCAAGTCGGTGCTGAGCGCGGGGCGCGGCCGGGTGGTGCTCGTGTACGCGAACCAGGATGAGCGGTCGGTCATCTTCGGCACCGCGCTGCGGTCGCTGGCGGCCGGCTCCGGCGGCCGGCTGGTCGTGCTGCACTGGCTCGACTCGCTGCAGGGCCTGCCGACCGCGGCTGGTGTTGAGGCGCTGGTCAGGCCGTACGCGGTGTGGCAGCCGTTCGTCTGCGGGCCCGACCCGTTCCTGGCCGTGGTCAGGTCGGCGCTCGGCTCGCTCGGCGTGCCGGCCAAGCGGGTGCACGCGGAGCGGTTCCTGTCGCTGGCGGAGAACCCGTTCGAGGAGCGGTCCGGCGCGGTCCAGGGCGGCGGCCTGGCCGCGACGCTGTCAGTCTCGCTGGACGGAGCCACCCGGGTGCTACCCTGGCCGGCCGGGGCCAGGATGCTCGACGTCCTGGTTGACGCCGGACTCGACGCCCCGTTCTCCTGCCGCCAGGGCATCTGCGGCGCGTGCGCCTGCCAGCTCACCGGCGGCAAAGTGGAGATGGCGCAGAACGAGGTGCTTGAGGATGCCGACCTCGCCGACGGCTACGTCCTGGCCTGCCAGGCGGTAGCCCTGACGCCCGAGGTCAGCATCTTGTACTAGTGCCCCCTCCCGACCCAGCCCGCCTTTGGCCGCCGCCAACTCCAGCTCTTCCGGCCACACGGCCGACGGGGTACATAAGCCGCGAACCGGGCTCCGGCCTGGATTCCGCGATGATTGCGGATCGAAGGGCTCGGATATCCGAGCCCTTCGATCCACAATCATTCCGGCCGCGCCACGCGTACCCAGCCGACGCCCGGTTTGCCCTGCTCTCGACGTCCGCGGACGCGGGCCGTCGTCGCCGTCAGACAATTCACCGGCAGGATCCCACGTCGGCGGCAACGTGGCTGAACGACGGCAACGTGCTCGAACAAGCCAATGGCGCCATCGAGCCCGCTTGAGCATGTCGATGGCGCCATCGAGCCCGCTGCCCGCTGGGCGCTCGGCTCTGGTTCAGCCGTGGTGGACGGCTTCTACGTTGTGGCCGTCCGGATCGCGCAGGAACACGCCGTAATAGCCCGGGTGATACTCCGGCCACTCGCGCGGCGCATGCAGCACCTCGGCGCCCGCCTTGACGGCCGCCTCGTGGACAGCGTCCACCGCGGCGCGATCAGGTGCGCTGAACGCCACGTGCAATTCGCGCGTCTCGTTCCCGGTCGGCGGGCTGAGCCAGAAGTCGGGCACGCCGTCCGGGCCCGCCATGCCGACGACCGCGCCGGCCGGGTGCGGGAAACGCAGCGCCTCGCGGATCCCGATCGGAGCAAATACCTCGAGGTAGAACTGGGCCGACGCATCGACATCGGCGGCCTGCAAGCCCACGTGATCGATCATGGGTGGGAGCTTAACGCAGCTCACAGCCAACCCGCGTCGCGGGCGATGCGTATCGCGTCGATGCGGTTGCGGGCACCGGTTTTGCTGATGGAATTGGACAGGTAGTTGCGGACCGTGGCCGGGGCCAGCGACAGCCGGGCGCCGATTTCCTCCGTCGAGACGCCGCCCTCGGCCTCGCGCAGCACGTCTGTCTCCCGCGGCGTCAGCGGGCTCGCGCCGGTTTCCAGCGCGGCCGCGACCAGGTCGGGGTCGATCACCCGCTCGCCCGCGAACACCCGGCGAATCCCGTCCGCGAGCGTCTGCGCGGGCGCGTCCTTCGGTATGAAACCGCGGACATGCACCTTCAGCGCCCGGAGCAGGTTGCCCGGCCGGGTCATCCCGGTCAGCACCAGCGTGTGGCAGGAAGGCAGCACCTCGTGCAGTTCCGCGGCGGCGGACAGCCCGTCCAGCCCAGGCAGGCCGATGTCGAGAACGGCCACGTCCGGCTTGGTCTCGAGTGCCGCGGTCACGACCCCGTCGCCCCGGTCCAGTTCGGCGACGACCTCCATGTCCGGCTCAAGCCCGAGCAGCGCGGTCAGCGCTCCCCTGATCATGTGCATGTCCTCGGCGATCAGCACCCGGATCACCGGGCTCGCCACGTCGCGCACTGGGTTCATCGCGCCTCCGCGGGGAGCTTGACGAGCAGCCGGAACTCCCCGCCCGGGGACCGGCCGGCGATGACCTCACCGGAAAACGCGCGGGCCCGCTCGGCCAGGCCGGTCAGGCCCTGTCCCTTACCCGCGGCATTCTCGGCCCCGTCGTTGACGATCTCCAGCCATACCGAGTCGCCGGAGCTGGACCCGGTGATCGAGCAGGTGGTCGCCGCGCTGTGCCGGAGCACGTTGGTGACCCCTTCCCGCAGCGCCCAGCCGAACACCGCGGTGGCGTCCCGAGACAGCGCGATCGGCGCCAGGTCGATGCGGGCGTCGATCCCCGCCGCGGCCAGCAGCGCCTTGGCCCCCTCGGCCTCGGTGTGCAGGTCGACGCCCTTCACTTCGCCGGTGACCGCGAGCACGTCGTGCAAGGCGGTGCGCGCCGTCTCGGTGAGGTTGGCGATCTCAGTCTGCGCCGCGGCCGGGTCCGCGGGCAGCAGGCGCAGCGCCAGGTCGCCTCGCAGCGACACCGCGGACAGGCTCTGCCCGATGAGGTCGTGCAGGTCGCGGCAGACCCGCAGCCTCTCCTGCGAGATCGCCAGCTCGGCCAGTTCGGTGTGCGCCGCCTGCAGCTCGCGGGCGGCCCTTACCATCCGGGCGGCGGCGTACACGACCGCCGCCACCATCGGAATCCCGATGCCCCACCAGCCCATTTCCCACAGCGACTCGCGCACCGTCCAGTCAGCCGGGGCCAGGAACGGCCGGTACACCAGCGGGAAGTACAGCGCCGTACCCAGCGTCGGGAGGGCGGCCAGAGTGACCGCGAGCCGGCGGTTGTGCAGCACCATCGGCACCGATGCGGTCAGCAGCCCCTGCGTCGCGAGCCAGTTCCAGGTGAACCAGGGCACCGGTACGTAGACGATCGCCGCCATGGCCGCCAGCGTCCACAGCCCGCCGCGGGGAGTCTCGCCGCGCGCGGCGCAGAAGCTGTGCCGGAGCTGGAGCCCGGTGAGCGCCACGCCGAGCGCGGCCGGCACAAACGGAGCGCGGGCCGCGATCCCCGGAGTGCCCAGGCTAGTGAACACCGGGCTGATCGCGGCCACCGTCACGGTGGCCGCCACCATAGCCCGGTGCGGATTCCGCGGTGTCCAGAACGGCGAGGTCATGCCGCCCCCGCTCCCGCCAGCGGACTGCGGCTGACGAGCTCGATATCAAGGCCCCCGTCCCCGGTCCAGGTGATCGTCAGCACGCACTCGGTCACCACATGGTCGCCGAGGGCCTGGGCGACCAGGGTGCGCAGCCTGGCCCGCAGCGGCTCGGGCAGCTCCGGCGGCAGCCCCGCGCCGGGCAGCTCCACGTCGGCGGCGATGCCGGCCGCGGCGAGCAGCGTCGCGGCCGCGCGCAGCTCGGCCTCCAGCGACACCTCCCGGTAGCCGGTCAGCACGCCGCGGGCCTCGGCCAGGGCTCTCCGTGACTTCGCGGTGAGCTGGCTCAGCTCCCGCGCGGCCGCGTCAGGATCGTCGCGGACCAGGCCGGCCGCCGCCTCCCCGCTCGCGATGATGCGCGCCAGCGCGGCTCCTACGGTCCTGTCGACCTCATCGTCGATGCGCCGCCGCTCGACGACCACCGCCCGCGCGGCGAGGTGCTGCCGCGCTACCTCCAGCTCGCGGATGCCACGGACCAGCCAGACCAGAACGGCCATCGCGACTCCGCCCCACACCACGTCCACCGTGTCGAAGCTGACGTATTCATAGGTCCTCCCGCCATAGCCGTTGTGCGGCCCGAACAGCACCATCACGATCGAGAGCGCGACCGCGGCGAGGAACAGCAGCAGCGACCAGGGCGGCCGGAAGTAAATGAGCAGGAGCCCGGCAAGCACCGACATGACCGGGATCCAGACCACGCCGCCAAGCGGCAGCGACCCGACAATCGCCAGCGCTACGCCGGCCAGCAGCCACCAGCTCGACCGCGGGCGGACATTGCGGACCGCCCTGAGCACGAGAACGACTTGCAACGGCAGGTAAATGGCGGTGGCCGTGATAATCCAGACGCGGGTGCCAGGAGCGCCTTCCAGCACTCCCAGGTAGAGCATCCTGGCCATCTGCCCGGCGGTCCAGAGGACCACTCCGCCGGCCGCGAACCGTATGAGCCGGCTCGCATTCTCCTCGCCCATGGCACGGCACACCCCCTTGGCGGACGTAAGGTGTCGCCAGCATAGGTGCGTAGAACGTGCCGGAACAAGAGAAAGCGCCATCAAGCAGTCATACTTACCGATTCCTAGCATTTGCGACAGATATAAATGTCATGAAATAAATGATCAAGAGATGCGGTATCGCGTCATACCCCGACCGGAGCGGGCGCCCGGGCTCAGGCACGAGCATGCCCCCCAGCCAGAGCGAGGCGACCGGACCGGACGCGAGCCACGCCCGCGGCCAGTCCGGCTCCCGGCTCCCGGCTCCCGGCGGGCTGGGACATAAGCCGTGAACTGGACGCCAGCCTGGGGCCGCGACGACGGCGGGTCGTTGGGCTCGGGCTTGGAACGTTTAAACGGCTGGGTTTGCAGGCCGTCATGGTCCCGGGATATGGCTCGATCCGACTCCGCAGCGAGAACCGGGCCCCCCTGCGTCGCCTTGCCCGGAACATCCCGGTTCGCTCCCGCTCCCGCGGTGGCCGGGTGCGGGGGCCCGGTGGATGCACCGGGGGCGGTGGCCCATCACCCCTGAAAGAACGGGGGCTGTGGGCCACCGCCCCCGGTCACAAGGGCGGCAGCCGCTGACCGGGGCCCGGGGGCGTTTTTCAGTTTTACGGCCGGCAATTGCGGAAATGGGCGCGTGGCGGTGCGGCTAACGCGGACGTCGGGTGTCTTATGGGGGGTCAGGAGAAATCGCGAGAAACGCGGCGCAGGGTTTCCTGGAGGTTGGGTTCGGAGGTGGCGTCGCGGGCTTGCTGGGCGGTCAGCCAGCGAAGCGGGGCGTCGGGCTTCTCGGGCCGGGCCGCGTCCGGGTCCTTGGTGGCGAAGACGAACCGCAGATCGGCGTGCTCGTGCGCGGGATCGGTACCGCGGGCGGGAACCGAGACGACGACCACGTGCCGCAAGCTCTCGTCCGGCCAGGGCACCAGGTCGGTGAGGCCGGTCTCCTCGGCCGCCTCCCGCAGCGCGATCTGGAGCGCTTCTGTCTCCCCCGGATCGCCGTGCCCGCCGACCTGAAGCCATGCCTGCTGGCGCTGATGCCAGCGCAGCAGCACCCGGCCGCTATCCGGGTGCACGATCAGCGCGGAGGCCGTGATGTGCAGCGGAGCCGACCTGGACCACGGGTCAGGCGCGGTGGCGGCCAGCGCGCGGACCCGGTCCAGGTCGGCGACCTCGTCCTGCCCGCTTGGCACGTACCCGTCAAGCAATTCCGCGACGGAAGACACCGTCAAGCCCTCCTAAATCCAGCTGTGGGCGTGAACTCCGCACACATATCCTTACCATGCGGGATGGCCAATGACGGGGATGGCCGTATCCGGGACCACATCGCGGCGATGAAGGCGGGCTAACTTCGATGGTGCGATTGCCAGCGATAATGCGAGGGCTGCGGTTCAGCGAACATGGCACGCCAGCGGTACTGGAGGTCACCGAGCTTCCCGTCCCCCGGCCGGGTCCGGGCGAGGTGCTGCTCCGCGTGCAGGCGGCCGGTATCAATCCGGTGGACGTCGCCACGGTCGCCATACCGCTTCCGTTCGTCGAGGGCCTGCACCTGCCCGCCGTGCCGGGGTGGGACGTAGCCGGAACTGTCGTGATGCTCGGCCCGCAGGCCAGCGGCTTCGGTGTCGGCGACGAGGTGTTCGGGCTGTCCCGGTTCCCGCGGCTCGGCCACGGCACGTTCGCCGAGTACACCACGGTGCCCGTCGCGGACCTGGCGGCCAAGCCGCCGGCCCTGCCGTGGGAGCAGGCCGGGGCGCTGCCGCTGGTGAGCCTCACCGTGCTGCAGGCCTTCGACGCGGCCGGCGGCATCAAGCCAGGAACTCGCGTGCTCATCGAAGCGGCCGCGGGCGGCGTCGGGCACGTGGCGGCGCAGATCGCCAAGGTCGCCGGGGCGACGGTGATCGGCACGGCCTCCGGTCCCCGGCACGATTTCCTGCGCCGCGTCGGCGTCGACGAGCCGATCGACTACACGGCCACCGAGGACGTGTTCGCGGCGGCGGCACCGGTCCACGGTGCGCTGCTGAGCACGACGGCGGCCGCCGCGGCGCGGGCCGCCGCGGCCGTGGAGCCTGGCGGCTTCCTGGTCTCGATCTCGCCGCAACTCACCGATGAGATCGCCGCGGTCGCCGACGATCGCGGCGTGCGGCACGCCGCCATCTTGGTGACGGCCGACGGCCAGGGAATGGTCCAGGTGGCGGATCTGGTCGCGGAGGGGAAGCTGAGCGCCCAGGTGGCGCACGTGTTCCCGCTCGATCGGGCCGTCGAGGCATTCGAGCAGGTCAGATCCCGGCACACCGCCGGGAAGGTGGTCCTCGCACCACATTCCGTTCAGTAGCCGGGGAGCGGACGGAAAATTTTCGGCATCCGACCCATCCGATAGGCCGCCTGTAGCGAACAAGCGCGTGACAAGGGAGTCAGCGCGCGCGACTCGGGTGATCAGCACTACGGAGAGGATCGTTATGCCCACACCGGTATCCCGGCGCTCAGTGCTCCGGGGAGCAGCCGGAGCCGGCGCCGCCGGACTCGCTACCACGGCGCTCGGCACGACCGCGCTCGGAGCCTCAGGCTCCGGCACCCCCGAGGCCAGCCCGCCGCGGATCAGGCCGCATGCCGCCGAACCCATCGTCGTGCATGTCCGCGACGCCGGATCAGGCGACATCGAGGTGTTCGCAGGAACGAGCCAGACCCGGCTGCGTGACCGCGACCTCGCCGCGCGCATCGCCCAGGCGATCAGGTAACCGGAGGAGCAGCCCATGTCATCGCATCGCGAGGCACCGGAGATCTCTAAGGACCCGGTCGCTGACAGCACCGACGTTTACGCGTTCGTCAGCCCGGACCGGGCGGACACGGTCACGCTCATCGCCAATTACATCCCGCTGCAGGGCCCCGCCGGCGGACCGAACTTCTACGAGTTCGGCGACGACGTGCGGTACGAGATACACGTCGACAACAACGGGGACGGCCGGGCGGACATCAGCTATCAGTTCCGCTTCCGCACCCAGGTGCGGAACCCCGCCACCTTCCTGTACAACACCGGACCGATCGAGTCCCTGGGCAGCCAGAACTGGAACCGCCGCCAGTTCTATGACATCACCGAGGTGACGGCCCACTCGGCCAGCCGCATAGCGGCCGGCCTGCCCTGCCCGCCGTGTAACATCGGCCCGCTGTCCACGCCCGGCTACCAGGGCCTGGCCGATGCGGCCGTGCACGCCCTCGCTGGCGGCATCACCGTCTTCGCCGGCCAGCGAGCCGAAGGCTTCTACGTCGACCTCGGGTCGATCTTCGACCTGGGCGATCTCCGCCCGTTCGAGAACCTGCACGCCCAGTACGGCCTGAACGTCTTCACCGGTCCGGCACCCGGCGTCAACGCGACCAACCACCTGAACGTGCACTCCATCGCGCTTCAGGTACCGATCTCCCGGCTGACCGCGAAGGGCCATCCGACGATCGGCGTGTGGACCACCGCGAGCCGCCAGCGGGTCCGCCTGTGGGACGAAGACCGCGGCGAGAACGTGTCCAGCGGGCCGTTCCGGCAGGTGTCGCGGCTGGGTAACCCGCTGGTCAACGAGGTCCTGATCCCGCTCGGGTCCAAGGACCTGTGGAATTCCCTCCCGCCGTCGGACGACAAGCGGTTCGCCGGCTACGTCACCCAGCCGGGCCTGGCCGCACTCCTGCCCGCGCTGTACCCGGGCGTGTTCCCCAACCTGGCCGCGCTCACCAAGGCGGCCAAGCCGAGAGCCGACCTGGAGGCGATCCTGCTCACCGGGATCCCGGCGGGCCTGATCCCGGGATTCCAGAACTTCACCGGGACGGTCCTCGCCGACATGCTGCGCCTGAACACCCAGATCCCCGCCACCGCCGCGGCCAAGCAGAGCATCTACGGGCTGCTCGGCGGCGACCTGGCCGGGTTCCCGAACGGCCGCCGCCCCGCGGACGACGTGGTGGCGATCGAACTCCGGGCGCTGGCCGGGGTCACTTACCCGCTGGTGGACAAGTCCTTCAAACCCGACGCGGCCGCCGCGAAGCTGACCGACGGCCTGACGCCCGCGAGCGTGGCCTCCGGGTACCTGAACCGGTTCCCTTACCTGGGCACCCCGTACAGCGGATTCGACAACCCGTCATGAGCGTCGTCCTGGACATCGGCGCCGACGTCGGCGCGCTGGTCCTGTACGCGCCTGCCTCGATGGACGGCCAGGAGATCCAGATCACCGGCAGCAGGCACACGCACTCGGTGGTCCGCCGCCGCGACACCCATGTCTATGCGGCCGTCTACCCGGATCTGCCAGCCGGCGATTACACGATCTGGAGCGACAGCGGCGACCCGGTCGTGACCACGACGATCACCGGCGGCAGGGTCACGACCTGCCGCTGGCCGGACTGAGAGGCAAAGGCCATCGGGGCCGGCGCCGCTCGCCAGCTGAGGGGGCTGGCGATCGGCACCGGCCCCTCCTCATGTCCCGGCCGGCAGGCTGAGCAGCAGGATCGGCGTGGTGGTCGGCTGCCTGGTGCCGCCCGCCGGCTCGACCGTGAGGCCCAGCTTGTCGCCGACCACCAGCCCGGACGCCAGCACCGGCTCGGTGCGCCCGGCCACCGCCGCGGGCAGCAGCCCGGCGGACCGGACGGCGGGCGGGCCGATCAGCCACAGCTGGTACACCTTGCCCGCGGGCAGCGCGGCCAGGCCGTTGGTGGAGACGACCAGCTCGCCCTTGCTGGCGGACAGCACCACCGTCGCGATGCCGCCGGTACCGACCGGCCCGGAGACGGTGCGCACGTCCGGCGCGGCGAGCACGGCGGCGACCCCCTGGCTCTCCGCCCGCTCCGTGTTGAGCCGCTGCTCGGTGCCGGACAGCGTGATGCCCAGCACGACGGCCGCGACGACAGCGACGACCGCAGTGACCGTGGCCAGCCGCGGCAGCCAGAGCCGCCAGGGAATGGCCGGCCACCAGATTCCCATACGCCGCCTGCGCACGACCTCGGGCGGCAGCTGGCGGGTGCGGTCCGCCGCCGCTATTACCTGCTCGCGAAGTCCGGCGGGTGGTTCGGCGGCCGCCGCGAAGGCCAGGGCGGTGGCGACCTCCCGCAACCCGCGCACCTCGCCAGCGCACGACTGGCAGCGGCGCAGGTGCCGGCTGAACCGCTCCCGCTCGGCCTCGGTATCGAGAGCATCGAGGGCATACGCGCCGGTGAGGGCGTGCAGATCGTGGCGCGACAGCAGCATCAGCTCACCCCCAGGCAGTCCCGCATGCGGATCATGCCGTCACGGATCCGGGTCTTGATGGCGGCGAGCGTGACGCCGACCAGCGCGGCCACCTGGCGATAGGTGTACCCGCCGTAATAGGCCAGCGTGATCGACTCGCGCTGCACCTGCGTCAGCCCGCCGAGGCAGCGCTGGATCCGCTCTCGGTCCAGGCTGGCCTCGACCGCGTCCGCGACCTCGTCAAGCGGCGCCGGGCCGACCCAGGCCGCCTTCTGTTCGCGTCCGACCGCGGCGGCTTCCGCTCGCACCCGGTCGATGGCCCGACGGTGGGCGATGGTGAGCACCCAGGTCGCCGCGCTGCCCATGGCCGGGTCGAACCGCGACGCGGTGCGCCACACCTCGAGCAGCACGTCCTGGGCGACCTCCTCCGACTGCGCCGGATCGCGCAGCACGCGGCGGATGACGCCGTAAGCGGGCCGGGCCAGCTGGTCATACACCTGCTCGAACGCGCCCTTGTCGCCACGCGCCACGAGACGGAGCAACTGGTTGAGGTCAGGGCCGCCGTCCTCCGGCGGCGGCACCGACGCGAGCTCCGGCTTCCCGGGGTCAGTCTGATCCATACGGCACATTCGACGCCCGCGCCGGATCGGATGGGAGCCCCCTGGGATAAACGAACCGGAAACGAGATCGGCGCCCGCGCCTCCCGCTGACCACCGTGCGTGAGATGATGTTCTCAGGCGGAACGGGATAACGGGGTCATCACTTATGGGAGTTAAGGAAGAAGAGGCGACGTTCGACCCGGGCAGGCCCAGCATCGCCCGCGTCTGGGACTACTGGCTCGGCGGGAAAGATAACTTCGCCGCTGACCGGGCGCTCGCCGAGAAGATGCTGGAGATCAACCCGCTCGCCGCCCTGATGGCCAGAGAGAACCGGCAGTTCCTCGGCCGGGCCGTCACCTATACGGCGGGCCTGGGCATCAGGCAGTTCATCGACGTGGGCGCGGGGCTGCCGACCGCGCTGAACACCCACGACGTCGCGCACCACGCCGCACCCGACGCGAAGGTGGCCTACGTCGACAACGACCCGATGGTCATCTCACACGCCAGGGCACTGCTGGCCAAGGCTCCGGGGGTGGTCGCGGTTCCCGGCGACATGCGCCACCCGGACGCCATCTTGACCAACCCGGAGCTGACCGCGACGATCGATCTCACCCGGCCGGTCTGCGTCCTGCTGTCCGGCGTGCTGCATTTCCTCGACGCGAGCGCCGCCCGCGACGTGGCCGTCGCGTTCACCAGCGCGATCTCGCCAGGCAGCTACCTGATCCTCTCGGTCGGCACCGGACAGGAAGATGTGGCCAAGCCGTTCAGCGCCGCCTATACGGCCGCGGTCCTCTACATCCACTCCCCCGATGAGGCCCTGACGTTCTTCGAGGGCCTTGAGCTGCTGCCCCCGGGCCTGGTACCGGCCCGCGGCTGGGAAGGCGGCGCCCCGGCGGCACGGCTGACCGAGCGACGGCCGACCTTCCTGGCCGGCGTAGGCCGCAAGCCCTGAGAGTGCGGCAGCCTGGCAGCTAGTCCAGCCCGGCTAAGGAGTGGCTGGGCGGGCGGCGTGACGGGCGGCTCGGCGGCCGGAGAATACGCAGTCGGCGAGGGACAGGCCGCTGACATAGGAGCCTGAGCACAGGCCGGCCGCGGTGCGGCCCGCGGCGTAGAGGCCGGGCACGGCGGCGCCGTCGGCGCGGAGGACCTGGCCGGTTTCCTGGTCGACGACCAGGCCGCCGAGGGTGAGGACCGGCGCCGGGTAGAGCAGCCGCGGCCGGACCGAGCAGTCGATCAGCGAATACGGCGGGGAAGCAGGCCGGCCCAGGGAACGCAGCGTCGCGGCCAGCCCGTCCGGGTCGACTCCGGCCCGCACCGCGACATCCGCTGGCGTGGGCGCGCTCGTCCGGCCGCGGGTCAGCAGGTACCACGCCTGCAGCCGCTGGAACCACAGCGTCGAGCCACGCACCTGGCGGCGGGCTTCGGCCACGATCGCGCGGTCCACGAGCAGCCAGGCCCGCCCGCCGTGCTCGACGACGGCGGCACCGAGCGCCGCGCCGTAGCGGGATGCGTCGCAGATCCGCTGCCCCGCGCGATTGACGAGCACACCGCGAGCCAGCGCGGGCGGCGGCGTGATGAAACGCCACACCGACACCCGGTCGAGGAACGCCGTCGCGCCTCCGGCCTGGGCGCCGAGCCGGATTCCGCTACCGTCGTCGCCCGGTGTCGCCAGCGGCAGGCCGCCGCGGGCGTGCGGCGCGTGCTCGCGCATCAGCGCGCGGTTGGCCGCGAAGCCGCCGGCCGCCAGCACGACACCGGCGTTCGCTTCCACCCGCAGCGGCCGGGCGTAACGACGCTCCAGCCAGGCGACCGGGCGGTGCAGCAGCCGCCCGATCTTCGGTGCGTACAGGTACGGCTTTTTCGACCAGCGGTGCAGCGTGCGGTGGGCCAGCCGGACCCAGCCGGGCGCGTGCCGCAGGCTCAGGCACTCCACGCCGGTGACCCGGCCGTCCTCGAGGACCAGGCGCTGAGCGCTCGTCTGGGTCAGCGCCGCGACGCCGGCCCCGCGGACCGCCGCGGCCAGCTTCGCGTACAGCACCTTCCCGGAGGTGCCGCGGCCCCGGGTGCGGTGACCGCGCGGCGCGGGAGGCGCGACGTCCGCGGCGGACAGCTCGCTTCCTGAGTAGTACAGATAGTGCCGGTTGGTGGGGTACGACGTCTTGTCCGGGCACAGGCTGCCCTCGAACGGTACCCCGTGCCTCTCCAGCCAGGCCAGCATCGCCACGCTGCCGTCGCAGAACTGTTTGAGCGTGGCCTCCGGCACGGCGTCGCCCGTCTCGGTCTTCAGGTACGAGAACATCGCCTCGACGGTGTCCGTGACGCCAGCCTGGCGCTGCTGCGGCGTGCCGCCCCCCGCGTACACCACACCACCCGACAGTTCCGTCGCGCCGCCGCCGCCGAACCGGTCAAGGACCAGCACCGAACGGCCGGCCGCGGCAGCCTCCAGGGCGGCGCACGCGCCCGCCGCGCCGAACCCGATCACTACCACGTCCGCTTCGAGGTCGAAGGGCGCCACCCGACCCCCTCTCCGCATTTGACTAGAACGTGTTCTAGTATATGTGGGGGTCGGGAGGTGGGCATGACAACGTTCGACGTCGTTGTGGTCGGCAGCGGGGCGGCGGGAATGACGGCCGCGCTGACCGCCGCGCACCTGGGCCGGACAGCCGTCGTGCTCGAGAAAACGGAGTTCTGGGGAGGCTCCACTGCTCGTTCTGGAGGAGGAATTTGGGCCCCGGGCAATGTGGTCCTGCGCCGGTCAAGAGTCCGTGATACCCCGGGCTCGGCCAGCGAGTACCTGGCCCACGTCACGGGTGAGGCGGTGCCGGGCGAACTGCGCGAGGCGTTCCTCGCGAACTGCGCGGACATGCTCGACCTGGTGCTGGCGCGGACCCCGGTGCGGTTCGCCTGGGTGCCGGGGTACGCCGACTACTACCCGGAGGCACCGGGCGGGCTGGCGGCCGGCCGCAGCATAGAACCGGTTCCATTCAACGGGCGGCGGCTCGGCGCCGAGCTGGCCCGGCTGAACCGGCCGTACCTGCCGGTGCCTGAAGGTGTCGCGATCATGCAGGCTGACTACCGCTGGCTCAGCCTGGGTCCGCGGCATCCGCGGGCGGCGCTGGCCGCGGCGAAGGTGGCGGGGCGGCTGGCCCGGCGGCGGCTGCTCGGGCAGCGGATGCTCAGCCTCGGGCAGGCGCTCGCGGCGGGGCTGCGGGCGGGACTGATGCGCAGCGACGTGCCGGTGTGGCTGAACACCGAGATGACCGGGCTCATCGTGGAGGACGAGCGGGTGCGCGGGGTGCGGGTGTCGCGGGATGGCTCGCCGGCGGAGGTCAGGGCCCGGCTCGGGGTGGTACTGGCCAGCGGCGGGTTCGAGCGCAACCTCGAGATGCGGCGACGGTACCAGCGCGAGCCGATCGAGACGACATGGACGACCGGGGCGGTGGGCAACACGGGCGACGGCATCGTCGCGGGACAGTCCGCCGGGGCCGCGGTGGGGCTGATGGACGACGCCTGGTGGGGGCCCTCGATCCCGTTGCCCGGCGGGCCGTACTTCTGCCTCGCCGAGCGGAGCCTGCCCGGGTGCGTGCTGGTCAACGGGGCGGGCCAGCGGTTCGTGAACGAATCCGCGCCGTATGTGGACGCGGTGCACGCGATGTACGACGGGCACACCGCCTCGAACCCGCACATCCCGGCGTGGCTTATCTTCGATCAGCGGTACCGGGACCGGTACGTATTCGCGGGCCTGCCGCCGCGCAGGTCACTGCCGCGGCGGTGGTATGCCTTCGGCTCGGTGTTCCGGGCGGATTCCGTCGCCGGGCTGGCCGAGCAGATCGGGGTGGACGGCTCGGGCCTGGCCAAGACCGTCACGCGGTTCAACGAGTTCGCCGCCGGCGGCCGCGACGAA
>Ga0126381_100001099_pt1 | contig 29266 bp, 25 predicted proteins | sample PanSoiMetPlot_28_FD_96465 | JGI IMG/M metagenome (GOLD analysis project Ga0126381, IMG submission 96465) | Tropical forest soil microbial communities from Panama - MetaG Plot_28 | ecosystem: Environmental > Terrestrial > Soil > Tropical forest > Bulk soil | place: Panama | collected 2016-02-17
TCGTCGCTCACGTTGGCGTAGCAGAGGTCGCCGTTGAACAGGTGGAAGAGCGGGTCGAGGGCTTCGACCGCCGGCACGATGAAGCCGGCGTTGACGGTCCACGGGCCGAGCCCCGCGCCGATCTTCATCGGCACGGCCTGATCACCGAAGCTCGTGAAGCGGAACCCCTTGGACCGGCCGCGCGGCCCGGTGCGGAACGTCCCGGCCACCGAGGTCGCCCCGTCGTTCAGCGCCTCGTAGATGTACTGCGTGTCGTCATCGAGGTGGTCCAGGTGAGCGTGGTAGGTGAACACGGTCTGGCCGGACAGCGCCTCGGTGTACGTGCGCTCCTCGGCCGGCACCTCAAGACCGTGGCCGAACTCCGCCCTGCCCAGCCGCAGTCGCGGCCGGGACACCGGCGCGTCTGTCTGCCACGACACCGCTGCCTGCGACGAGGCGTCGTGGCCGAACTGCACGTGCACGCCCTCTGGACCCGGCGCTCCTGTGCTGTCCGCCCGGCGGACGAGTGAGGCGGCCCTGGCGCGCCCGCTCGTCGCCAGCGGTACCGCGACGGCCGCTAGGCCGGCCGCGGACAGCACCTTTCGTCGGGAGATCTCCTGCCGGTCACCCTCCATGCCCGCCTCCTAAGATCGGCTCCGATATGAGGGACGGCGGCCATGATTGCCCGCTGCCTTGCACGCCTGGTTCCTGACGGATGAACGTACGTAGTAGTGAGCGTGAAGTTTTCTCGGGCGGAAGGTGTTGTTCAGACCTGTGCGGGCTCGTTTCGCAGCACCTGGCGCAGCGGCACGCGAGCGCCGGTCCGCAGGATCGACCTGCGGTAGATCCCAGCCGCGATCCTTGCCATCCACACGGTAGCGGCGGCGCACAGCACCGCCGAGACCATGACCTGCCACAGCGGCACGTCGCCCGCCGCGTACAGCACCGGCATGGCGATCGGCGCCGTGGGCGGCAGGAACCCGAGCACGTGGTAGAAGGCGTTCGCGCCATTGGCGTAGAGCACGGTGTACGAAAGGACATAGGCGATGATCAGCGGAAGCTGAATCGGCATGACCGTCGAGTTGACATCCGACTGCCGGCTGACAAGCGAGCCCGCGGCCGCGAACGCGGTGCAGTAGAAGGCATAGCCGACCACGATGAACACGCCGCCGGTCAGCACGATCCCGGTCGCCGCGCCGTGGACGAGGCTGGACCCGGACGCGAATCCGGCGACGACGAACGCGACCACCATGGCGGCCGCCTGCCCGAGCGCGAGCAGGCCGATGCCGAGCACCTTTCCGGTCAGTAGCTGAACCGGCCGGACGGCGGCGAGCAGTACCTCGACGATCCTGCTCGACTTTTCCTCGCCGATCCCCATAGCGATCTGAGTCCCGTAGACGCTGATCAGGACCCAGACGATGACGACGGTGAACAGGCCGGTCAGCCGGTTGGCGAGGGTGCCCGACGGCGGTACCAGGCCGCGCACGGGCAGCGCGATGCCGCCGGCCGCCGCGGCGGCCGCGCCTGGCACCCTCTCGAACAGCCTGTCCAGGCCGGCGAGCTGGGCGAGCGCGCCAGGTAGCGTGCCGCCCGCGGCTGACGCTCCGCCGATAGGAACCTGCTTGACCAGGACCTCGCTACCCTGCACGAGAACGGCGCCCAAGTCTCCCGAACGGAGCGCGGCTTCCGCGGTCGCCACGTCCGGCTGGGGCACGACGGTGACCTTGACGCCGGCCAGCCGCCCGGCCTCCTGGACGACCACGGCGAGCGTCGCGGGGTTGGTGCCTACTACCCCGACTCGTTCGGGCTTCGCGTTATGCGCCAGGATCGCCGGCAGCGCCACGCCGAGCGCCACCGCGAGCAGCAAGATGATGGTGCTGATGGCGAAGACGCGGGTACGGCCGCGCTGTTGCAGCTCTCGCCGCGCGACCAGCCAGGTCATCCGTAGTGCGCGCTGGTTCATCGGGTCGCTCCCGCTGCCGTCCTGCCATCTGTCTGCGCCGCTCCCGCCGTTAGCGCGGCCGCCGCGTGCTCTGCCTCAGCCTGGCCGACCGACGCACCGGTCGCCTGGCGGAACACCTCCGATAGCCGGCGAGCCTCGAAGCTGAAGTGCTCGACGGTCCCCGCCGCCCGCGCGATGTCGAGTATGCGCTGGGAGTCGGCACCCGGGGAGAGCGCGAAGAGCACGGTTCCGCCGCGGACCGTCTCGACCTCGCCGAGCTCCGGCGGTACGGCCCCGGCCCAGTCCCCATCCTGGTCGCCGGCCACCCGGACCGCGAGCCGTGGCCGTTCGCCGCGCTGGAGGTCCGCGACGGGGCCGGAGACGACGAGCCGCCCGTGATGGATGATCGCCACTGCCTCGCAGATGTCCTCCACGAGGTCGAGCTGGTGGCTTGAGAAAAGCACGGTCACGCCCGCCTGGGCGCGCTCGGCGAGTATGGCGCTCATATCGTCGACGCCGGCCGGGTCGAGCCCTGCGAACGGCTCGTCAAGCACCAGCAGCTCGGGGTCGTGTATCAGGGCTGCGGCGAGCTGGGCGCGCTGCTGGTTACCGTGCGACAGCGCGTCGACGCGCGCGTCCTCCCGCCCGCCGAGGCCGAGACGGCCTAGCCAGTGCGTGGCGGCCTTCCGCGCGGCCTGGGCGCTCATGTCATGCAGGAGCGCGAAGTACTCGATCTGGTCGAGCACCTTCATGCCCGGATAGAGTCCGCGTTCTTCGGGCATGTACCCGAACCTGCGGCGTGCCTGCTCGGTGACTGGCTCACCGCGCCAGCGAATGTCCCCGGCATCGAGGCTGGCCACGCCGAAGATGGCGCGCATCGTGGTTGTCTTGCCCGCTCCGTTCGGCCCGAGGAACCCGAATACCTGCCCGGCATGTACGGCGAATGTCAGGCCATCGAGCGCGGTTACGCTGCCGAAGCGGCGGCGTAGCCCGTCAAACTGCAACTCACCCGTCATAAGAAAAGTAATATCGCAAACGTTCGCCAGGCCGCTTCCTCCCTAAGGAGGAGAGGACTCCCGAATCCCGAAGGATGTGGGTCCATCAGGCCGACTCAGTGGAAGATGACCGTGCGGTTTTCGTTCAGCAGGATCCTGTGCTCCGCGTGCCAGGTGACGGCACGGGCGAGGACCTGCGCCTCCACGTCACGGCCGGCCTCGGCGAGCCGCTGGGGCGGATATGTGTGATCGACGCGCATCACGCCCTGCTCGATGATCGGCCCTTCGTCCAGGTCAGGCGTCACGTAGTGCGCCGTGGCGCCGACAAGCTTCACGCCCTTGGCGTACGCCTGGTGATACGGCTTGGCGCCCTTGAAGCTAGGCAGGAACGAATGATGAATGTTGATCATCCGGCCTTCCACCCGCTTGCACACCTCGGGCGACAGGATCTGCATGTAGCGGGCCAGCACGATCAGCTCGGTCTTCGTCTCGTCGATCAGCGAAAGCAGCGCGGCTTCCGCGGCGGGCTTGCCTTCCGGCGTGACCGGGAAGTGATGGAACGGCAGCTTGTAGGACTCTGTCAGGTCGCGGAAGTCCTCGTGGTTGGAGACCACGCCGACGAGGTCGACGGGGAGCGAACCGGTCTTCCAGCGGAACAGCAGGTCGTTGAGGCAGTGACCCAGCCTGGAGACCATGAGCAGGGTCCGGATCCGCTCGGAATTATCGTGCAGCCGCCAGGCCATGTGGAACGCCTCGGCGACCCAGGAGAAGTCGCGCTCGAGTTCGGCGGCGGAACGGCCTGGCTGCGGCACGCAGAAGTGCACGCGCATGAAAAAGCGGCCGTCGTCCGGTGTCCCGTACTGCTGGCTGGCGATGATGTTCCCCGAATGCTGCACCAGGAAGTTGGAAACCGCGTAGACGATGCCAGGCTTGTCCGGACAGGACAGGGTCAGGATGAACTCCAGACCTTTGCGTTCCTCGTCAATCATTCCTTGAGGATAATCGCTTCGTGCGGTTTCACCGGGTACAGGTCGTGCGGCGAATGCCGCATCCTGGGCTCGGCTTCACCCAGGGTCTGATCGCGGCGGGCGACACGGTGTGGGAGTCGACTGGGGGGTACGGTGAGTCGACGCTGCGGCGGTACGGGTTCGGCGCGGCGGATCCCGCGGCGCAGGCGCGATTGCCTGATGAGTTCTTCGGCGAGGGCATCTGCCGGGTCGGCGCCGGCATCTGGCAGCTGACCTGGCAGGACCGGGTGGCGCTGCGCTGGGATGCCGCGACGCTGACGATGTGTGAGCGGGTCCCGTACAACCGCGAGGGCTGGGGCCTGTGCGCGGCCGGCGATGAGGTCGTCAGCAGTGACGGCACGAGCGAACTTGTCCGCCGCGACCCGGCCACGCTCGAACCGATCGCGGTCGTGCATGTCCGGTGCGCGGGCAGCAGGGTCCGCTGGCTCAACGACCTGGCCTGGTCGGGCGGTCTTGTCTGGGCCAACGTCCTCGGTACCAACTGCCTGGCAGGGATCGATCTGGCGAGCGGCGAGGTCACCGACATCGTGGACGCCCGCGCGGCGGCCGAACGGCACCGGCGTAGTCTGCAGGCCGTCATGAACGGGATCGCCGCGCTGCCCGAGCCGGGCGAGTTCCTGCTAACCGGGAAGCTGTGGCGCTCGATCCGGCATGTCCGGCTGATCCGGGACCGTGACCGACGTCACAGGGAACGGCTCCTCGCCGGCCCGTCTCGCTGGCCCTAGCGCCGCGCGGGGCAGGCGCAAGGTGCTGCGCAGCGCCGGGCGTAGCGGATGGTCGGCGTACCCGCCGTCGGCCAGGCCGGCCTGGCGCTCGAACACGTTCCAGGCGCCGAAATCGCCGCAAATCATCCAGGAGGCACCGGCGGCGGCGAAGTAGAGCGGCAGCATGAGCAGACCGCCGCACCAGGCGTACTGGGTAGCGTGGCGCGCCTCGTGGCGGAAGAGCGCCGTGTCCGACGGCAGCGAGGTCCGGCGGGTCAAGATCACGCTGCCCATGGTGAACGCTGGCACAGCCGGCACGGGCAACCGGTAGCCGGTGCCGGCGAGCAAACCGTCAGGGGCCCGCGCCAGCCGGGCATGGCCGGCTAGCGCGAGGCCAACGCCGGCCAGCGTCGAGCCGTTGGCCACGTTGACCGCCAGCCGCACGCGGTGCCGTGCGCGCACGGTCAGGATGGTCCGTCAGCTGACCCGTCCGCCGGGGGCGGCCCGTACACCGGAGGCTCGTAGCCCGGGCCGGGGTACGGCCCGTCGCCGTTGGCGCCGCCGTACGCGTCGCCGTTGGCGCCGCCGTACCCGTCGCCGACGCTCGCCCAGGCCGGAGCCGCCACAGGCATCGGCACGTCCGGCTTGCCGTGCTCCCGGTGCGCCCGCACCGCCGCTAGGTGGTACTCGCGCAGCCGGTCGATGAACGCGTCGTCCGCGTACGGGGTGCCGTCGACCAGTGGGCCGCGTCGGCACTCCAAGACCGCCTCGACGTCCTCGCCGCTGAAGGTCTTGTACGTCTCGAGGGCGTGTGCGAGGGCGAGCACGTGCCGCTCGTTCTCGCGCAGGATTTCCTCCGCCTTGGTCAGCAGGACCTTGAGGTTGTCCTCGATCCGGTCCGCGAGCCTGGCGAGCGGCGACGGGCCGGCACCGACACCGGCCGACTTTCCGGCGGCATGGCTGCCGCCACCGGCGCCGCCACCGCCGCCGGGCGTACCCGACTCGAGGGCGCGGCCCATGGCGGCCGAGGACACGGTCTTGCCCATGCCCCAGTAGCCCTCCATGTAGGAGGCGTAGTAGGTGGCGGTGTCGAGGTCACCGGAGCAGCCCGAGGAACTGTCGCCCTCAAAGAACATCCGCTCTCCGGCGAGCGAGGCGAGCGACACCAGGATGTCCGTTTCGTACTCGCTGCGCCATTGGGTGAAGAGGTCTTCCGGCTTGATCGACGAAATCATGCCGAGGTAGCCGCTGCCCTTCTCGATCGTGGCGATATCGATGATCAGGTGCTTGCGTATCCGGTAGGCGACCACCGCGTGGCACGCCTCGTGGATTGCGGTCCCGTGCCGCTCCCGCTCGATGTACTCGACGTCCTCGGGCGGGCCGAGCGCCTTAAGCCGCTTGGCCTTGATCACGTCCGCGTAGGTGATGACGTCGCGGCCGTCCCTGATCGCGATGATCAGCGCCTCGTTGACCATGTCCTTGATCGTGGCGCCGGTCGCGTACGGGGTGATCGTGGCGAGCTTGTCGATCTGCTCGGCGGTCAGCTCATGCGAGACCTTGTCCAGGTACCCCTCGTAGGTACGGATCCGGCCCGCCTTGGACGGGTAGCCGACCCGGTACATGCGGTCGATGCGGCCGGGGCGCAGCAGCGCCTCGTCGAGCGCCGACGGCATGTTAGTCGCCATCATCACCAGGATGCGGTAGTGGGGCGGCGGCTTGGGCCGCATGCCGAGCATCCGCCTGACCACCCGGTTGATGAACCCGCGCGGCTTCTTCAGCCCGGACAGCTCGGTGAGCAGCGCCTGCAGCGTGCCCATGCCGCCGCCGCCCATGCCGCCGTTCATCATGCCGCCGACGATCTGCCGGTCACGCTTGACGCCAGGGCCGTCCTGCTCAGCGCCCGAGCTCATCGCGCGCCTCGCCAACATTGATTGGCTGTGGTTCGACAGGTAGGAGAATCCGTGGCAGCCGTCGGCGAACGGGGCCGGGACCGCCCGGTTCCCGCCCGGCGCGCCGCCCATGGACATGCCGCGGTTGCCCAGCGAGTCGGCCTCATCGAAGAAGACGATCACGCCGCCGTAGCGCAGCGCGAGCTTGCGCAGCTTGCGAAACAGGCTCTTGACCTTCAGGATGCCGACGCCCATGAACATGTTGATAAACGCGCCCGGGTCGACGAACACATACGGCTTGCCCGTCTCGCCGGCCACCGCCTCGGCCATCAGCGTCTTGCCGGTACCCGGCGGGCCCCAGAGCAGGAGGCCGCCAGGCACGCAACCTCCCCGGTCCTCGACGAGCTCGGGGTTCTCAAGGAAGATGATGTTCTCCTTGACCCGAGCAAGCACCTGGTCCTGGCCCCACACGTCGGAGAACCTGGTCTTGATGTCGTCCGGGTAGTACACGTCCACGCCGCCCCTGGACATGAACCAGAACAGCAGCGCGAACTGGGCGACCGTGAAGAACAGCAGGAAGGCGTACTGGATGAAGGTCGGCAGCGCGTGCCAGAGAATGGACGGCACCTTCAGCATCGCGGTGACAGGCGGGTCGTGCATGATCTTGCCGGCGAGGATGGCGATTACCGCGAGGATGATGACCCACCGGATGAGCCGGCCGATCCGGAACTGCATCCAGGCCGAAAGCTTGCGGTTGGTGGTCCGATGGAGGGCGCCCCACACCCTGTTCAGCCAGAACTGGTTGTACCCGGCCCAGTGCTCGCTGATCAGGAAGTGGACCTGGTGCAGGACCTCAAGGCCGGCCAGGATGAAGACCCAGTAGCCCTCGCGCACCTGGATACGCACGGCATCGGCGAAGCCGACCAGTGGGTTGTTCGCCATGGTCGACCAGACCAGGATCAGCCAGATAACCGCCAGCAGCACCAGCCACTTGACGCGGTCCCAGAACGCGATTGGTTTGCGGGTCAGAATGTCTTCTTCTCTGGGCCGCCCACCCGAGTAGCTGAATCCCTGCGCTGGCCGCTGGGCCTTCTTCATGTCGGGCTCCCGACGGTAAATGACGACATAACAGTGTCTATGTTGTTCTGGTTCTGCGAGTAACAACTGTTGGTGCAGTGCACCAGCAGGAAGTAGACGGTCGTCTGATCGGCGTTGGTCAGCACGTCTTCGTCGAACGTGTCAGAGACCCCGCCCGGGAACGTGTACTGGAAGGTCTCCCGCACCCCGTGCACGCCTTTGCTGGTGGTGAGCGTCTGGTCGCGCAGTTGCTTGAAGTTGGTGAGCTGGAAGCCGGTCTGCGCGTCCTGCTGGCGCGAGTTCGCCGTCACCGGCAAGATGAAGTCCCGCAGCATGTTGTAGGACAGTTCGTTGCTCGCTGTCTGGGACAGCGAGCCGACCTCGGCGAACACGAACGGCTGCGTGACGTTGCCTTCAAGGAAGTGGTTGGCCGAGGGAGGGGCACCCGCGTCGAAGGCGGTCGACCACACACCCGCCGATGAGCCGCCGATGGCCTGCAGGGCCTTGTTCAGGTCGTCCTGCGATATCTTGTGCCAGCTGATGGGCACCTTGTAATAGGTGCCCGCCGTGGTGTCAGCCACGTACGTGTACGCGGGAGCACCGCAGGCAGTCAGCCCCGCCATGCTGAGGATGGCCACGAGGAGGAGTGTCAACCCCCCGACGAGGCCTCTTGTTGCGCGGAAGGCCCGTTTCGTCACAGGGGTGACCTCCACCAATTGTGTATGGAATTCAAGTATGCCGCTTCATCTCGGTTTGGTATAGGCGGTCACGACACCGAACGGACCCGGGTCACCGTCACTGCCGCGCTGAGTGTCACCACGCCGGCGAGCGCGAAGAGCGCCGGGTAGCTGTTCATTAGTCCGAGTACTACCCCGGCGAGGAGCGGACCCACCACAAGCGGCAAGGAATACCCGATGTTGATGATGCCCATGTCCTTGCCCCTGTGGATCGCGGCCGGCAGGACCGAGGTCAGCAGCGCCGGCGCCGCGGCCCAGTAGGTGCCGAACCCGGCGCCGAGCAGCGGCGCTGCCGCCAGCGCCATTCCCCACGTCGGCGACGCCGCCAGCATCGCGGCCGCGGTCGCCATGATGGCCGCCGACCCGATGATAAAGGGCTTGCGCTTGCCCGACCGGTCGGACATGGTGCCGCAGAGCGCGCCCGCGACGAGCAGCGCGACCGCGTACAGCGCCATCAGGATGAGCAGGCCCGTCTGCGGGTCGTGGTAGTGGACGCGGTTGTTGAGGAAATACAGCAGGTAAAGAGTGCCGAGGTCGTTGCCGAGGTTCACCATGAAATGGGTCGCCCAGGCCCAGCCGAAGTCGGGGTGCTGCCGTGGCGATACCCACAGCCGCCGCAGCGCGATCGTCACCGGAACCCGGGGCTTGAACTCCGCGGGCAGTTGCTCGTCCGGGGTGCGCAGCACGAACAGCGCGGCGCCCGCGACGACGATCACCGCGCAGGTCGCGTAGCCGGCCGACATCCTTGTCACGATCACGGTCACGATCAGCGCGCCAAGCACCGTGCCGAGCATCTGGCTGATCCCGATAAGGCCGCCGAGCGTGCCGCGCTGCTTGACAGGCACCCGGTCCGGCAGGGCGGCGGTGAGCGTGGCCAGCATGCCGCCGAGCCCAAGCTCGGCGATGAACCAGCCGACGGCCATCACCGCGACTGACGGGGAGGCGGCGACGATTATGAGGCCGACGGCGCCGGTGAGCGCGCACGCGATCGTCCAGGGGTGACGTCGGCCACGCGGTGAGGTCGTCCGGTCGGACAGGGCGCCGACGACCGGATTGGCGATCAGCGAGGCGATCGCGCCCACGCCCATCACGACGGAGAGCAGCACCGCGTCCGCACCGGTGGGGACGACGCCGCTCTTGGTTACGTGGTCGTGCAGCGCCTGGACCTGCTCGGGCAACAGCACCTGCAGCGGCGCGTAGACACCGAGCCACAGACCGATGTTGGCGAGGAACAGCAGCGTGATCCAGCGCGGTCGCACCCGCTCGGTGGGCTCGGCGAGCGCTTTGGGCAGCGCGGTCTGCGTGTCCGCCGCGATCATTTCATCCACGAAAGCTCCTGCGTCCTATCCGAAGCACTGCCGCTCCCCACGGTAGGTGGGAACAGTCTTTATACCCGCCCCCCATTCCCCCCGGTGGTCGATCAGGTGGTAATGCGTAAAACGTTCGGCCAGTTCGCCCGCCTTCGCGTGCCGCATCCAGACCCGGTCACCGGTGTGCAGCGTGCCGGCCGCGGCGCCGCGCACTGGGGTCTGGACCTCGCCCGCCCCCTCGGTGCCAGTCAGCCGCAGGCCGGGGGGCCGGAACGGCGAGGGCAGCCGGTCCGGGGACCCGGTACCTGACGCCAGGTATCCGCCGGCGAACAAGGTGGCGATGCCAGGCGCCGGCCTGCGCACGACCGGCAGCGCGTACAGCAGGGCCGGCTCGGGCCTGAACTTGCGGTACGCGTCGAACAGCGTGGGTCCCACCAGGCCAGATCCGGCGGCGAGCTCGGTGACCGACTTGTCTTCCGAGGTGGTCTCAAGCGATCCTGTGCCACCCCCGTTGACGAACTCAAGCGCGGTCAGGCGCAGGATCCGTCGGACGGTGTCCGCGCGCCGCGAGCGCAATTCTGCCGACGAGCGCGCCTGGATCGTTCGGATAAGCGCGGCGCGCACAGGGTGGCCGGCCGGGGCATCGCCGAGGCCGGCGATCTGGCCTTCGTACCCCATGACGCCGACGAGCGTGAACCCCGGCCGCGCGAGGATCGTCGCGGCGAAGCGCACGGCCTGTTGCGGAGTATGCAGCGGGGACCGCCGGGTCCCGACGTGCAGCGGCCCGCGGGCGAGCGGGCGCCAGGAGACGTCGAGTTCCAGGCAGACCCTGATCTCCGGGTGGCCGTCGCCCAGCGTGTCGTCGATGAAGTCGAGGTGGGCCGGGGAGTCTACGGTCACCGTGATGTGCCGTCGGGCGGTGGCGTCCGCGGCGAGCGCGCGCAGCGCCGCCCTGTTCACGGTCGGGTACGCGACGAGCAGGTCATCACTGGTGCCGGACGCGTGCAGCCACAGCGCCTCTGGCAGCGAGTAGCACATCACGCCCCGGTAGCCCGCACTGGCGAGGACGCGCTCAATCAGGTACCTGCAGCGCAGTGACTTGCTCGCCACCCTGATGGGCAAGCCCCCGCCGCGGCGCACCAGGTCAGCCGCGTTGCTGTCGAAGGCCGTGAGGTCGACGACAGCGAACGGCGGGTCCAAGTGGGCGGTCGCCCGCTCGTACCGCTCGTGACCGATGTCCGGTCTGGTTGCAATGCCCGACATGCAGGAACATTAGCTGGTCCGGCGGACCTGCTGGACCACGCGACCGCCTGCGCAGGGTGCGGACCAGTGGGAAATACTTGGCCAATGACCTGGCAGAACTGGGCGGGGACCGCGTCGGCCGATCCCGCCCGGCGTTACTGGCCGCGGACCGCCGAGGCCATCGCGGACACCGTTCGGGAGGCGGCGCTCGCCGGGCTTACCGTGCGGGTTCTCGGCAGCGGCCACTCCTTTACCGCGGCGGCCGCTACCTCCGGCGCCGCGCTCGATCTTTCCGGCTGGACCGGCGTCATCTCAGCCGACACGAAGTCCGGGCTGGTCACGGTGCGCTCGGGCATCACGCTGCGGTCGCTGAACGCCGCCCTCGACATGCTCGGCCTCGCCATGCGGAACCTCGGTGATATCGACGCGCAGACGATTTCTGGAGCGATCTCGACCGGCACGCATGGCACCGGCGCCCGGCTCGGCGGCCTCGCCACGCAGGTGGCCGCGCTAGAGCTAGTGCTCGCGGACGGGTCGACGGTGTCCTGCTCGGAGCAGGAACGGCCGGACCTGTTCGCCGCCGCCCGGGTGAGCCTCGGCGCGCTCGGCGTGATTTCGACCGTCACTTTGCGCTGCGTGCCCGCGTTCACGCTGGTGGCTGACGAACGCCCCATGCCGCTTGAGGAGGTCACGGCCCGGTTCGCCGAGTTCGCGGCGGACAACGACCACTTCGAGTTCTTCTGGTTCCCATACGGCAAGAACGCCCTGGTCAAGCGAAATAATTTGGGAGTCGGGCAGGGCGTCAAACCGTTCCCGGAATGGCGGCGGTTCTGGGAGTACGAGGTCATGGAGAACGTGGCGTTCGGGGGGCTGTGCCGGACGGGGCGGGCGGCGCCCAGCCTGATCAAGCCGCTGAACAAGCTAGCCGCGGCCACGCTGTCAAGGCGCTCGTACTCGGCGCCTTCATACCGGGTGTTCGTCACTCCGCGCAGAGTCCGCTTTGTGGAGTCGGAATACGCCGTGCCGCGCGAGTCGGTGCTCGACGTGCTCGCGGAACTGCGGCGCGGCGTGCCGCGGCTGGCCGACCCTGTGATGTTCCCCGTGGAAGTCCGGGTGGCGGCCGCCGACGACATCTGGCTGTCGACGGCCTACGGCAGGGACACCGCCTATGTCGCGATCCACCAGTACCTAGGGCTGCCGTACCAGAAGTACTTCGGGCTGTTCGAGTCGATCATGGCGGCCGCGGGCGGCCGCCCGCACTGGGGCAAGATGCACACCCTCGACTCCGAACGGCTTCGCGTGCTCTATCCGTGTTTCGACGGCTTTCTCCGGGTCCGCGACGAGACGGACCCGGAGCGCCGGTTCGCCAACCCCTACCTGCGGCAGGTATTCGGCCCCTGACCGGTCATGGTCCGTACTTGAGCTGCACGCCGAAGTAATCGCCCTTGCTGTTGAAAGCCGTCCCGGTGGCCCAGACGGAGCGCGTTCCCGGGATCCAGGCCAGCTCCTCCGGAGCTTGCAAGATGACGCCGGGCGGCGTGAACTGGATCCAGTGGCCGCGGACCAGGTGGTAGAAGAACCAGAACCCGCTGGGGTTGATGTTCGCGCCAACGGCCCACAGGCCGCCGTTCCCGTCCTGGACCAGCGAGTCAACGACGTCGGCTGGGCTGGCGGTGGTCAGCCATGCGCGGCCGTTCCAGTGCATCATCGCGGTGCTCAGGTGGCCTGACTTGTACGAGATCGTCCGCATCAGCCAGGCGTTCTGCGGCCCGACCCCGGTGATGTTCGAGTAGGACACCGTCGCGCCGAAGGGGAGCGGGAGCACGGGCAAGGCAACCTTGACCCACTTAACCCCGTTCCAGTGCATGACGAAGCCGATGTCCGACCCGAGCGCCCATATGTCGTTCCACGCGACCGCGCTCACGCCGACCGGAGCCTGCGGCATCTTCACCTTCGCCCAGGTGTGCCCGTCGTAGTGCGCGGCGTAGGCGCCGCCGACCCCGAGGCTGAACACCCAGACGTTGCGCGGTCCGAAAACGGCCGCGATGGGGTCGGATGAAGAGGGGGTAACCCGGACCACCCACGGCGGAATCGGCTGGATCAGCCACTTGCCGTTGCCGGTGCGGCGGATCGCTTTGTCGGTCAGGAACGCGGTGAACAGCCAGACGTCGCCTTCGGGGTCAGCGCCGATGACATCCGTCGCCAGCAGGTTGGCGGCTACCCGGGAGGGCATCGTGACGTCGCGCCACGCACCGCGGGTCCAGTGCTCGAGGAAGGATATTGACCCGGTCCACGCTGTCCAGGCGTTCTTGGCCGATGTCACGGACATCAATCCGGACATGGGGCGCAGGTCGGGGCCGAACCTCTTGACCACCCGCCAGCCGGGTGTCTTCGCCGCGGTGTCATGGGTGCCGCCGGACGCGGCAGTCGCCGCAGGTGCGCAGGCGGTGATGGTGAGCAGGGCCGCGGTCGCGACGAGCGTTACTCCGCGGCGGAAGTGCCGGTTAGTGCGCATTTGCAACTCCAGGAATTCATCGTGTCTCACGCCGGGGAACGTCTCGCACCTTGGACGCACGCTCGCAGTCCCCGGTTTCATCCGTGACGGTTCGACACCAGACCTGGCCATATATCACGTTTTGTATCTATACTTATCCACAGAGTAACTAACAGGTGTGCGTTGCGAGAGGCCCGGAATGTCCTGGGAGCGACTGCGCCATCTTGGTGCTTACCGGGTGACCGAGATCCCACGCCGCGACGATGCTGGCGCACCCGAGTCCCGAAGATCCGGGGACAGTGATCCGGGCTGGGCGCAGCGGGTCGCGGCCCTGATCGCCGCCTATCACGCCGGAACCGGATGCGTCGCGTTCGGCTGGGTAAGGACAGCCGCCGGGGGTCCCGTTCACGTCCTGGCCGTCGGCGAGGCGCTGGCGGGGAGCGCGACAGCGGGCGAGGACGGGCGGGCAGGCCGGGATGACGGCATCCTGCTCGCCCTGCCCGGCGGTGCGCGCGCCACCGTCTTGCCGCCTGGCGCGCTTACCGACCTGCTCGGCCGCCTCGCATGCTGGCGGGAGATCGCGGGCATCAGCGACGGGCTCCTCGCGCTCGCCGACGGGCCCGGGCAGGGGGTGCGGTCCGCGAGGTACGCCGCCCAGTCACTGGACGAGGGACTGCTCGCTAGCTGGACCGGCCCGTTCGGCTGGCTCGTGCTAGCCGAGCCGCTGGCGCCAGTGGCGCTGCGTGCACTGGCCGATGAAGTGGCCGGATGCCAGCGGCTGGCGGAAGCGGCGGCGGACCGGTTCCCTGGCCGGGCGGTCGAGGCCCGTCGCCTGCGGGAGCGGCACGCCGAGCTCTGGCGAGGCTTCTCGGCCGGGTTCTGGCGCATTCACATCCTGGCCGGCGGAGCCGACGCGGCCAGCGCGTCGCGCGTCGCGGGGCTGTTCTGCGCCTCCGTTTCGCTCGACGGGCTGCCCTACGCGCTGAGCCCAGGGCCGGCGTCCACGGGCGGGCCGTCCGGCACGATGTCGGCCGCACCGTTCTGCGGATCCACAGAGCTGCTGGCCGCGCTGGCGCGGCCGCCGCGGGCGGAGATTCCCGGGCTGCGGCTGGCGCTCCGTCCCGACTTCGACGTCACGCCCGAGGTCTGCGGCGCCGCCATCCACCTCGGCGACATCCTGGATCGCAACCGGATGCCCGCAGGGCCGTTTCTGTTGCCGCTTGACTCGCTGAACAGGCATGTGTTCGTGTGCGGCGCGACCGGCGCGGGCAAGTCACAGACGGTGCGATCGCTGCTCGAGGCCGCCGCCGAGCGGCGCATCCCGTGGCTGGTCGTCGAGCCGGCCAAGGCCGAGTACCGGCTGATGGCCAATCGGATCGGCGACGCGGAGGTGGTGCGGATCAGGCCAGGCGAGGCGGACGCCATCGCCGCGGGCCTGAACCCGCTCGAGCCGGCCGTCGCGGCAGACGGCGCGAGGTTTCCGCTGCAAACGCACGCGGACCTGGTGAAGGCGCTGTTCATCGCGTCCTTCCGGTCCGAAGAACCGTTCCCCCAGGTGCTCAGCGCCGCGCTCACCCGGGTATACGAAGAGGCAGGCTGGGACCTCGCGCTTGGCGAGCCGCTGCATGCGACGGCCGCGTATCCCGCGCTTACCGACCTGCAGCGCGCAGCCGAGCGGGTGGTTGGCGAGATCGGCTATAGCCAGCGGGTCACCGATGACGTGCTCGGCTTCATCCGCGTCCGGCTGGCGAGCCTGCGGCAGGGCACGACGGGCCGGTTCCTCGAAGGCGGGCACCAGCTCGACTTTGGCAAGTTGCTGCGGACGAACGCCGTGCTCGAGATCGAGGACGTCGGAGACGACGCGGACAAGGCCTTCCTGATGGGCACGGTGCTGGTCAGGCTGGCCGAACACCTACGGCTCACGCACCGGGCGGCGCCGCGGCGTCCCGGCGGCGCCCTTGCCCACCTGACGGTCGTCGAGGAGGCGCACCGCCTGCTGCGCCGGCCCGACGCGATGGGACCGGCCGGGGCGGCAGGCACCGGTGCCGCCGGGCACGCCGTCGAGACGTTCGCCGGCCTGCTCGCCGAGATCCGGGCCTACGGGGAGGGCTTGATCATCGCCGAGCAGATCCCGGCGCGCCTGCTGCCCGATGTGATCAAGAACACAGCGGTGAAGATCGCCCATCGCCTCCCCGCGGCCGACGACCGCGACGCCGTCGGAGCGACGATGAACGCGACGCCGGAGCAATCCCGCTACCTGGTCACGCTTACGCCTGGTGAGGCGGCGGTCTGCTCGGACGGGATGGACTTCCCCGTCCTGGTGAAATTCGAGGATGGTACCGAACGAGAGGCGGCGACTGCCCCGCGCACCGCGGACGCGCGGACCGTGGTCAGCCTCCGGTCGGCCACCTGCGGCACCGAGTGCGCTGCCCGGCCGTGCACACTGCGGGACATGCGCGGCGCGCGGCGCGCGCTCGACGACCTCCCGTGGGTGCGGATATGGGCCGAGCTCACTGTCCTCGCCCACCTGACGGGCTGGCCCATGCCGGTGCCCACGCCGGTCCGGCTGGCCCAGTTCAGGGAACTGCCGGCCCGCGTGAGCCAGTGCGCCACGTCGCACGCGGTGGACGCGGCGGTGGCCGCGCGGGCGGTCGCGATCGGCGCGGGCGCCAGCCCGGCCGCACTCGCCGCGCACGCGTGCGCGGCGATCAGGGCACGGGCCGATCAGGACCAGTGGCTGTGCCCGCCCGACGAGCCGCGATGGCGGCTGGCCGGCCCGGTGACGCAGGCCGCGGCATACGGCGTCGCCAGGCCGTCGGTCATCGAGGCCGCGGGACCGCTGACCGCGCTGCTAGACGCGTTTGTGGACTGCCGATGGCCGGCGTCGTACCTTACGCGCTCGGGGCCTTGACCGGCGCCGACGGCAGGTCCTTCGGCCGGTCAGGGACCGGGAACCCGAACGACGCGCGGCCCGCCTTGACCGCGGTGATGTCCAGGATGTCGGCCGCGGTCGCCGTGGTGCCGCTGACGGTCGCGGTGACGACGACGGTGTCGCCCTTCTTCACCGACCCGATCCCGGCTGCCTGCGCGCCCATGACGGTCTTGCTGGACACCGTGTAGGTGAACGTGTAACCGTCGACGCTCTTCACCGTGACCGAGTTCGCGCTCACCGCGGTGACCGTGCCCTGCTGCACGTCGACCGTCTGGTATCCGCCGCCGGACTTGGGCGCGGTGAACTGACCGTGGATCAGGCCGGCGCCGAGCGGCCCGCGGGCGAACCGGAAGGGCCCGCCGGGAATGCCGCCGGGGAACCCGGGTCCGCCGGGAAGACCGCCAGGGAACGCGCGCCAGCCCTTGCCTGCGCGCGGCACGGGCACGGGGCTGGCGGACGGGCTTGGCGCTGCCGCCGCCGCGGCGACCGTCGCGGGGTGCGCGGCCGGCTTGGCGACGGCGTGCGTGGCCGCGTACCCGACACCGGCACCCCCGGCCAGCGCTACGACCGCCACGCCCGCCACCGCGATCGGCCGTGCGGGCCGCCAGCGCTGCCAGCGCGGCGGGTTCATCGTGATCATGTCCGTGTCGAAGTCGTCAGGCCGGAAGTTTCCCCCGTCGGGGCCCTCGTAAGGGTTCATCAGCGATCGCCTCCCAGGCGTCGTCAACCCGGTTTGATCCAACGATGCGCGCCGGAACTGAGAGAAACCTTAGGGCACCTATATAACGTGCTCAATTGAGCTGACACTCCAGGTGGTTATCCACAGAGTTCTGCACACCGGTGCGCACACGGTTGTCCACAGGGGTGACTAACCCGCTGACTTCGCTGTCGAGCCTTGATTGTGCGAGAAGCAGTTTTCGCAGTGATCCCACGTCGTCCGCGTCCACCGTCATGACCCGCCCGATGCCGAGATCCTCGCGGCGCAGCACAGCGCCGGTCCGGGTGGCCCACCAGCGCCCGGTATTGCTGCGCCAGACGTGCCACCCGGGAAATTCCGCCTCAAGCTCCGCGAGTCCCTCGTCCCACCCAGCCATGACGTTCCTCCCCCGGAGTGGGACACGGATCCGTATTCAAAATGAATGTGCAGCCGCACGGTGTCAAGATAGGCACCTGCGGCCCCGTGTCACCAGCCGGAAGTGGAGACCCTTCCGTTAACTCCGGCATCGGCGCCTTGAGCGGTCGAGTCGGCCGGGGCCGAGCCCTCCGCTTGCGTGCCTTCCGTGCCGGTGGTGTCCGCCTGGACCGCGGCCTCGAACTCGTCTCCTTCGCCGGCCGTCATCGCCGCGCGGTACTTGTACCTGACTATGGCGGCCACGGCGCCAGCCGTCGCTACCACCGCCGCGGCCAGCGCGGACCACATGAGCACGGAATGGGACTTCTTCTGGCTCACGTCTTCCGGGCGGACCTGACTGGCGGTGCCCTTCAGCGCCGCCGAAACTTTCGGCGCGACGGTCGCGGTCGTGTAATCCGCGGCGCTCTCCAGCCGTGGCGCGGCCCAGACGCGCGTGACGTACACGCCCTGCTTGACGCCCTTGCTAACTCCGGCGGCGGCCGTCGCAGCGGCGCTGCCTACCCCCTGTGCGGCCGTCTGTGCGGCGCTCGCGCTAACGTTTCTGACCCGTATGGCGAAGCTGTCCGGCTCTGCGGCCTTGCTGTCTTGCCTTGCGTAGAACACGACTTACCCCTCCCGATCCTGCTCTCGCACACTCAAAGTTCCCAGCGATACAGGGTTCAACACATCTGGGGCAGCTAGTAAGCCGACACTCCCGTTAACCCGGTACGGTGATTAATGCAGACGCACAGGTGTGGACAGTGGCCGGAAAGGCCGGCCTCCGAGGTGAACCGGAGTCATAGGCATGACTGAGAAGCTGACCGCGACGCTGGCGACGACGCAAGGGACGGTCACGGTCCGGCTGTTCCCTGACCACGCGCCGAAGACCGTGCGGAATTTCGTCGAACTCGCCGAAGGCGGCCGCGAGTGGACGGACCCGCGGACCGGCGCCGTGACCAAGGACAAGCTGTACGACGGCACGATTTTCCACCGGGTGATCGCCGGGTTCATGATCCAGGGCGGGGACCCCCTGGGCCAGGGCACAGGCGGCCCGGGCTACAAGTTCGGCGACGAGATCCACCCTGACCTGCGGTTCGACAAGCCGTACCTGCTGGCGATGGCGAACGCGGGACCGGGGACCAACGGCTCACAGTTCTTCATCACGGTGGGGCCCACGCCGTGGCTGAACGGAAAGCACACGATCTTCGGCGAGGTCATCGGCGGCGCCGATGTGGTGGACGCGATCAGCCGCGTGCAGACCGTGCCAGGCGACCGTCCGGTCGAGCCCGTTGTGGTGCAGTCGGTCACCATCACGCGCGGTTAGGCGACGGAATCCCCATGACCGCACCGGACCAGCAGGCCGATCCAGGCCGGGACGGACAAGAAAGCCCGCCAACCTGCTATCGGCACCCGGGCAGGGAGACGTGGGTCTCCTGCGTCCGGTGCGGTCGCCACGCGTGCCCTGACTGCCTGCGCCAGGCCGCCGTCGGACAGCAGTGCGTGGAGTGTGTCCGGGGTGAGGGAGGGAGCACAAGGCAGCCCAGGACGGTGTTCGGCGGACGGCCCGCCGGCTCCGCCACGGTCACGTGGACCCTCATGGCGATCAACGTGGTGTTGTTCTTCATAGAGATCGCCAGGCCGAGCGTGCTCTACGACCTTGGCATGATCGGGGTGCCGGCGCTGACTCCGACGGGGGCCGTGTCCGGGGTCTCGGGCGGCGAGTGGTACCGGCTGCTCACCTCGGCGTTCATCGCGCCCGGCACCGGCACAATCGGTGTGCTGGATATAGGGCTAAACATGTGGGTGCTTTATGTCGTCGGCCCGCAACTTGAGCGGCTACTGGGCCCGGCCCGCTATCTGGGCGTCTACCTGCTCAGTGCCGTCGGTGGCTCGATCATGTACTACTACCTGCAGCCGTACGGCCTGGCCGCTGGGGCCTCCGGCGCGATCTACGGGCTGTTCGGCGCGTGGTTCGTGGTGTCACGCCGACTGCGCCTCGACGCCCGCGGGATCGTCATCCTCATCGCCATCAACCTGGTGTTCAGCTTCAGCTTCAGCAGGATCGCCTGGCAGGCGCACGTAGGCGGGCTGATCACCGGCGCGCTCATCACGGCGGCCTACGCGTACGCCCCGCGCAAGAACCGTGCGGCGTATCAGATCGCGGCGACCGCCGCGCTAGTCGTCATCATGGTGCTCGCCGTCATGATCAAGACCGGCCAACTGCCCCATTAAGGGCTAGCGCCACCTAGTGGCGAGTACCACGCCGGCGACGATCAGCGAGAACCCGCAGACCAGGTTCCAGCCGCCAAGCGAGGACAGCCCGGGCATGCTCGCCGCGGTCACGTAGTACAGCGAGATCCAGGCAAGCCCGATGATGAAGCACGCGATCATGGTGGGCGCGAGCCATGGCGGGCTCACCGCTCGCTTCGGCGACCGCGTGGGCGGCGGCGTGTAGACCTTCTTCTTACGGACGCGGGACTCAGGCACCGCGCACCTCCTGCTCGGGGACTCGCGTTTCTCCGGGGTAAGCGTAATGCACGGTTGGCAGTCGCGCGTCCCCCGTCCTAAGGGTTGGGGGTTGGAGTCGGACTGGTACTGGTAGCGCTTGGGCTGGGCGACGTCGGCGTCGCGCTCGGCGACGTGCTGGTCGGCGTGGCGCTCGGGGACGTGTTGGTCGGCGACGGGCTGGTCGTCGCCCCTGGCGGCTGCACGAACAGCGTCACGGGGGAACCCTTCGGCAGGGACGTGCCCGGCTGCGGGTTCTGGTTCCACACCGTCATCGGCGGGATGTTCTCCCCGACCGGCCCCGCGGTCTGGGTGATTTTCCACGTGAGGCCGTAGCTGGACAGCGTCGCCTCGGCGCTGCTCAGCGAGAGGTTGGTGACCTGAGGAACCTTGACGCCGCCGCCGGAGATGTACAGCGTGATCACGGTGTCCGGCGGGTACTTCTTGTTCGGCGCCGGGGTCATGTGATCGACCTCACCCGATGGCAGCGTCGACTGCGCGTCGGTCGCGAGGTTGACCTTGGTGAAGCCGGCCGTGCTCAGGGTCGTCTGTGCCTGATCCTGAGGCTGGTTCGTGACGTCTGGCAGCAGGATGTTGGAGACTCCCGACGAAACGTACAAGGTGACCGGGCTGCCCTTGGGGACGCTCTGCCCGTTCGGCGGGTTGGTGTTGATCACCTGACCCTTGGTGACGCTCTGCGAAGGCTGCGGGACGACGTGCGGGACCAGGCCGGCCTGCTGGATCTGCGCGACCGCCTGCGCTTGCGGGAGGCCGTTGACCTGCGGGACGAAGTAGGTCTTGCCGTTGCCGTGCAGCAGCATGGCCGCCACCGCGATCACGGCGATCACGACGAGCGAGGGGATCAGCCACGGCAGCCAGCGGCGCGCCCAGCTTTTCCTCGGCGGCATGCCGCCGTCGTAGCCGTACCCGGTCTGCTGGTACGGCGAGACGGCGGTCTGGGCGGCGCCCATCATCGTCTGCTGGCCCATTCGCTGGGTGCGGTCCTGGTAGCCGTAGTAGTCGGCGCGTGTCGGCGGCATCGCCATCGCGGCCACCTGCATGCCGGAGGCGGCGCGCTGGATGTCGGCCTGCATCTCCGCGGCGGTCTGGTAGCGGTCGTTCGGCGACTTGGCCATCGCCTTGAGCACGATCGCGTCGGCCCACGGCGGGATGTCCGGGTCGAGCCGGGACGGCGGGATGGGGTTCTCCCGCACGTGCTGGTAGGCGATCGCGACCGGCGAGTCGCCTGTGAACGGCGGCCGGCCCGTGAGCAGCTCGTACATCAGGCAGCCAGTGGAGTAAAGGTCGCTGCGCGAGTCCACCCGCTCGCCCCTCGCCTGCTCGGGCGACAGGTACTGCGCGGTGCCGATCACCTGCGCGGTCTGCGTCATGGTCGCCTGGGCGTCGCTCATCGCGCGGGCGATGCCGAAGTCCATCACCTTGATGTCGCCGTTGCGCGTGACCATGACGTTCCCGGGCTTGATGTCCCGGTGCACGATCCCGGCCTGGTGACTGTACTCAAGCGCGCGCAGCACCCCGCTGATGATCTCAAGCGAGCGCTCGGGCAGCAGCCGGTGTCCCTCGATCAGCAGGTCCCGCACAGTCCGGCCGTCAACATATTCCATCACGATGTAGGGCACAGGGACGCCGCTCGACAGGTCCTCGCCGGTGTCATACACAGCAACGATCGACGGGTTGTTCAGCGACGCCGCCGACTGCGCCTCGCGGCGGAACCGTGCCTGGAAGGTCTGGTCCCTGGCGAGATCCGCGCGGAGGGTCTTTATCGCGACCACCCGGTCGAGCCGGATGTCGCGGGCGCGGTAAACCTCCGCCATGCCGCCCCGCCCGACGACGCCTTCAAGCTCGTAGCGGTCTCCGAGCAGCCGGGGCTGTGTCATGTCTCGCACTTTTCCAAACCACCCTGCATCATGAGTGTTGTCCCTCAATCCCCGTCGCCCCGGTCTGCCCGGGAGGTGTCGTCGTCACCGTCGCAGTCGGTGACGATGATGTCCCGCTCGAACTGGGCGATGGGCTTGTTGCCGACGCCGATGGCGTCGCCGTCTTCGAAAGAGACGCTGTGGGCGACGCGCTCGTCGGCGGCGGGTCCTGCGTTGGCGTCGGAGACTTGCGGCTCGGCGTAGGTTGCGGTGACCGGGACGCGGTCGTCTGCGGTGCCGACTCTAGAGTAGTGCCTGGGGCACTGCTAGTGGCCGGTGTTGTCCGCACCGACGCGGTGGCGGGAGTCCCGAGCTTCGCTGGTCCCGCCGGCGCTGGCGGCGAAGTCGCGCCGGTAAGCGACGTGGGATGGCTACCCGAAGTGAGCAGCACGGCCACGAGCGCGGCTACCCCGCACAGCGCCAGGCCCATTCCGGCCGCCGCCAGGCGGCGACGGCGGGTAAACGGGGAACCATCGCTTCGTTCGGGATACTGATAATGATCTTCTGAATATTGATAACCATCTTCTCGCCCGGTGGGATAGTCGGGCACGACCGGAAGACCCGCGGTTGACTCTCCCACTCCCGCGCCGGACCGCGAGCGAGCGTCAAGAATCACCTCGGCGCGGTCCGCGACGTGCCGCGCCGACTCCGGGCGGCCCGCGGGGGTCTTCGCGAGCATCGCGAAGACCAGGTCGCTGACCGACCTCGGAACGTCCGGCGGCAGCGGCGGCACGGGGTCATGCTTGTGCATGATCGCGATGGCCAGCGGCTGGTCGGCGATGAACGGCGGCTCGCCGGTGAGGCACTCGTACGCGACGACACCAAGTGAGTAGATGTCGGACGATCCCGTCACCGTCGAGCCGGTCGCCTGCTCAGGCGAGACGTACAGCGCGGTGCCCATCACGATGCCCGTCGCCGTCAGCTGAGCCTGCGCTTCCCGGGCCTTCGCGATGCCGAAGTCGGTGATCTTCGTCGTGCCGTCGGCCATGATCAGCAGGTTGCCGGGCTTGATGTCCCTGTGCACGATGCCCGCCTGGTGCGCGGCGTCGAGCGCGCGCGCCGCCTGGCCGACGATGTCCAGCGTGATATCGGGCGACAGGCTGCCGACCCGCTCGAGTATCGCGGAAAGCGGCTCGCCGTTGACCAGCTCCATCACCAGGTATGGGCCGCCCAGCGGGCTCGCCTCGCCGTAATCGAAAACCCGGGCGATGCCCGGGTGGGACAGTGCCGCCGCGTATCGCGCCTCCGCCCGGAATCTGGCGCGGAACTGCTCGTCGGTCGCGTGCATGGCGGACAGCAGCTTCACCGCCACCGGGCGGCCGAGGATCTGGTCGGCGCCCCGCCAGACTTCGCCCATGCCGCCGGAGGCGATCCGCTCGATCAGGGCGTAACGCCCGTCGAGAACGTACTCGCTCACCGTATCCCCAGGGTAGCCAAGTAGGCCTGGATGACCGCGACGGCGATCGGCGCCGCCGCCGCGGCCCCATAGCCCGCGCCCTGAACTATGACGCCGACGGCGATCTTCGGGTTGTCCGCAGGTGCGAAGGCGGTGAACACCGCGTCAGGGTTGGGGTTGGCGTTGGCCCCGTTCTGCGCGGTGCCGGTCTTGCCCGCGATCTGCAGGCCGTTCTCGTTGGCCGCGTTGAACGCCGACGCGGTGCCCGTCTGCACGACCTGGATCATCATCTGCTTCAGGTAGCCGGCCACGGTGGGGCTGATGACGGCCGGGTTCAGCACCGTGGGCGCGACCGACTGGACGACCGCGAGGTCGGAGGCGGTGACCTGCTGGATCAGGTAGGGCTTCATGAGCTTGCCGCCGGTGGCGACCGTGGCGGCGAACATCGCCTCCTGCAGCGGCGTCACCGTGGTGTCATGCTGGCCGATCGCGTCGAAGGCGGTGAACGACTTGTCGCCCTCGGCGGTGAAGTTGCTCGGCGCCACCGTCACGCCCGGAATGTCCAGGTGCGCGTTGTTCATGCCGAAGGCCTCGGCCGTGGTCTTGAGCGTGGCCCCGCCAAGCTGAATGCCGAGTTCGGCGAACGGGGTGTTGCAGGACTGGGCGAACGCCTGCAGGATCGGCGTCTTGCCCGACCCGTTGCCGCAGACCTCACCGTTGTCGTTGCTGAGCTGGTTGCCGTTCGGCAGCTTCAGCGGCTGGGGCGAGTCGAGTAGCGATCCCAGGTTCCTCGTCGGGTCCTGGGTGAACCAGGACGAGCTGGTGACGATCTTGAAGGTCGACCCGGGCGGCAGGGTGGTCTGGGTGGCGTTGTTGAGCAGCGGGCTCGGCGACAGCTTGAGCAGCGCGCTGTCGTTTGAGTTCAGCTTGTTGCCGTCGTGCGTGGCCAGCAGGTTCGGATCGTAGCTCGGGAAGGAGGCCATGGCCAGGATCGCGCCAGTTTGCGGGTTGAGCGCGACGACGCCGCCGACCCGGTTGGTGCCCTGGAGGATGTGCGCGAGGCCCTGGTAGGCCGCGAGCTGCGCCTTCGAGTTGATCGTGAGCTGGACCGTGGCGCCCTTCTGCGGCTTGTTCGTGATCATGTCGATGAAGTTGCGGAAGGCGAGCTGTGATCCGTTGCCGGACAGCAGGGCGTCCTCCGCGTGCTCGACGCCGGTGGCGCTGTAGATCGAGTCGTAGCCGGTGACGGGCGCGTAGACAGCCCCGTCGGTGTAGACCCGCTCGAAGTGATACAGGTCTTGGGTCGGCTTGGTGGTGGCGATCTTCATGCCGTCGGCGGTTTCGATGTCGCCGCGCTGGTACTTGTTCGCCTCGGAGACCGCCCGGTCGTTGAACGGTCTCGTGCTCAGGCTCGTCGCCTCGAACCCCTGCAGGAAGTTCACGTTGATCAGCAGCAGCAGGAACATGGCTAGGACGGCGAACGAGATTCTCTTCAGCGCCCGGTTCACTTCAGCGACACCACCTGGGTCAGCCCCTCCTCCTGGATCGGACGGGGCGGCGGGCGGCGTGCCGTGTCACTCAGCCTCGCGAGCACGCCGATGAGCACCCAGCTCGCCACCAGGCTCGACCCGCCCTGGGACAGGAACGGCGTGGTGATGCCCGTGAGCGGGATCAGCCGGGTCACGCCGCCGACGATCACGAAGACCTGCAGCGCGAGCATGAACGACAGTCCGCCGGCCAGGAGCTTGGAGAAGGGATCCTTGATCATGATCGCGGTGCGCAGGCCACGCTGCACGATCAGGCCGTAGATCAGCAGCAGCGCCATGACCCCGGTGAGGCCGATCTCCTCGCCGAACGCGGTGAAGATGAAGTCACTTTGCACGAGCGGGGTCCAGAATGGCTGGCCGGCGCCGAGCCCGCGGCCGAGCACGCCGCCGTTGCCCATTCCGTACAGGCCCTGCGCGAGCTGGTACGAGGGCTGGAGCCCCGCCTGGAGGTTCTGGTAGCTGAACGTGTGCTCCCAGATGCTGAACCGCAGGCCCACATGGGCGAAGAGCTTCGCGGCGATGAAGGCCCCGGCGACGAAGGCGGCGAACCCGATGAGCAGCCAGCTCGTTCGCGAGGTGGCTATGTAGATCATCGCCACGAACAGTCCCATGAACACCGCGCTGGTCCCGATGTCGCTCTCGAAGACCAGCAGCAGCAGGCTGACCAGCCATACCGCGACAATCGGGCCCAGGTCGCGGCCTCTTGGCAGGTCGACGCCGAGCACCCGCTTGCCGGCCAGCGACAGGACGTCGCGCTTGACGACGAGGTAACCGGCGAATGACGCCGCGAGCGCGAGCTTGGCGAACTCTTCCGGCTGGATGGTGAACCCGCCGAGGCTGATCTGGATCTTGGCCCCGGTGTTCGCCACTTCGCTGATGCGGTTCGGGAGGAACGCGGGGAGCGCGATCAGCACGAGGCCGACCAGGCCGAGAATGTAGGTGTAGCGCTGCAGGACCCGCGGCTCGGGGACGAACACGAGGAACGCGGCGAAACAGCCGATGCCGATCACGGTGTAGAGGATCTGATAGGTCACGGCCGACGAGCTCAGCGTGGTGATGGGATTCCCGCTGGCGCTGAGGTTGCCGTTCCTGCCCACTTCGTGCAGCCGGTAGATCATCACGATGCCGAGCCCGTTCAGCAGCGTGGCGAGCGGCAGCAGCAGCGGGTCGGCATAGGGCGCCCAGCGCCGGACTGCGAGGTGGGCACACATCACGATCGCTATGAACGCGATCATGTATTCGACGAAGGCCGACATCCGCTGGCCCTTGAGGCTGAGCGCGGTGTTGGCGAACGCGAACGCGACGACCCCGAACGCGAACAGCAGCATGCTCAGCTCGGTACGCCTGCGGCCGGCAGGGACATCATCCGGCTGCCCGTCGAGCGCCGGAGACGGCATTGTGATGCTGCTCACGCGCCCGTCCTGGTCGCGGACGGCCGCGGCGTCGGCGGCTTGGTGGAAGGCTTCACCGTCGGCTTCGGCGGGGGGGCGATGGACGGGGCGACGACAGGCTGGGTGCCCAGGGCGCCGACCGGGATGCCGAACGCGGTGGATGGAGCGCAGTCGGCGGCGTCAGGTGTGGGCGGCTGCGCGCCCAGGGTGTCCTTGGGCGGAGTCTTAATCCGATGTGCGCGGTACGCGGCCACCGCGCCCTGGTACCTTGCGTAGCCGGCCTGCCATTGCACGACCGCCTGGTACTTCTGGTGGCACTGGGCCACCCGCGTCTGAATATCGGTGACGACACTTTGCGCCGCGCCCAGGCTGCTGGCCGGGATCGTCTGGCTGATCATGCCGCGGTTACCGGCCACCACCTGGCTGATCGGCACATCGGTCCGCTGCACGAGGCTGGACAGGCTGATGCCGGCCAGGCTCTGGTTGACGCCCCGGAAGATGGCGACATTGCCGTCTTGGACCCCGACGAAATACTGCCCCTGCACATAACGCCAGCCGCCGTAGAGCCCGCCGCCGATGAGCAGCGCGAGCACCACGAGCACCGTCGTGACGATCGGCCACCGCCGCTTGCCGTCGCGGTGCCCGGTGTAGTCGTCCTCGTCGTCGTCCCGGCGCCGCGTGGCGCGATGACTGTGCCTGACCCCGGTCGCCGTGCCGTCGACCTCCTGCACGGCGGTGTGTCCGTTGTAGCCGTTGCTCCAGCTGCGCGGGCCTGCTTCGTCGGGCACTGCCTGCTGCGGCGCGGTCTTGGTCAGCCGCATCGCACGGGTCGCCGGCGAGCTTTGCCTGGCGGGCGCCCGCAGGTCGGCGGTCGTCCCCGACGAGGCAGCGCCCGCCATCACGGGAATGCGGGTCGGCGGCAGCGCCGTGGTCTGCGTGTCGACCACGTCCGCGACGATGCAGGTGATGTTGTCGGGGCCGCCGCCCCGGATGGCGAGTTCGACCAGCTGCAGCGCGGCCTTCTCCGGATCCCACACGGAGCTGAGCGTCTGGTGCAGCGTCTGCTCCGTCACCACGCCGGACAGACCGTCAGAGCAGAGCAGGTAGCGGTCGCCGGCCATGGTCTCGTGCGTGGACAGGTCAGGATCGGCGACGGTCCTGCCGTCAAGGGCCCGCAGCAGCAGCGATCGGTGCGGGTGGGTGGCCACGTCGTCTTCGGTGATCTTGCCCTCGTCGACCAGCGACTGGACCAGCGTGTGGTCGTGCGTGATCTGGTAGAACTGGCCATTGCGCAGCAGGTAGGCGCGCGAGTCGCCGATGTGGCACAGCGCGGCATGGCCGTCCGACCACAGCAGCGCGGTCAGCGTCGTGCCCATGCCCTCGACCGACGGGTCGGAGATGATCAGTTCCTGCAGCCGCATGTTGGCGCTCGCGACCGCGCTCGCCAGCGCGTTGACCAGGTCCGCCCCCGAGTGTTCGGCGTCAAGCGGCGCGATCGCCGAGATCGTCGCCGCGCTCGCCACCTCGCCCGCCGCGTGGCCCCCCATGCCATCGGCGACCGCGAGCAAGTGCGGTCCGGCGTACGCCGAATCCTCGTTCCCCTCACGGAGGAGACCGACGTCGGAGCGTACCGCGTAGCGGAGTGCAAGTGTCATCTGCGTAGTTCCAGAACGGTCTTGCCAATGCGGATCGGCACGCCTAGGGGCACCGGCGTGGGCCGGGTCACTTTCTGGCGGTCCAGGTAGGTGCCGTTGGTCGAACCGAGATCCTCAACGATCCACTGTCCGTCCTGCGGGAAAATCCGGGCATGTCGGCTTGAAGCGTAGTCGTCATTGAGTACCAGCGTGGCGTCATTCGCCCGCCCGAGGGTAATTTGCTGGTCCGCCAGATCGATGCTCACGCCGCTCAAGCCGCCTTCTGTCACAACAAGGAAGCGCGGGGTTCCGCGGTTCGGCCTCGCCTGCTTCGGCGGCCGCTGCGGCTGGCGCGGCGGCCGGTTCCGGGCACGGCGGGGATTCGCTGCCGTCGTGCCGAACAGGTCGGTCCGTACGACCCCGATGGCCGCGATGACGAACAGCCACAAGACGGCCAGAAAGGCCACCCTGATCAACGTGAGGGTAAGGGCGTTCATCCCGTGCGGTTTCCTCGGCTTCTTCGTCGCTTTCGGTTTTTGCTGCCCTTAGGGTAGTCAGTCCTTGGACGTCAAGTACCTCTCTACCGTGTGTCTAATACCGGCCGTCCTGACGGAAGATCAGAGTTGTGCGGCCGAGGGACACGTTCGTGCCGTCGGTGAGCGCGACCCGGCGCACCGGCTGGCCGTTGACGAACGTGCCGTTTGTGGAGCCCAGGTCCACAAGGACGACCTGGTCGTCTTCGACGCGCAACTCGGCGTGGTGCCGCGAGACGCCCGGATCGACCAGTCGCAAATCACAATCGGTGCCCCTGCCCAGCAGGGTGACCGGCGTCTGCAGTTCGTACGTGCTGCCCGCGCCCATGCCGCCGCCCGAACCCGAGAGGACCAGGCGGGGCCTGCCGTGGAACTGCGCGCCGGGCGTCCGGGGCAGGTCGCTGACGGGCTGGCGTACTTCGCCGGCCTCGACGGTGTGGCCCCTGATCACCCCGGACCTGATGCGGAACGTCCCTGTCGTGAGGTCAGGGACGCCTTCGAATCGCATCCGCACCGGGCCGACGAACGAGTACCCCTGCTCCTTGGCATAGTCCCTGGCCAGGGTCGCCAGTTCGGTGCCAAGGCTCTCGGCGTACACGTCAAGCCGTTCTTGGTCGCTCTCGGCGATCTCGACGACGAAATCGTTGGGCACGAGAGTGCGGCCCTGCGCCACGATGGCGGCCCGGTCGTCCATCTCACGCTGGACGGCGCTGGCCACCTCGACCGGCTGAAGTTCCGACCTGAAGGCACGCGCGAAGGCCCCCTCCACCATGCCCTCGAGCCGTCGCTCGAAGCGCTGCAGAACTCCCACTCGTTCGGCCTCCTTCGGCTTCCTACGTATCCGATGGTATCCGGGGTACGAGTGCTCCTGAGGTCGTGCTAA